>JAEEGL015644743.1_pt1 | contig 10878 bp, 8 predicted proteins | sample 9134231 | NCBI WGS metagenome assembly JAEEGL01 (sample SAMN16246548, study PRJNA631951) | gut metagenome | biome: gut microbiome; feature: rumen; material: fiber-attached | host: Bos | place: Iran: Karaj | collected 2018-10
CTGAGCGCCATCTCCTCGTCCAGCCCGTAGAGGTCCGAAAAGGCACAAACGACGCTCTGGCAGCAGCCGTAGCCCTGCATGAAGAGCTCCACAGCCCTCTGTATGCGGTTTTCCAAGTCATTTTCCTGTGTCATAGCGTTCACTTTTTCTCGTATAATTGATTGCTTCATCGCCATGCAGCAATTGCTTTGTCGCGATGCAGCAATTGCTTCGTCGCCATGCAGCAATGAATCCCACGTGTAGGGAATAGTCGTCCGACGTGTTCAATTGCCTCCTTTGACGAGTTTCTTGATGTCGTTCAACTTGCTGAGTGCCTCGAAGGGAGTGAGGTTGTTGATGTCGAGGCCGAGTATCTCGTCGCGTATCTGGCAGAGGACGGGGTCGTCGAGTTGGAAGAAGTTCATCTGCACGCCACTTTCTGTTGTCCGTTGCCGCTTGTCAGTCGTCCCCAGATGTTGATGGTTGACGGCTCCCTCGAGCTCTTTCAGGATGACGTTCGCCCTGGCGACGATGGCCCTGGGCATGCCTGCGAGCTTCGCCACGTGTATGCCGAAGCTGTGCTCCGACCCGCCGCGCTCGAGCTTGCGAAGGAAGATGACCTTCCCGTCGACCTCCTTCACGCTCACGTTGAAGTTCTTGATGCGGGCGAAATTACGTTCCATCTCGTTCAGCTCGTGGTAGTGCGTGGCGAAGAGCGTGCGGGCGTGGCCGCGATTGTTCTCGTGGATGTACTCGACGATGGCCCATGCGATGGAGATGCCATCGTAGGTGCTCGTGCCGCGCCCCAGTTCGTCGAAGAGCACCAGACTGCGCTCCGAGAGGTTGTTGAGGATACCCGCCGCCTCGTTCATCTCGACCATGAAGGTGCTCTCGCCGATGCTGATGTTGTCGCTTGCGCCGACGCGCGTGAATATCTTATCGACGTAGCCGATGCGCGCACTCTCGGCCGGCACGAAGCTACCCATTTGTGCCAGGAGCGTGATGAGTGCCGTCTGGCGGAGCAACGCGCTCTTGCCGGCCATGTTAGGGCCTGTGATGATGATGATTTGCTGTGTCCGGGTGTCGAGGAAGACGTCGTTGGCGATGTAGCGTTCGCCTATGGGGAGCTGCTTCTCGATGACGGGATGGCGCCCGCCATGTATGTCGATGACGTCGCTGTCGTCCACGATGGGGCGTATGTAGCGGTTCTCCTGCGCGCTTTGTGCAAAGGAGAGGAGGCAGTCGAGCTGTGCCAGGAGCGAGGCGTTCTTCTGGATGGGGGCGACGTAGGCTGTGAGGTCCGTCACGAGCTTGTCGAAGATCTGGGCCTCGAGGCTGAGGATGCGCTCCTCCGCACCCATTATCTTGTCCTCGTACTCCTTGAGTTCCTGGGTGATGTAACGCTCGGCCTGTGTCAATGTCTGCTTTCGTATCCAGTCCTGCGGCACCTGGTCGCGGTAGGTGTTACGCACCTCGAGGTAGTAGCCGAACACGTTGTTGTAGCCTATCTTAAGGCTTTGGATGCCGGTCGCCTCGATTTCACGCTGCTGCATCTCCAGCAGGTAGCCCTTGCCCTGATACGCTATCTTGCGCAGCTCGTCGAGCTCGGCGTTGACGCCATCCATGATGACGCCGCCGCTGGCGACCTGCAGGGGGCAGTCGGGCCGCACTTCGCGGGCGATGCGGTCACGTATCTCGGCGCAGAGGTCGAGCTGCTGGCCTATCTCTCTCAAAGTGCCGTCTTCGCTGCCTTGGCACGTCGCCTTGATGGGCTCGACGGCCTGCAGAGCGATGCGCAGCTGCACGATGTCGCGCGGCGAAACACGTCGGACGCTCACCTTCGAGATGATGCGCTCCAGGTCGCCTACCGTCTGCAGCTGCTCCAGGACGGCATCTCGCGTCTCGGGACTGCGGAAGAAGGTCTCCACGACATCTTGACGCTTGCCGATCCGGACAGGATCCTTCAGGGGGAACAACATCCAGCGGTGCAGCATGCGAGCGCCCATCGGGGTCACCGTCTTGTCGATGACGTCGAGGAGCGATATGCCGCCCTCGTTCATGCTGCCCGTCAGCTCGAGGTTCCTGATAGTGAACTTGTCGAGGCGCACGAAGCGGTCTTCCTCGATGCGACGCAGGGCCGTGATGTGTCCGAGCTGCTGGTGCTGCGTCATCTCCATGTATTGCAGGATGACGCCGGCCGCCACGATGCCGCTCTGCAAGTGCTCCACGCCGAAGCCCTTCAGGTTCTTCACCTCGAAGTGACGCAGGAGCTTCTCTCGCGCCGTCTGTTCCGTGAACGCCCAGTCGTCGAGCTCGAAGGTGACGTAACGCGTGCCGAAACTGCCTTCGAACATCATCCGCTTGCCGCGCTCGTAGAGGACTTCCTTCGGGGCAAACGAGGCCATGAGGCTCGCGATGTATTCCGTGGTGCCTTCCGTCACGAGGAACTCACCCGTGCTGATGTCAAGGAACGACATGCCGCACGCTTGCTTGCCGAAGTTTATTGCGCAGAGGAAGTTGTTTTCTTTATGATTGAGCACCGTGTCCGCCATGGTGACACCGGGCGTGACAAGCTCTGTGATGCCTCGCTTGACGAGTGTCTTCGTCAGTTTCGGGTCTTCGAGCTGGTCGCAGATAGCCACGCGCTTGCCCGCCCTGACGAGTTTCGGCAGGTAAGTGTCGAGGGCGTGATAGGGGAAGCCTGCCATCGCGGTGCTCTGCGCGACGCCCGACTTGCCGTTGTTCCTATGGGTGAGCGTGATGCCGAGTATCTCGGAAGCAATCACCGCATCGTCGGCATACGTCTCGTAGAAGTCGCCACAACGGAACAGCAGAAGTGCCTCGGGGTGCTTCGCCTTGAGGGCGTAGAACTGCTTCATCATCGGAGTCAACTGCTCTTGTGCCATAACTGCAACTGCTTCTTGTTAATATATCAAAGCTTCCTTACTATCTCCAGGAACTCCGGTAGCGTACGGACAGCCACCTTCGGGAAGTCGTATTGCTGAAGTTCATTAAAATGACGGTCGTTGCTGACGATAAATGTCGCGCCTGCCGTAATGGCACAATCCACGAACTTATTGTCGTCGGGGTCGGTGGTGATGAGATTGAAACGGAACGACGGGTTGACGCGTTCGACATTCGACGTTTCAACCAACTCCTTCAGTACTGTGTTGGCGATGACGATGTTGTATCGCTTGGTCAGAATCTCGTGATACTCCGAAAGGATTTCATTCGTCACGCAAAGCACGTACTTGTTTGCGCGAAAGGCTTGCCAGACATCATTGTTGTATGAGCCTGGCATAATGACGTTGACGAGGCAATTTGTGTCGAGAACTATCTTCATCAGTTGTATGGAGTTCTTTCGTGATGGCACGACCATTCGTCCAACGTTTCCTGTGTGATGTTGTGCTCTTGCTGAAACTGCAGCAACAGCCTGTCTGCCTTCTTGCGATAGAAATCCAGAAGGATGTCCTGCAGCTCCTTCTGTTCCTGCTCCGTATTGATGTACGACATCAGACTTAGGACGTTCAGCTGCATGGGGTTTAATTGTGTTGTCACCATTGCGTTCTATCTGTTTAGTTGACTTCTTGAGTGCAAAGATACATCTTTTTCTGGAAAAACTCTCGTTTCGTCTCAACTTAATCTGCAATAACTGTCTGTTATTCCTTTATGCCGATATTGTCGAGCGCGAAACCTCCGTCATGGTTGAGCGTCAATGTTGCGGAGATGGTCGGCATCGCGTCGTAGTTGAGGACGAGACCTGTGACGTACTTCAAGCCGGGCAGGCAGAGCACGCGGATCGGCTCGGCGGAGAGGTCGTAGCTTAGTTGCTCGCCAATCCAGATGGGCTCTTCGTCGAAGCCGCCCATGTCGCTGACGGTATCCGTGACGCAGCAAAGCAGACGCTTCTCGTCGTAGAACGAGATGCTTTGCCCGTCGATGCTGTAGCCAAGTCGACAGAGCAAAGCCTGTTGCATATCGTATGGGTCGATGCTTTGCGCGATGCTGGCCGAGCCGTCGTCGGCAATATGCAGCTCGTACAGACGCTCAACGCGGATGCCCGTCCCCTCCATCTCTCCGCCGGCGAACCACAAGGTACGGCTCGCGGCATCGTATCGTGCAGAGGGCTGGTTGCCGTGACGGATGTCGGGGAAAGCCGTCGCCTTGCCGTCCTTCACGACCACGATGCCCATGCCCTCCGCGGACTGCTCGTCGTTCAGACGCATCAGGCTCCAGACGGCAACGCCATCCTTCTCGTCTTCAAACGTGTTCTCATAGCGGTCGTCGAGCGCAACGGTAGCCATCGCCTCCTGTACCTCCTGCGTAGCCGACTCCAGCCCGAAGGCCTCTTCTAACGTTCCGCAGACGGGTTTCACCTCTGCGACCTTGCCCTTGCAACCTATCAGGATGGCGCCCACAACGAGTGCCGCAGCCATCCGCATAATGCTTCTCTTTTTCATCCTTTACTATACATTATATATTATTATAGGGATTATGCTCTGCAAAGATACGAAGAATTTAACAATTAAGAAAGAAGAATTGAGAATTATTTCGTATCTTTGCAGCCGAAACGACAAAATACAAGACATCATGAAACGCATCTTGACATTCGCAGTCGCTGCTTTGACTGCCTTCTCCAACGCCGTCGGCGCCCCTACCCTAAAGGCTCCGAAGGGCGGCAAGGCCATAAGCGACGAACTGCTCGGCATCTTCTTCGAGGACATCAGTTACGCTGCCGACGGCGGCATCTTTGCAGAGCTCGTGCAAAACGGCTCGTTCGAGTACAACCCCACAGAGCGCGACGGATGGGGCCCGGGCACAGCCTGGCGCTTCTCCCGCCCGGGACATTCGCTCGGACGAATGGAGCCGCGAATGGACGCCCCGCTTCATCCCAACAACCCCACCTACATGCGTCTCTACATCGAACGCGTCGGACATTACGCCGACTTTGATGGCTGGACCGGCGTCGGGCTGGAGAACGGCGGCTTCGATGGCATCTCGGTGAAGGCCGGAATGAAATACAACTTCTCTGCCTTCCTGAGAAATGGCGAGGGAGGAAACAAGGAGGTCCGCATCGTCCTTGCTCAGCCGAAGGGAAACGTCGTCATCGCTGAGGCTACGGCACCTGTTTCTTCGATGAAATGGACCAAAATCGACGCAACGCTCGTCGCGAAGGAGGACTGCAAGGATGCCGTTCTGCGCATCTTGGTGTTGAATAAAGGCACGGTGGACATCGACGAAATATCGCTCATGCCTCAAGATACCTACAAGGGCCACGGCCTTCGCAAGGACCTGATTCAGGCGTTGGCCGACCTGAAGCCTAAGTTCATGCGCTTCCCCGGCGGCTGTGTCGTGCACGGAGGCGGCGACGGATTCTGGGGCACTTATCGCTGGAAGACAACCCTCGGACCGCGTCACGAGCGCAAACATCTCAAGAATACCTGGGGTTACCATCAGTCGATGGGACTCGGCTACTACGAATACTTCCAGCTTTGCGAGGACTTGCAGATGGAGCCGGTTCCCATTCTGCCATGCGGCGTGTCGTGTCAGGGCACCAACGGCGGCTGGGGGATGCCGGGCCAGGCACAGGACGTGGCGCCGATGGCTGACATGGACGAGTGGACGCAAGACGCGTTGGACCTCATCGAGTGGGCTAACGGCGACGTCAACACGAAGTGGGGCAAGAAGCGCGCCGAGCAGGGACATCCCGAGCCGTTCCACCTGAAATACCTCGGACTGGGCAATGAGGAGCGCATCTCGCCCGAGTTCTGCGAGCGCTTCAAATATATGTACGAACGTGTCACGAAGGCACACCCCGAGATTGTCATCGTGGGAACCGTCGGTCCGGGTTCGCATCCAGGCAACAGCGACTACGATAACGGATGGAAACTTTGCGACGAGCTGGGCATCCCTCTTGCTGACGAGCACTACTACGAGCCGCGTGACTATTTCCTCAGCAACCGCCAGTACGACAGCTATCCTCGCGGCAAGAAGACGAAGGTCTATCTTGGTGAGTACGCAGCCAAGGACTCGAAGCTCATCGACGCTCTGGCCGAAGGACTCTATCTGCTGCATGTCGAGCGCAATGCCGACGTGGTGCGCATGACAAGCTATGCGCCGCTCTTTGCCCGCAAGAACAATACGAGCTGGAACCCCGACCTGATTTACTTCGACAACGAACGCCCTTACCTGACCTGCAGCTACTATGTGCAGCAGATGTTCGGACAGTCGGCAGGACAATATTATTATGGTGACTGCGTTCGCTTCGAAGGCGACAAGGCGGGCGTCGTACAGCCGGCGAAGGACAGCCACTACGGTCAGTCGGTCGTGCTGAACACCAAGACGCGCCGCCTCTTTGTGAAGCTCTGCAACGCCACAAGCGACCGGAAGACGGCACACCTCAACCTGAGCCGGTTCGGCACTCTGAAGGCGGGCACGAAGACGACGCTTTGCGGACAGCCAGACGACAAGAACAGCTTCGACAGCCAACCCGTCGCACCCGTCCAGGAACCGTGCAAGATGCAGGGCAAGAGCGACGTGGAGCTGCCGCCTTACTCGTTTACGATGCTCGAATTTGAGATATGAACGTCCTGCTTTCCATAAGTCGCTGGCTGGCTCGCTACACGAGCCTCTTCATCATCCTTATTGCCGTCATCGCCTTCTTCGTGCCCGACGCTTTCGCCTGGGTACAGCAGGGGCAGCGTGCCTCCATCATTCTCGGCCTCATCATGCTGACGATGGGCTGCACGCTCTCTACCGAGGACTTCCGCATCCTATTGTCTCGGCCCGTCGATATCCTCATCGGAAGCGTGGCGCAATATACCATCATGCCGCTCGTGGCATGGTTTCTGGCGCGCCTCTTCCACCTCGACAGCTTCATGGCGGCAGGCATCATCCTCGTCGGCTGCTGCCCTGGCGGGGTGAGCAGCAACATCATGAGCTTTCTCTGCAAAGGCGACGTGGCGTACAGCGTAGGCATGACGACGGTGAGCACCGTGCTGTCGCCCTTCGTGACGCCACTGCTCGTGCTCTGGCTGGCAGGCGCTGAGATCGACGTCGATGCGTGGGGGATGTTCCAGAACATACTGCTTGTGACGCTCCTTCCCGTGACGCTCGGCGTCCTCTTCAACTACTTCTTCTCCGGAAGGAAAAGCTTCGGACAACTGCAGCAAATCATGCCCGGCGTGAGCGTCCTCTGCCTGGCCTGCATCGTGGGCGGCGTCATCTTCACCGTTCATCCACAACTCCAGGCCAACGGACTGCGGTTGATTGCCCTGACGCTTGCCGTCGTCACCCTGCACAACGGCACAGGCTACCTGCTGGGCTACCTCGTGGGCAAGGCATTCGGTTTCAACACGGCGAAGCGCCGCACGCTTTCCATCGAGGTCGGCATGCAGAATGCCGGCATGGCGACAGTGCTCTCTCGCAACTTCTTTGCCTCTCCCGCCATCGTTGCGATGAATCCCGCGGCAGCCCTCGCCGTGATACCGTGCGCCATCTCATGCGCCTACCACAGCATCTCGGGCACCCTGCTGGCAGGCTTCTTCACGTGGCAGGACGAGCGGAAAGCCTAATCAGGAAACAAGAAAGAGGCAAGCAGTCAGTTGCTTGCCTCTTTTTGTTGTTAGCTTTAAGGTAGGAGAAGACTTATTCGTCGAGCTTGATGCGGACGTTGCGATACCAGACGTCGTCGCCGTGGTCCTGGAAGGCGATGTATCCACCGTCCTTCTGTCCCTCGACAATCATCAAGTCGTAGGCTGCCGGGAACTCACCGCCCTTGCAGAACTTGCTGCCGTCGAGCATCTCCTTCCACTTCGGAGTCCAGAGGTGATACTCAAGCACCTCCTCGCCGTTCTGGTAGTGCCAAACGGAGCCTTTGAAGACGCGTATCTTCACGGTGTTCCACTCGCCAAAGGGCTTTGCGTTCTGAGGCACGGCGGGAATCATGTCGTAGAGCGATGCAGCCTGACGGTTGCCGTCCTTGCCCTGGTTGGCGTCCTCGTGGTTGGCGTTGTCGAGCACCTGGTACTCTGAACAGGACTGCCAGATTGGCAGGTAGTTGCCGTCCTTGCCTTTGGCTTCCTGAGCTAGGTAGAAGATACCGGAGTTGCCGCCCTTGCTGATCTTGTACTCGCACTCAAAGGTGAAGTTCTTGAACTTGTGCGCAAAGAGGAGGTCGCCTCCGCCTTCCACTTGTGCCTCGCCTGTGCCAGAGCCTACGAGGTGGATGCAGCCGTCGGCGCTCTCCCAGCTTGTGGGAACAGCCTCTTGTCCGTAACCGCGCCATCCGTCGAGGCTGGTGCCGTCGTAGAGGACATAGTAGCCGTCGGCATCGACCTTCAGTTTCGCGAGGTCGTACTGCTCGTTATCGACGATGGTGGCTACGTCAACGGGAGCGTTCGGGTCTTGTTTCTCGACACAGTTCTTGCAGGCATCACAGTCGCAATTACACTTCTTCTGACCGCAGCATGCAGCCAGGAACATTGCTGCCAACGCAGCAACATAGATGATTGATTTCTTCATAATTATGGGGTTAATGGGGTTAATGGGGTTAATGGGCATAATGGGAAAGGGCACTCCCACAGAGGGGGAGCGGGGAGGGGGCTGTATTTACTTCCAACCGCTCAGGTCTTGCGGGTTTTCGATAATGGAGGGGATCTTCTCGAAGATGGCTTTCCACTTGGCTGCATCGAACTTGGGACGGCGGTCGTAATAGTACACGCCGTTCTTTTCCTGCTCTACATCGGTGATTTGCGTGTAGCAGAAGGCGGTGATGTGTTTGCTGGCGATGATGGCATCGACCTCTTTCTCGAGAATCTTGAAGAAGTCGTCCTCGGTCTCGATTTGTGCGCCGTAGCCCCACGAGTTGGCACGGTCCTCCTTCGGTATCCAGCCGAGTCCGCCGAACTCATCCAGCATGTAGGGCTGTCCGTTGTAATTGGCGAGGTAGTCCTTGCCGCCCAGGTTGCGATAGGGTTCTATGCCGCGCTTGATGTTGTGGTTTTCGGTGAGGCGTTCGTACTCGCGGCTGTAGTCGTGGACGCTCCAGATGTCGGTCTTGACGTGCGCATCGCCGCTGGCGTCATTGACGGGCCGTGTGGGGTCAATGGCTTTCGTCATCTCGTAGAGGTCGTTGATGAAGCGCACATAGACGCCGTCGCGTGCGCCCCAGGTTTCGTTCAAAGGCGTCCAGGTGACGATACAGGGATGGTTGCGGTCGCGCACCACCTCGTCGGCCCATTCGGAGAGGAAGTTGCGCACGGCCTCTTCGTTGTTGACGTCCAAGCCCCAGCTGGCCTGCTCGCCCCAGCAGATGTAGCCCAACTTGTCGGCCCAGTAGTAGTAGCGCTCCTCGAAGACTTTCTGGTGCAGACGTGCGCCGTTGAAGCCCACAGCCTTACTCATCTCGATGTCGTGGCGGAGGGCCTGGTCGGTGGGTGCTGTCCAGATGCCGTCGGGATAGTATCCCTGGTCGAGCACGAGGCGCTGGAAGTAGGGCTTGTTGTTGAGGTAGAAGTAGCCGCCTGCGAGGTGGATCTTGCGCATGCCGGCATAGGACTTCACTTCGTCCAGCACGGCGCCCTTTGCGTCACGCACCGTGTAGGTCACGTCGTAGAGATTGGGCTCCTCGGGCCACCAGAGCTTGGGGTTCTTGATGGGCAGGACGATGATGGTGTTGTTGGTAGCCGGAGCCGTTTTCGTCGAGACGACCTTCTTGCCGTCAAGCACCTGGACGGTCAGCGTATTGCCATTGCCCTCCTCGTAGAACTCGGGGCGGACGACGAGCTGTTGCTGGTCGACGTCGGGCGTGGCGAATACGCGCTTGAGTGCCATCGGGTTGACGGCCTCCATCCATACGGTCTGCCAGATGCCCGTCACGCGGGTGTAGCTGCAGCCGGCGCTCTTGAGTTGGGTGCTCTGTTTGCCGCCGGGCTGCTTTCCGCCGCGAAGGTTGTCCTTGACCATCACGACGAGGTTGGCGCTGCCGCCGGCTTTCACGTACTTCGTGATGTCGACGGAGAAGGAGTTGCCTGTGCCGCAGTGGCGGAACACTTTCTTTCCGTCGATGTAGATCGTAGCGTCGTAATCGACAGCCCCGAAGTTGAGCAGGACGTTCTTGTCAGCCCAGCCTGCCGGAATGCTGAGGGTGCGCTGGTACCAGATACATGGGATGAAGTCGGTGTGCTTCACTCCCGAGAGGCTGCTCTCGGGGCAGAAGGGGACGGTGATCTTGCCGTCGAAGCCCTTGCTGTCGCGCCAGCCCTTCTCGGCGCCCGTCTGGCCGAAGTCGAAGCTATACGTCCAGGTGCCGTTCAGGTTGACCCAGTCGGCACGTTCGAACTGCGGACGCGGATACTCGCTGCGGGGCAGGTCCGCAGCCTTTACTGTGCTGCTCAATCCGAGCAACAGGAATGCTGCCATGAGCAGCTTGCTGATGTGTTTCATTTCGTCTGTATTTATTATATTATATAATGTATAGTCTCAGTCCGTCCCGCGCGGAGGGTCGGCGTGCCCGCCGGGATGCGGCGGCCGACGCCACACGTGGGGTTGCTTGCTGCATCGCGACAAAGCAATTGCTGCATCGCGACAAAGCAATTGCAAGTACATGAACTTGCAAACTCCCCCTTGCGTCAGAACATCCCCTCGAACAGGTCGCCCTGCACGTTCTTGCGTGTCGAGGCGGTGTCCTTCTTGTATAGCTTCTGCAGGGCCGTGATGGTCTGACGGATGTCGTCGCGCAGGTTCTCGGGCGCCAAGACCTCAACGTCGGTGCCCATCGAGAGGAGGAGATTCTCGAGCTCCTTGCTCAGGGGGAGCTCCACCTGCACGGTGACGGAGTTCGTCTTGCTGTCCGTGCTGCGCTGCAGTACTTCGGGATTGCCCAGCTTGTTGCGGACC
>JAEEGL017274037.1_pt1 | contig 10878 bp, 9 predicted proteins | sample 9134231 | NCBI WGS metagenome assembly JAEEGL01 (sample SAMN16246548, study PRJNA631951) | gut metagenome | biome: gut microbiome; feature: rumen; material: fiber-attached | host: Bos | place: Iran: Karaj | collected 2018-10
AAAGCGCACAGTGACTGTCGTCGTTCCGACCTTCTTCGGAGATACGACGCCGTTTTCGGATACCGACAGGACGGAGGGGTCCGCCACCTCGTAAGTGTAGCTGCCTTCCCGCATCTTCCGTTCGGAGCGGCGGACGTTTCTCTCGTTGATGACCTCCAGGTCGGCTTTCAGATCCGCCTGCTCTCTCGAGCTCAAGTGGATCTTCTCGCTTGCAACCGTAAGGCCGTATGCCAGCGAAACGTCTCCCTGCAGGTAATACAGTTCCGTATACAGGACGGCGCCGATCGCCGCCAGGATCAGCAGGATCCCGATCGGGATCGCGATCCGCATTCTCTTTTTCATATCCAAAGCACAGTAATCCTCCCCCGAAAGGGCTCCTCAAGCATATACCTTTCCGAATTATACCTTTTTTTCATCCGTTTCTCAAGTGTTTTCACAAAATCGTAACACTTCGGGCGCAACATACATACTTGCGCAGAATGACGATTTGTGCTATTTTATATCAAGCTGTGGAAAGCGCAGTCTTTCCTCAGACGTTTCATGACAGAATCACAGAAAAGAGGTTATTACATGTCAGGACATTCCAAATTTGCAAACATCAAGCACAAGAAAGAAAAGAACGATGCCGCGAAGGGTAAGATCTTCACGATCATCGGCCGGGAGATCGCGGTCGCCGTCAAGGAAGGCGGTCCGGATCCGGCGAACAACTACAAGCTTGCCGCGGTCATTGCAAAGGCGAAGTCGAACAACATGCCCAATGACACGATCGCCGGCAGCATCAAAAAAGCAGCCGGAAGCGGAAACGCAGCCGACTACGAAAGCATCACGTACGAAGGTTACGGCCCGTCCGGAACGGCGATCATCGTCGAAGCCCTGACAGACAACCGCAACCGCACGGTCGCCAACGTGCGCGCCGCATTCACGAAAGGAAACGGAAACCTCGGGCCGACCGGATGCGTCTCCTTCTCGTTTGATAAAAAAGGACAGATCATCGTGGACCGGGAAGAATGCGACATGGATCCGGACGAGATGATGATGCTTGCGCTTGATGCAGGTGCGGCTGATTTTTCCGAAGAAGAAGACTCTTTCGAGATTCTGACCGATCCCGACGATTTCCCGGCCGTCTACGAGGCGCTTTCCGCCCAGGGCATTCCGATGGCTTCCGCAGAAGTCACGATGATTCCCCAGAATTACGTCACGCTGACGGATCCGCAGGACATCAAGTGCATCAACCGCATTCTCGACCTTCTGGACGAGGATGACGACGTTCAGAACGTCTATCACAACTGGGACAACGAAGAATGATCCCATGATCCTGTCAAGCAGGATTCGTTGTAGCATAAAGACCCCGGAAGAAAGGAAATTCTCCAATCTTCCGGGGTCTTTTCATGTGCAGCCAAAAAACTCGGCTGCCGTTACTCTTTACTTTCTTCTTTTGCGGCGGCGTTTCCGGTGCCGCAGGTATACCAGCACCCAGATCAGGGCAAGCAGCAGAATGATCACGACCGGCAGAACGATCATCAGTATATCCAGTACCTGGTTCGCATTCACGTCTTCTTCCTCCGTGCTGCTGCCGGACTCAGCCGGCGCAGTTCTTTTTTCCGTTTCTTCCGTTTCCGGCGATGTGAGCGCCGATTCTGAAGTTTCCTCTTCCGACGTCGGCTCTTCCGTCTCCGCCGGCCAGACATAAGGAGTCGTTTCCGGCACCTTCTCCGGCTGCAGCGATGTCACATAATCGGAATATGCATAGAACACGCCCGCACCTTCAACGATGATCTGCGACCAGTCGCCGTAGATACCGGCGCGCTCCAGCGTGTGCCCTTTCTCGAAAGCCCCGTATTCCGCACCCAGAAGCGACGGTGAATACCGCAGTTTCACGGTCTCGGCGGCTTTGACGAAATCATGGGTCTCAACCCATTCGACCGGCGGGATCATGCGGTTGTGATATCCGTAGGCATACTCCAGCAGGACCTGCTCGTCTTTGTAATAGTTCGAAAGATCCGAAGCCATCAGCGCGCTGACGGTATAGAGCCCGTCTCGGTCGACCGCGGTGACCAGACAGCGGCCCGCCTGCGGCGTGGAGCCTGTCTTCCCGCCGATGACTCCCCGCTCTTCCACGCTTCCGTTCAGCATGGCGTGTCCCATGACGCACAGGCGCTCACCGCTCTTGTTCGTCTTCGGTATACGGTATTCCACCGTCTGATTCAGCTTCCGGTATCGCGGATTCTTCATCGCTTCCTTCAGGATCAGACACAGATCGTATGCCGTCGTGTAATGGTCCGGATGATGGATACCGTATGCGTTCACGAAATGCGTATCATAAGCCCCGATCTTCTCGGCCCGCGCATTCATCAGTGCCGCGAACGCTTCCTCGCTGCCGGCGACGAATTCGCCGAGCATCGCACCGCATTCGTTTGCTGACGACAGCAGCATGCCGTAAAGCGCATCCTTCACCGTCATCACTTCGCCGACACTTGCCTTCGGACCGAGTGTCGAACTGGACGGATCAATATTGACAGCGGACTTGGTGAAAGTGAGCGTCTGGTCCAGATCATCGATCATTTCAAGCACGAGCAGCGCTGTCATGACCTTTGTCGTGGAAGCAGGATACATCCTCTTGTGCGGGTCCTTTGAGATCAGGATCTCGTCCGTCTCCGCGTTGATCACGCAGTACGTCTTGCCCTTGATGTCCGGGCCGTTCAGTTCAACGACTTCCACAGGAGGTTCCGGTTCCGTTTCAGTCGGTGTCTCCTCGGGAATCGTCGTTTCCTGTTCGGACGGTTCCGTGCTCTGTGCAGGCTCCGTCATGTCAGGCACCGTCGTATCCGTCTCCGGGACGGCCGTATCCTGCGGACCGGCCGAAGATGCCGGATCTTCCTTGGTGTCCTGTTCCGACGGATTCTGAGACGGTTCCGATCCGCTTTCCCCTGCATAGACCGTCTCTTCCTGCGAGGCGGAAGACATTTCCGCCGCATAGGCGATAGCCGGTCTGGCTGCAAGGAGCAGCGCAAACAGGAGCGCCGTGATTGTTTTGCGATACTTCATACTCACATGCCCCCTGCGCTCCATCATCCGCGGATCACGAAGCCAAACAGCACAAGCACCAGAATGCCCAGGACGATCCTGTACAATCCGAAGGCCGTGAAATCATGTCTTTTCACATACCTGATCATGAACCGGATCACAAAGAGCGAAACAACGTAAGCAACGGCACTGGCAAGGAAAAGGGCGCCGACCTGAGGACCGGACAATGACAATTTGTCCAGAAACAGGTATTTGAACAGTTTGAGTCCGCTGGCGCCGAGCATGACCGGGATCGCAAGATAAAAAGTGAATTCGGTCGCAAGGTACCGGCTGCAACCAAGAAGCAGCGCGCACAGAATCGTCACGCCGGAACGGGAGGTGCCGGGAACGACGGCCAGGCATTGCGCCAGGCCGATGAACAGCGCCATTTTGTAAGTCAGGCCGGCAAACCGCGTCACTGCAGGCTCGCGGTCTTTCAGCACAATCTTCTCGATCACGATGAAAAGCGCGCCGTAAAGGATCAGCATCGCGGCGATGACCCACGGCGTGTAGAGATGCTCATCCATCCAGTCATCCAAAAGAAGGCCGACAGCGACAGCAGGGAGTACGGCGATCAGGATCTTCAGCCAGAGTTTGCGCGTATTCTTTTTCTGAACGTCGTTCTTATACTGGGATACCGGATTCAGTTTGTGGAAAAAGACCGTAACGACCGCCAGAATCGCGCCAAGCTGGATCACGACGTCGAATATCTTTGTAAAACCATCGGTGAAGACTGCCGCATCGCCCTTCCACAGCGCGTCAAGCAGGACCAGGTGTCCTGTCGAAGAGATCGGCAGCCATTCGGTGATGCCTTCGAGGATGCCGAGCACGACGACCCGCAGCCAGTTAATGAAATTCATGGGAAATGTCCCCCTCTTTATGTTCTTTCGTCAGATCTGCCAGTCGATCGGCGTCAGTCCGTTTGCTTCCAGATAGGCGTTCGTCCTGCTGAACGGACGGCTGCCAAAGAAGCCGCGGTAAGCCGACAGCGGAGACGGATGCGGCGATTCTATGACCAGCCGCTTCGGATTCGTGATCAACGCCTTTTTCTGCTGTGCCGGCCGTCCCCAAAGGATGAAGACGATCGGCCGGTCCTGTTGATCCAGCGCTTTGATTGCAGCGTCCGTGAACTGCTCCCAGCCGATCCCCTGATGGGAAAACGCACGGTGCGCGCGGACCGTCAGCAGCGTGTTCAGCATCAGCACGCCCTGTTCCGCCCATTTCGTCAGGTCGCCCGTCTTCGGAATGCCGCAGCCGATGTCGTCATGGAGTTCCTGATAAATGTTCTGAAGGGAAGGCGGCAGTTCGATCCCGGCCTTCACCGAAAAACTTAAGCCATGCGCCTGACCCGGCTCATGATACGGATCCTGTCCGAGGATAACGACCTTGACCTTCTCGATCGGAGTCAGATGAAACGCCGTGAAGATCTCATCAGACGGCGGATAGACCGTCTGTGTGCGATACTCTTCCTTGATCTTTTCGTAGAGCGTGCGGTAATAGGGTTTCCGGAATTCGCCCTTCAGGGCCTCTTCCCATCCTCCTGTCAGTCCGGCCATCTTAACGTCCCTCTTTATTCTGGCTTCGTCTGCCCGGCAGTTCAACGTATTGCGCGTCCAGATAGAGCGGCTCTTCCGACGCGTCTGATTCTCCCGTTTCCGGCGTGCCGGCGTTTTCATCGCCGGATGCAGGCTTCTCTGCTTTTGTCAGTTCGAACCAGAACGTCACGCCGTTTTCTTCGTTCCTGACACCGTAAGCCTCGTGATGCTGCTCCATGACCGCTTTCACGATCGACAGACCGATGCCGGACCCGCCGTAGGAACGTGTCCTGGCCTTGTCAACTTTATAAAACTTGATCCATATCCGGTCCAATTCCTCCTCCGGTATCGGATGTCCCGTATTGAACACGCTGATGCGGATCTTGTCCCCGGTCTCTTCTGCCTTGACCAGGATCCTGCTCGGCGCTTCGAGGTGGTTGAACGCGTTGCTGTAATAGTTGTTGAAGACTTCTTCGATCCGGAACTCATCCGCCTGCACGACACAGCTGTCCGGTCCCTGAAGAGTTACTTCCGCGTGATGCTCTTCCTGTAGTTTTTTCGAGCCTGCAATGATCCCCCGGATCATCTGCATGACGTCGAACGGCTCCTTCACGATGGGTTCCTGGTTGAATTCCAGTTGTGTCAGCGATGTCAGTTTCTTCACGAGCCGGTTCATCCTCTCGGCTTCGTCAATGATGACGTCCGTGTAGAATTCCTGGGATTCCGGGTCGTCCTTCATGTCTTTCAGACCCTCTGCATATCCCTGGATCAGGGCAATCGGGGTCTTTAATTCATGCGAGACCGAAGAGATGAAATCCTTTCGCATCTCGTCGACCTCATTCAGGGCCTTGTTGTCTTTCTGCAGCTGTTCGTTTGCATCCTGCAGTTCGGAGATCGTCTTTTCAAGCTGAGCGGAGAGTTCATTCATACTGTTGCCGAGTATGCCTACCTCATCTTCACGGTCGCCTTCATACCGTGCCGAAAAGTCCAGGTTCGTCATTCGCTTCGATATCTCCGACAGCAGCGTGATCGGTTTCGTCATGCGTTCCGTCAGCAGCAGCACGATGATAACACCGGCGATGAGCATCAGAAGGCTCCCGACCACGAAGAACCTTGTCCAGTCCCCCGACAGCGCGTCGATCCTTCGCAAGGGCATCGAAATGATGAACTTCTTGTCGTTCCCGCCGATGTCCCTCAGCATCCCGTACATCTCAAGATACCGTTCTTCTCCGGACCCCGGCGTCACGATCTGCATCCGGCAGCCGTCCCGCGTCTCAATGACACGTACGCCCTCTTCAGCCGCTTCTATGAAGTCAGCCTGGATCCGCGCACGCAGAAACTCCCGTTCAAAGTCCGAGAGATAGTTATCCGTCATGGCCGAAAAGTCCCACTCGTCCTTGCCCTCGATCGCAATCGAAACGTTCCTGCCGGATTTCGCCGTCCGCAGGATATCCACCATGTTCGCGGACGATACCTCCTCGGACGCAAAGACCTTCGCCAGGGATGCATATGTATCTTTTAAGACCGTGCGGCTCTGCAGCAGGTAGATCTGCGACCAGTAGAGGTAGTTCAGAAGGAGGAACAGGATAATGATCCCCCCGACGACGCCTACGAACGTCAGCGTGACCCTGGTGCGGAGCGAAATTGTCTTCTTCAAGCTTTTCTCCTTCAGGACAGCGCATAAAAGCGCTGCCTCTCCGAAAGCTTACTCGACCTCGAACTTGTAACCTATGCCCCAGATCGTGTGAATGTAGTTCTCTTTATCGCCGAGCTTGCTGCGAAGCTTTTTCACGTGTGTGTCGATCGTCCGGACCTCTCCGAAGTAATCGTAGTTCCAGACATTGTTCAGAATCTTCTCGCGCGACAGCGCAATGCCCTGGTTTTCGATGAAGTATTGCAGAAGCTCGTATTCCTTGAACGAAAGCTCGATCGGCTCTCCGTCGACCGTTACGGTATGTGCTTTCTTGTCAATGACGATGCCGCCGGCTTCCAGCGTTTCCTCGTTCGTCACATGTGCCCGCCTTAAGATCGCATCCACGCGCGCCATCAGCACCCGCGGTGAGAAAGGTTTCGTCACATACTCGTCGACGCCGAGTTTGAAGCCCTGCAGTTCGTCCGCCTCCTCGCTTCTGGCTGTAAGCATCAGGACCGGGCATTCGGAATAATTGCGGATCTCCTTAAGCACCTCGTAGCCGTTCATTTTCGGCATCATGACGTCCAGGATGACCAGTGAGATGTCTTTGTTTGCGAAAAACACCTCAAGCGCCTGCTCTCCGTCACCGGCTTCCAGAACCAGATAGTCCTTCTTCACGAGAAAATCGTGCAGCAGTTTGCGCATCCGTTCTTCGTCGTCCACGACGAGGATCTTGATCTCGTCCATCCTTGTCCTCCTTTCAAAGCGGTTCGCGGCAGGTCATGCTGCCGCGCGTAAATCCGTTATTTCCGCTGGGAAGCACGCTTGCGCATCAGCGGATCAAGGATCTTCTTCCTTATCCTGAGATGCGTCGGCGTAACTTCCAGCAATTCGTCCGTGTCAATGAAATCCATGCACTGCTCAAGTGACATGATCTTCGGGGCGACAAGCCGGAGCGCTTCGTCCGATCCGGAAGCACGCGTGTTCGTCAGTTTTTTCGTCTTGCAGACATTGACCTCGACGTCTTCCGCATGGCCGGTCTGGCCAATGACCTCGCCTGTGTACACCCGTTCGCCCGCACCGATGAACAGGATTCCGCGCTCCTGCGCGTTGAACAGTCCGTAGGTGATCGACTCGCCGGTCTCGAACGAAATGATCGACCCCTGCTTGCGGTAGGATATGTCGCCCTTGTAGACATCATATCCGTCGAAGACGGTATTCATGATGCCGTTTCCTTTCGTGTCGGTCATAAAGTCGCCGCGGTATCCTATGAGGCCGCGCGAGGGGATCTGGAACTCCAGCCTGGTATAGTTTCCGTTTGCGGCACCCATTCCCAGAAGCTCGCCCTTGCGCTGCGCCAGTTTCTGGATGACCGCACCCGCAAATTCCTCCGGCACATCGATATACACCATTTCCATCGGTTCCAACGTACGGCCGCGGTCATCCTTTTTTGTGATGACCTCCGGCTTCGAGACCGCGAATTCATATCCTTCGCGTCGCATCGTCTCGATTAGGATCGACAGATGCAGCTCTCCGCGGCCGGAGACCTTGAAGCAGTCCGTGGAATCCGTCTCCTCTACTCGAAGCGACACGTCGGTGTTCAGTTCGCGCATCAGCCTGTCGCGGATATGGCGGGACGTCACGTACTTGCCTTCCGTGCCGGCAAGCGGGGAATCATTGACCATGAAATCCATCGAGATCGTCGGTTCGGAAATCTTTTGGAACTCGATCGGCTCAGGCGAAAGCGGATCGCAGACCGTATCGCCGATCTGGACGTCAGAGATGCCCGAGATCGCGACGATGTCACCGACCGTGACGCTCTTGACTTCCACACGGTTCAGGCCGTCGAACGTATACAGTTCCGAGATCTTGATCCGCTCTCTTTTCGTCTGATCGTGATGATTGACGAGCAGGCATTCCTGGTTGACGGAAAGCGTGCCGTTGTCGACCTTGCCGACGCCGATGCGGCCAACATACTCGTTGTAGTCGATCGTCGAGATGAGCACCTGGACCGGTTTGTTCTCATCGCCCTCCGGCGCGGGGATCGATTCCAGGATCGTCTCAAACAGCGGCTGCATGCTGATACGCTCGTCATCCAGAGAGCGTACTGCGAAGCCGCCCTTTGCCGAAGCAAAGATGAACGGAGCGTTCAGTTGCTTCTCATTCGCGTCCAGATCCATCAGAAGCTCGAGGACCTCGTCCACGACTTCTTCCGGACGGGCTTCCGGCCGGTCGATCTTGTTGATGCATACGACGACCGAAAGGTCCAGTTCAAGGGCCTTGCGCAGCACGAACTTCGTCTGCGGCATCGGGCCTTCGAACGCGTCGACGACCAGCACGACGCCGTTCACCATCTTCAAAACGCGCTCGACTTCTCCGCCGAAATCGGCGTGTCCGGGCGTGTCGATGATGTTGATCTTCGTGCCCTTGTACGTGACGGCGGTATTCTTCGAAAGGATCGTGATGCCGCGCTCGCGCTCCAGTGCGTTGGAGTCCATGACGCGCTCGGCAACCTCCTGATTCTCGCGGAACACTCCGCTCTGCTTCAGTAATTCGTCCACCAGCGTCGTTTTTCCGTGGTCAACGTGCGCGATGATGGCAATGTTTCTGATATCGTTCCTGATCATGTCTTTTCCCATATGGCCGGGACTCTTTCGGGCCGGCCCTTTCTTCAGTCCGGAAACATCAGCGTCCGGCCGTTCGCTTCCCCGCACCAGACGTCCTGTTTCTTTTCGATCTTACCTTTTCCTTGTGTCATATCTGTGATTTTTGCAACGAAAGCGCCTGCTTTCTCCTCCGGAACCGGGACCCGGAACGTCACATTCGCCCCGTAGTCTGAAGATATGGCCTTCAGGTCTTCGGACGCAAAAAAGTACTGAAGTTTCCCTGAAGCGTTGTAGTCGCATGCGACTTCGAAGAGCACGGCCGGATATTTTCTGATCAGCACGGCATTCGCGATGCCGTCCGCAGCTGCGTTCGTATAGGCACGGACAAGCCCGCCGGTCCCCAGAAGCGTTCCCCCGAAATACCTGACCACGACGACCAGTGTGTTCACGAGTTCTTTTCCGCGGATCACGCTCAGAATCGGCCAGCCCGCCGTCTTCTGCGGCTCCCCGTCGTCCGAGCATTTCTGCACGGCACCGTCGGTTCCGAGCACGTACGCGAAGCAGTGATGCCGTGCGGCATAGTGCTGCTTTTTCAGTGCTCCGATGCACGCTTCAGCCTCCTGTTCAGTTTTCACTTCGTAAACGTAGGACAGGAAACGGGATTTTTTCTCCTCGTAATATCCTTCCCCGCTCATGAAGACCGTCGTGTACGGCGTCACGTCGTTTCCCTTTCTCCGGAGCACTTATCGATATGTCTGCCCGGATCGTTACAAAAGTAAAAACACAGACAACCAGTTATTTTACCTAATTGTGAAGCGGTTGTCAATTCAATGGAGAGTGAAAGCGGCGTTTTTGCGCCGTTTCAACCGGTTTTTTGCAGGTGTGCCCTTATTCCGCTCCAAACTGTTCCATATCTCATATTTTTGTGTTGAAATCCGATCTTTTCCTGTGGTATGATGCTTCTAACAAGTAAGCGGACCGAAAGATGGTTCTCACGGCCCGTTTCAATCGACCCACGGAGGTTTCAAAATGAAAAAATGGTCCCGCCCGAAGAGGGTGCTGATCCTGTTCCTGGTTCTTTTGGCATTTCTCATCCTGACGAACCCGTCGCTTCTGCCGCTTCCGAAGAGCTGGCAGGCCTGGCTTCTTGACGCATGGACGCGTCTGTTCGGCAACGTTGAAGACATTTCGAAATCCGTCACGATCGACTGGATCTCGCTTTTCCAGCTCGTCGCCATCGTGCTCGTCATGACCCTTCTTTACAATCTCGGCAAATGGATCCTTGAGAAGATCCAGCCGAAGACCGGTAAGGGAAAGAGCGTGCACAGCCTGATCGACAGCTTCCTGATCTATGCGGTCACTCTGATCGGCATCATCTGGGGCCTGTCAGCGATCGGCATCAACCTGAGTACGATCTTCGCCAGCATCGGAATCATCGCCCTGATCATCGGCTTCGCCGCGGAGAGCCTGATCGAAGACATCATCACCGGTCTCTTCCTTGTGTTCGAAGATGAGTTCAACGTAGGCGACATCATCGAATACAACGGTTTCCGCGGTACCGTCACGAAGATCGGCATCCGAGTCACCTGCATCCAGGACGCAGGCGGAAACGTCAAGATCGTCAACAACTCCGACATCCGGAACATACTGAATAAATCGAAGGCGCTCTCTGCCGCAGTCGTCGATGCACCCATCTCTTACGCCGCAGACCTTGAAAAGGCAGAGGAAGTCCTGAACGCGATCCTCGAGAAGATGCCCGAACTGTATCCGGACACCTTCACGACCGTCCCGACATACGTCGGCGTTCAGGAACTGGGCGCGAGTTCCGTCAATCTCCGCGTCGTCGCGCATGTTGACGAATCGAAGGTCTTCTCGGCAAGCCGTCTCATGAACCGCGAAATCAAGATCGGTCTGGACAAGGCCGGTATCGAGATTCCGTTCCAGCAGGTGGTGATCCATCATGCAAACGACTGAATTCTTCGAAACGTCCGGAAACCGGGTCCCGGAATATGACACGGGTACCGCTGAATTCCCGGAGACG
>JAEEGL011599270.1_pt1 | contig 10877 bp, 9 predicted proteins | sample 9134231 | NCBI WGS metagenome assembly JAEEGL01 (sample SAMN16246548, study PRJNA631951) | gut metagenome | biome: gut microbiome; feature: rumen; material: fiber-attached | host: Bos | place: Iran: Karaj | collected 2018-10
AAGGATTCGGGGAAGCCGCCGGTGGCTGCCGCAAGGGGCGTTGCGCTTTCGGCGGAACACGCGAAACGGTTTGATTGTTTTTTGGTTCGGATAGAGGCGGTTGAGGATGGAACGGCCTCTGTGCGGATGGTTGTTGAATGCTCCGCATCGCCCGGGGGGCGGGAAACGGCGTCTGTTTCCCGCCCTGTTCTTTTACGGGAGGAATCAGACGCGTTTGAACGATATTCTGTTCATTCAGCGCACCGGGATCGCGTAGGGCGCGCCTCGGTTTTCGGATATTATCGTTCATAATAAAGGCCCTTCTTTCGGAAACTTAAGACAAGATCAAAACAGAAACAAGAAAAACGACGACGCACGCGAGAAAAGAGGGAGATAGCAGCGCGTCGACCCAGGCGCGTATACCGTAATACGTTCTTTTTTCCTCGGGCGGCGATTCTTTTCCGTTCACGCCTTTTTTGTAGATCAGTTTTTCCGCGGTCAAAAGCGTGGTCATCAATGAAATGAAAAACAGTGTGATAACGATGAAGCAAAAGAAAACAAGACTTGTTGTTTTTAAGATCAGCGACCAGACGTAATCCCCCGCGAACAGTCCGAAAAGGTTGAACAGAAAATGAAGAAGGACAGCGGAAAAGAGCGAGTCCGTTACGTACACCGCGAGAGAAAAAATCAGCCCGCCGAAAAAATATACCGGTAAAGCCCCCAAATCAAAATGTGAAACGGCAAAAAGGGCGGAAACCGCGACGGAGGCGACTCCGGCGCCGTTATGCGCGTATTCGGACAGCAGTACTCCGCGAAAAAGAAACTCCTCCGTCAAGGCGGGAACCAACGCGAAAGCGATAGCGAGAGACCAGAACGATTGATCGTCCGATGAAACGGAGAACAATCCGTTCCCGGACATAGATTGCGCGCCCGCAACGTTATACATGAATAAATTCAGGACAACGCTTCCCGTAAGAAGCAAAACGAACGCCGCGCTCAGAAAACCCAGATTGACGGGAGAGAACGGTTTTAATCGCATACGCGAAAACAAATCTTCGGAAAACAGTTTTGAATAAAGGAGTCCCGGAAGTACCAAAACGAAAAACTGAAGGGCGACTACCGTCAAAAAAACGTTTCCGGAGCGATTGGAATACAGATCGACGGCTTTCAAAACGATCAGGAGAAATAAGACGAAAAGGACAAGGATGGGAGCGGTGATCGTTCTGTTGAGTTTTTTCAGCATACGCTTCCCTCCTTTCTGCTTTCTCGTTTGACTATTATATGATCATCCCGGATAGTTTTTTTAATATTTCCGCGTGGATGGCTTCCCTTTCGCGCATTCCGTTTTCATCGTCGCAAGATATGACGTCCCAGTTCAATTGATTTGCGGAATAAACGGCGGCCTCGTAGCAACGGATCAAATAGTCTTCATCCTTTTCATGGATATCCAATGCTCGATGATCGGACGCCGATCTTTTTCGGATCAGTTCCATCGAGACGGTTGGCGAACACTTCAGATAGAAAACCTTATCCGGTGCAGGGATACCGAGTTTATTGTACTCAAAATCAAACAACCATTCCAGAAAAGAGTCCCATTCTCTTTTCGGAAGTTTGGAAAGCTGATGGACGGCGTTGGCTGTCGTGTAACGGTTCGCGATCAGGACGGTCTTCGGGTCAATTCGATCCTTTTTCCAGTCGTTCACAAAACTGATATACCTGTCGCAGGCGAAAAAGACCGAGGCGGCGAAAGCGTTGGTATCGCCCGGCGAACTGCCCAGTTTTCCATTCAAATACAGACGGACAAGTGAGGAGGATTCACTTTCATATACCGGAAAAGAGAGCAGTCTGACATTTTTTCCGCATTTTTTTATAGCGTTAGCGAGAAGGTTCGCCTGCGTTTCTTTTCCGGAACCGTCCAATCCGTCGATGGCAATAAGATAACCCATAGTTGAATCCTTTTTTCAAGAGCGGAGAGCGGTTCACTCGATCTCGTCGTTTTTCAGAACCATCTCCATAAATTGCTGGCGCGTGATCAGAACGGTGCGCGGCTTTTGTCCGTCAGGGGGGCTTACATAGCCGAGTTGTTCCATCCTGTCGATCAATTTTGCCGCCCTTCCGTATCCAAGCGACAATCTGCGTTGGATCAAGCTGGTCGAGATCTTCCCGCTTTCGACCGCGAGTTCAAGAGCCGGCTTTAGCATGGGATCGGTCTCATCGTCCGGAGAAACGTCCAAATCGGAAGACCTTTTGCCCATACCACATTTCGCGGCTTCTTTTTCGATCTTGTCGATGACGTCGGAATCGTATTCGCTGATCCCGCAACTTTTTCTCAAGAACTCTACGACGGCTTCCACTTCCCCATCGCTCACGAAAGCGCCCTGCACGCGCATCGGCTTTGTAAAACCAACGGGCGCATAAAGCATATCGCCGCGACCGATCAGTTTTTCGGCGCCTGCCACGTCAAGGATCGTTCTGGAATCGACCTGAGAAGCCATTGTGAACGCGATGCGGGACGGAACGTTTGCTTTGATCAGTCCCGTGATCACGTCGACGGAGGGTCTTTGAGTACCGATGACGATGTGCATACCCGCGGCTCTGGCTTTTTGAGCAAGACGGCAGATGGAATCCTCCACGTCGTCCGGGGCAGTCATCATCAGGTCGGCTAGTTCGTCGATGATGATCACGATGAATGGTAGTTTTTCCCTTTCGGGATCGTTTTCGGTCAGTTTTGAGTATCCCGCAAGATCGCGGGCGCCGACGTCTTCGATCAGTTCAAAACGCCGTTCCATTTCCGTAACGGCCCACTGGAGGGAACCCGCGGCTTTTTTGGGATCGCTGACCACCGGAACGAGAAGATGGGGAATTCCGTTGTACATCCCGAATTCGACCTTCTTCGGGTCTATCAGGATGAGCTTGACCTCGTCCGGAGTCGCTTTATACAGTATGCTGGTAATGATCGTGTTGATGCATACGGATTTTCCCATACCCGTCGCGCCGGCGATCAAAAGGTGGGGCATTTTTGCGATATCCAAATACACGGGATCTCCGGCGACGCCTTTTCCGAGAGCAACGTTCAATTTGCTTGGAGCCTGCCTGAACATGGGGCGGTCGATCAGGTCCCGTACAAAGACAGTTTCTTTATCCTTGTTCGGCACTTCAACGCCGACAGCGCTTTTACCGGGAATCGGGGCCTCGATACGGACTCCGGTCGTGGCAAGATTCAAAGCGATATCGTCGACAAGGCTGGAAATGGATTTTACGCGGACTCCTTCTTCCGGGACAAGTTCGTACCGCGTGACCGTCGGGCCGCGGGAAACGTTCACGACGCGCGTTCTAACTCTGAATGAGGCAAGAACGTCTACCAGTCTGCTGGCATTTTTGTGAAGTTCTTCACTGATATCGACGTTCGTCTGGTCATTTTTGATTTTCAAAAGACTTATGGGAGGAAAGATGTATTTCCTCACAAAGTCGGGTTTATCGTTTCCCTCAGCTTCTTTTTCTTTCAACTGCTCCTCGCGCTCGCTCGCCTCATCGGATTGCCTTTTCCGCTCGACCATCTCCTCAAGTGACGCGGCGTCGGGAACGCGACCGGCAGCGTCGGAATTATTTTGATCGCCGTCCGCAAGAGGCGCGGGGCGGTATCCTTCGCAGAAGACCTGATGCAGATCGTCCGGGTATTTATTATCCACGGCTTTTTCTGTTCCGGCGTTGTTCTCGGGATCGGTGAAAGGATGGATCAGAGGAGGTTGTTCATCATCGGATTTCGTATCGCCCGCATCCTGCCCGGAAGACGTTTGCGCGGGCGAAGAATCGATGGAGATCTGATCGTCCTCGGTTAACGTTTCGATCCTGTCAGACTTGTCCGCGGGCTTTACAGGATTTTCCATGATCACGGGAGGAGTTTCAGGGGATTCAGAAGGAGTCGGCAATGAAGGTGTTTGGGGACGGTAGGGGCGAAGCTTTTTCTCTTCTTCGATCCGTTTTTGCGCGTTTCTTTCTTTCCTCTGATGGAAATAATAAGCGATATATACGCCAATGGCACGCGGCGTCAGACCGAAAAGGAAAACGGTAAACGTGAAGATCAGCGTAAAACTTACGATATAGGTCCCCGCTTTGCCGATCAATTTCAACAAACAGAAAGCGAATAACCCGCCGACAAAACCACCGCCGTTTGCGGAAAGACCGTCATACCAATAATCCGGTATCGTCAATCGGTCCATGGATTGGCCGGTGGCGTTGACGGAAAAAACGTGGACGAGAACGGCGATAAACGTGCAAAGGAGAAGACCAAAGATCGCTTTCGCTGCTCTTTCCCCGTTTTCCGTGTCTTTTCTCCAATAGATAGCCAAAATAACGAGTATCGGCGGGATCGCCCAGGATGAATAGGAAAATAAACCAAACAGAAAGATATGTATGTATTTTCCGATCACTCCGGTGACGTCCACAAAAGCCAGGCAGACAACGAGAAACAGGGCGAGAAGGATCAGCACGTAAGGAAAAACACGATTGAAAACGCCGTTCGGATCCGCCGTCGTTTTGTTGAACGCCAGGGGGGGCACGCCGGGCTTTACGGATATACGGGCGGGCGCTTTTTTCGTGGAAACAGGTTTTTTTTCGTCTTTTTTTATCAATTTTGTCTTGGAATTTTGTTGTTTTCCGGCGCTTTTTTTCATTGCCGTTATACTCCTTGAGCAGGGATGGATATTGATAGATCCCGGTTTTTAAGGTTTCGGCGGGATCGAACAAAAAACAGACATGATCGATCCGTTTAATAAATATTATAGCATACTATATTATAAAAATCAATCATTCGATAGCTTGAGTATGATTGACAGGTGAAAACGTTGATATCTCTTTTAGTTTGACTGTTTCCCTTCGTTCCGTCTTGTATTCTGCTGTTCCTTGTAAAGCTTCCCGATGCGGAAGCCGGCTATGACGCAGCAGGTCAGAGAGTACAGAGTGAAGATTAGATAGGTGACCTGCTCCGGATGATCACCCAACATAGAGATATAGAGGGATGCGGAAACCAAACCTCCGGTCACCATCAGAACGGCATATTCCATATATGCCAGCATGGTGAGGACGGAGGTCAGGATCCCGAGAAGGGTGACCGCGCTGTCGAGAAAGGAGTGCTCCCCGCCAAGCAAAGGAAGCAGCAGAGCGAGTCCCGCAAGCAGTCCGGCAAAAACCACCACCGTGAGGAGCCTCTGCTTCGCGGTCAGTCTGCGGAATACCGTCGACCGTCCCCAAGGCTTCCGGCTCCATCGGATGAACGTGACGATCTGAATGGGACAGGACACGAGCAGCGCGTAGGTGGCGGAGGCGTACAGGTGAAAGTGCGCGTACACCAGCGCGTAAAGAATCGAATTGAACCCGCCCACCAGACTTGCGTACCGGATCATCCGGGACTGCAGAAGCGCGATGACCAGGGAGACGTACAGCGGCAGGATCCGGAAGGGAGACTGGCGGAAGAGGATCCCCGCCGTAGTGATGCCTGCAGCCGTGACTGCAAGACCGCAGAGCAGGGGCAGGTTTTCCTTGACAAATTGTCTGTTCATGCTCGGCAGAAATACGCGCGCGGGGAAACGGTCTCTGCGCGCTCATCAGATGATTCTTCTCTTTTGCCTCGTTCGGAAAGCCGCCGTATTCGGAGTGGGGTGTCGAAGGGGGAACCGCGATCGAAACGGGCATGGCAGTCAAAGGAGTGAAGGAGCGGCAGAGTCAAGCTCACGGCTAAGTTCTTCCCATCCATAATGAACGGCGCGGCATAGGCGAAGATGCGCAGCGACAGCGAAAAGATCCATCTATTATCCATTCTTCATCCCTCCCATGGCTCTGCTTACAGAAACCGTATGGCGAAGATCTCCGCATCCCGCATCGAAAACTCAAACCGGACGGCCTTCCCCGCAAGTCTCGCAAGCGGCTTTTCAAAATCCACGGTCCTGTCGAGGCTGTCCCCGAATAGTTCACAGGTCGCGTATCCATCAAGAGGGAGATTCCTCTCGTCCAGGATCCGCAGAACGATCCCGCCCCGCGCCGAACTCCGGAAATTCATCGTCAGTTCCCTGCCTTCAAAGGTGAACGGCACGGTGCGGAGCGTCTTCCGCGCGTATCCGGCCTTTATTGATGCAAACCCGTCGCGACGGTAACAGTAGCGCACCAGTTCCACCTTTTCCTTCATCCAATGATGGTTGTTCACGTACAGGGAAAGCTCCGGCGGCTCGTCCGGGAAGGGGGAAGGCGTTTCGATCATCCCACCGCAGGCCGGATAGCAGTCGCCGTAGACCCAGTTTCTGCCGCTTTCCGGTCCGGGCGTGATGCAGGCTTCGTCGAAACGATACCAGTTCACATTGTCCCGGGAGGTCATAAAGACGCAGTCCGTCAACGCCAGACCAAGCCGCGGCTTCAGCTTCATCCTCTCGAGCCTGAGCTCCGCGCCGCACAGACGGTCGTAGTTCGCAGTCCATTCCTTCCGTTCGACGTAGCGCGTCGGAAATCCGACATAGAACCGTGAATCGTACGGATATGCCGAAACACAGTTGGTGTAGAGCGGGAAGTCTTCGCCGCCGCCGAAACGGAGAGGAACCGGTTCGCTCCAGTGCAGGAAGTCCACGGATTCGGACACGAGAATCCCGCGGACGCTGGTCTCGTTCAGACCGGACCCCGGCGTCTCCGGCTTCGCATGGAACTCACGGAAATAGCAGTAATACTTTCCCGCGTGCGGATTCCAGTGAACGGTGTTTTGCGAGTCGTAGGCGTATCCCCGCGAAACGACCCGGTACTTTTCAAAGTGGATCCCGTCTTCTGATGTCATGCATACCAGAGATTTACCGGGCCTATCCGGGAAAACGCTCTCATAGCCATCGACGACGGAAATCGCCATGATCGCTTTGTACCGTCTTTCCGGTTGGCAGGCTGGATTGTCGTCCTTCATGACAGTGATGTTGTCCGGGATGCGTAGCATGAGGATGTTGTTGTGCTTTGAACCGCGGAACTCGCAGAGTCCCAGATCCGGCTTTTCCCAGTGTATCCCGTCACGGCTCTCGGCGTAGCAGACGTTGATCCCCTCCGTATAGGACGGATCGAAGAGCGACCAGGTTTCGTAATACATGCGGTAGAAGCCGTCGTCCTTCAAGATGGTGAAGAAGTTGGTGCTGTCCCCTTCCCATGGCTGATTACAGGTCATGACGATGTCCCGCTTCTCGGGTCGGTTCACGCTCAGTTCCGCATCCGTAAACCTCCTGTCGATCAGGGCGTCATCCCAGAAAGGTACAAGACCTTTCTCCAAATGCAGCATGTGCAAAGCCCCCCCTTTTGCTATCAATTATAGCCGAAAAAACGGAATAATGTAAAGGCCATCTTCTGTCAATACGCAGCGAGATGTCCGAAAACGGAGCGCGTTTTCTTGACTGGCCCCTTGAAACGCATTAAATTGATGTTCCCGGCAAACGGGAATATGTCGGGATTCCAAAAACTGGAGATTTATGATTAAATTATCATACCATATTTTCGTTAAGAAAATGTGTCATCCTTCATTTTTTTGATCGTAGATCACTATAAATACGGAGATCGGCCTAAAAATTGCTGCTCTCAATATCTATCCGATTGAGCTTTTTCATCTTGTCTTCCGGTGTGTCTTTCCGCGTTTTTCTGAAAAGCGGACCAAGAAAAGGGGAGGAGCGCTTGAACGCCCTTAAGACGCTCACCCTGTCGAAGGAGTACCTGCTTTATCTAAAGGATATGGACTTCAGTATCCTGATTGAAAGTCCGCCCGTTTACCGGCCTGCTTTTGGCCGGGGCTGACAGGGCCTGCACAGCGATGAATTTTCCGAGTAATTCGTCTGCGTCTCAGGCTCCGTCAACCAGATGACTGAGAGAGGTCTGTTGGAACTTCGGGACGGAGAAGCCGCTGTTTTCCTGCCCGGAGCCCCGCACTGAAAGTTAGAAGTCGACCGACGCACGGAATGTGGTATACCCTTAGTTTTTCGGGAGAGCGCCGGATCGTAATCGATTCCGGGGGGATACCGCAGTCTGCGGATTTTCTTTGATAGGAACAGCATCTTGATCATACGGGAGCGTGCTCTGCCTCGCGGAAGAAATGAAGCGAATCGAGGGAGAGTTCAGAAACGCGGACACGCCCCGATCGCCGCCGCTCATGGTCTTCCTTCTTCTGCATATGGCCAACTCCGGCTTCATGACGCAGATCCCGGCTTCCTCGGACCGAACGCCGGTTTCCGGAGAAATCTCCCGCCTGATGAAGATGGACGAAATCATCGGGGGACATTATACGGAAGATCTGAACGCGGAAAAGGCCTCCTCTGCCCCGCGTGTCAGTTCCGGAAAGGAATTCAGAAGGCATACCGGGAAAGACGCTCCCGTTTCTCCGTCGGACATTGTTGAAACCGGCGGAATGCAAACTCAGGGTTTACGTAAAATGGCGAGGCATTTTTCCAAACAAAACGATACCCACTGTTTTTTAACCGTCTTCCGCACAGGTTTTTTGAAGAGAATCCGCTTCACGCGTTTGACGTATCGAAAATGAGTGATTTTAGGGCGTGTCCCGCAGAACCGGAACGCTTTCTTCCGTATGTGGATAACGTTCTTAACCGATTTCACGGAAAAACAAAACCGGGATCTTCCCGGACCACCTGTCTGACGGTCTGGGAAGAAATCCGGTTTCGTTTCTTTTACAATTCCCTTGGCGGGAAAGTCTATTTGTGCGGGTATATTGCACCGATTCAGCTGTTTCGACGATTCATTTCCTTGATTACGCAATTCAACTCCGGGATTCCGGTGATCCCTCCGCTTTTTGTGACGGAAAGCCCCGCGGCCGTGGTTGCGAATAAAGCCGCGTCCCGAAGCGTAAGCTCGTCTAATTCGGACGGGTCTTTTCCGGATTGCAGCAGTTTCCAAACTGCGGCTCCGCCGAAAATATCACCGGCCCCCGTGGTATCCTTGACGATCAAATCATTCAATGCGGGGACAAAACCGCAGGAAACGGAATTTCTGAAATAACTTCCGTTTGCACCGCAAGTGACGAAAACCAGTTTGACCGGGAAATGATCGATCAGATACCGGGCGCCCGCTTCAGCGGGAAGACCGAAAAGAAAATCAATCTCCTCGTCGCTGATCTTCACGACGTCCGCTTTTTCCAATCCCCAGATCATCTGTTTTTTTGCTACATTCAGGTCTTTCCAGAGGGGCTTCCGGAGATTCGGATCAAACGTGATCGCTTTTCCTTTCTTTTTTGCGTATGCCACTGCACGACGGGTCGCGGTACGCGCCGGTTCGTCCGTCAGAGAGAGCGAGCCGAAGTGAAATATTTTTGCCTCGTCGATAAGACTCAGATCCAGTTCTTCAAAGCGGATCCGAGTGTCGGCTCCCGGTTTGCGGGCAAATGAAAAATCCCGCTCTCCGTTCTTGTCAACCGTAACAAATGCAATCGTAGTAAAAACATCATCCGTCTCGATTATTCCACGCGTTTCGATCCCGGCCTGTTCCAGAGTGGTAGACAGCATTTTCCCGAAAGCGTCTGAACCCACTTTGCCGAGAAAAGCTGTCTTCATGCCGAATTTGCTCAGCGTTGCCAGAAAATTCGAGGGCGCTCCGCCGGGATGCGCGCTCATCGTTGGATAACCGTCCTCGTCGGTCGAAACGCAGGTAAAATCGATCAGAAGTTCACCCAGAGCAACAACGTCGATCACGGCTTCACCTCTCGTCCGCCGGTGGATATTCGGTGCAAAGTAGACGGTAAGGGGTCTCGTCTTCTTCAATGGACGGGAAACGTCCCACGACAGGATTGAATCGGTTATCGTTCTTATCGTCGGTGCATTGGCTGACTTCTCCCAGCAATACGTCTCCTGTCCCCGGTTCCACCTCGAAATCATGATACAGAAACTGAGGGATATAGATGCTTTCACCCGGCGTAAGACGGATCTGATCTCCGGCGCGGACGGTATAAAACCGCCCGTCCGTGCGGACGGTCACATCGGATTTCCGATCGATAGACTCATCGGGTAAAGAACGGAAAACGCGGATAAGCACGTTTCCGCCGCCGCGATTGATGATATCTTCTGTTTTGAACCAGTGGAAATGATTGGGAGAATATTGTCCTTCTTTGAGAAACAGCAGTTTTTCCGCATATACCTTCGGATATTTATCCGGCATGGAACGGTTGCCGTTTCGGATCGTGATCAATGAAAAACCGATTTTCCTAAAGTCGCCCATTCCGAAATCTGTGATATCCCAGCCGAGGAGGCATTCACGGACCTCGTCGTATTCATGTCCTTTCTTCTTCCAGTCTTCCGGGGTAAAATCACAGAAAGGAGGCAAGTAACAACAATATTTCCGACAGGCTGTCTCCATTTCTTTCAAAGCATTGTTTATCTCGGAACGTTTCATAATCTGCCTCCGTGCCTCATTTTCATAGTATTAGTATTATCAAAAATATATCCATTTTCAAAAAAAAGAGCCGACGCGGACAACAAGCTGAAGTACGCAACGGCGTGATGTCGGTGGAGAGGTCGAATCAAAGAGGTATTGCTTCCTCCGGACTTTGAGTTCAGCACGTTTAACAATTTCTTCACACCGGCTGATCATAACCCTTGAACGGCGACAGTATACCATACCGCCCGATTAAAAGCAAGCGTTTCGGGTCAATTCATATTTGAGTGGGTAAAGATAACTCGGGAATTATTGACATTTTTTTTTATTTACGTAAAATATAAATATAATTTCGGAAAAGAATCCGGGTACCGATCGTCCGGAAAAGGAGACTTAAAAAAATGAGAAAAGGTTTGATCTGGTCGATGGTGATACTATTCGCCGTTTCGCTGATCTTGTTGTCGTTGGACCTTTCCGTTTCCGCTCAGACCGGCGAACCCGTTGTTTTTATCGCG
>JAEEGL014615809.1_pt1 | contig 10877 bp, 7 predicted proteins | sample 9134231 | NCBI WGS metagenome assembly JAEEGL01 (sample SAMN16246548, study PRJNA631951) | gut metagenome | biome: gut microbiome; feature: rumen; material: fiber-attached | host: Bos | place: Iran: Karaj | collected 2018-10
CATTCTTAACTGTACGCTGGTGAAAAACTATGACGCCGCAACTTCTGCCGGAAATTCCAGCGCCTTGTATTGCAATCAGAACGGAACGATTAAAAACTGTCTCTTTTTTGGCAATTACAGTTCATCCAAAAATGCTGATTCGGCAGTACAACTGTATATTAATCATAGATATACTTGGCTGATGAATAATGCTATTACGGATGGCGGGTTAAAACTTCATGCCCAATATGATCCGAATAATAATGGCCGTAACCAGAATACACAAACGATTCCGGCCGCCTCACCAGGAATCTTTAACAATTATGCTGGGGATGATTATACATTGACCAATAGTGCAACGATGTGTATTGATAAGGGGAATACCAATATCTTAGGCTTCATGACCACGGACTTGGCATATAAGGCACGAAAAGTAAATACGGTAGATATCGGATGTTACGAATACCAGCAGTAGTCTCTTCTTTGGCCCTAGTTGCCTTCCTGCTTCTCCTCCCGGTTTCTTGTGGAAAACCGGGAGGTGGCAGCGGGAATCCTGTGGACCCGCCTGAACAAATGACGGGGCCGACGGTGCGCATCGCGTCGTTCAACATCCGCTTTGCCACGGACAGCGATGTGGGTGTGAAAGCCTGGAGCGCCCGCAAGGAGGCCTGCTCGCAGCTGGTGAAACAGTATGCGTTCGGCGTCTGGGGGCTTCAAGAAGTACTCTCTGTCCAGCAGACCGACCTCAAGGCCCTCCTCCCTCAATACGACTTCTACTTCGTCGGCCGCGATGATGGAACGGCGGGAGAGGCGGTTGGCATCGCGTGGCTCAAAAGCAAATACGAATGTCTTGACAAAGGGCGTTTCTGGCTTTCCCCTACGCCCGATGTGCCGTCGGGCTCAGAGGCATGGGGCGGAATCAGCCGTCATCGCGTGGCCGTTTGGGCGCGGTTCCGGGAAATGTCTTCCGGGAAGAATTTCTACATCTTCTCAACACACCTGGAAGTGGGAGAGGACTATACCGATGTCCGGCTCAAGTCGGCGGAACTGGTTGTGGCGCGTGAAAACCAATTGAACATTTCCGGGCTTCCCGTCTTCATCGTGGGGGATATGAACCCCATCGCTCCGACCGAGAAGGCGATGCGCAAGTTCCGGGAAACGTATATAGATTCGTGGCAGCAGGCGGATATGGACGGGGTCCGGGAAGGACCTGCCGGATCCTTCAATGGCTTTAATCCCGACGTCAATCTGGAAACGCAGTCCAGAAGAGGAGATTACATTTTCTATAAAGGCGATGTGAAACTCGACCGGTACAAGTGTATTGATGACAAGTTCGATGGACAGTATCCTTCTGACCACCTTCCGGTCATGGTGGATGTACAACTTGTAGAGCGTGCTGATGATGAATAAGCGAAACAAGTTCCGCGCCCTCATTATCCTGTTGGGAATGGTTGCGGCTCAGCCCCTTGGGGCATCAGATGAGTGGGTGGTCAGTGCAGAGATAAAGCCGGATACCCCTTATTTTGGCATCACTTCTGCCAACGGGACCATCGGAATGGTCTCGTCCCGGGAGCCGTTCCAGTGTGAAAACGTCATCCTGGCCGATGTGTATGACGTCTTCGGCAGGGGCCGGGTGTCCAACTTCCTTCCGCAGGTCAATCCGGTCCATCTGGAAATTACCCTCGATGGCAGCCGGATCACATCTTCCCGGGTGAAGGATTATGTACAGCGAATGGATCTTTCCGACGGCTCGTTTACCGGAGAAATGGATTTCCGGGGCCACCGGCTTTCCTATACGTACCGTGCGCTCCGGTCCTTGCCGGAGGCTATGATGATGGAAGTCAGCATCACGGCGGCGAAAGCCTGTTCGCTCCGGATTGACAACATCCATGCGCTTCCATCTTCGCTCCGCGACCCATCGATGACCGCCCGGACACTGACGTTTCATCACAAGAAAGGCACGCGGCTCAACTTGCTGACGACATTGTCGCTCTCTCCGACAGGAAAAGTGCGCTGTGTGTCGTCTTCTACCATCTTGATGGATGACGATCCGGTCCACATGCAGCCTGATATGGACAAGCACTTGTACCGGATAGAACGAGTACTGGCTGCGGGGGAGACACTCACTTTCCGGCTTTTCGGTGCCCTGATTTCGACGGCGCAGGTGTCCGATCCACTCAACCAGGCGGAGCGTATCGTAACCTATGCTGCCTTGCAGGAGCCCGATGAACTCGTCCGCCGTCACAAAGAGGCTTGGCGGCAATTGTGGAAGGGAGACATCCGGATCGGTGGCGATGAGACCATCCAGCGGGAGGTTCGTACGATGCTCTACCATCTATACGCCTTTAACCGAACTTCGGGCAGTTTTTCACCCTCTCCGATGGGACTCAGCGGCCTGGGTTACAACGGGCATGTGTTCTGGGATACGGAAATCTTCATGATGCCCTCCCTCCTGGTGCTGAACCCAGCGATGGCCCGGAGTAATCTCCAGTATCGTTTCGACCGCCTGGCTGAGGCCAGACGCAATGCCGCATCCTGGGGCTATCTTGGAGCTATGTTTCCTTGGGAAAGCGCGGATTCCGGAGCGGAAGAATGTCCTGTGACTTCGCTCTCCGGCACCTTCCAGCATCATGTGACGGCCGATGTCGCCATCGCTGCCTGGAATTATTTCCGCGCGACGCAGGACTACGACTGGCTGCGGGACACCGGCTGGCCGATTCTTGAGGCAACTGCCCAGTTCTGGGTGTCCAGAGTGGAGGAACAGGACGGAATCTATCACATCCGGAACGTGATGGCGGCCGATGAGTGGGCACTGAATGTAGATGATGATGCTTATACCAACGGTGCGGCAAAACGCAACCTGGAATATGCCGCCGAGGCGGCCGGTTCGCTGGGGCTTACAGCGCCTGCAGAGTGGAGAGCCATCGCTGATGCGCTGGCGCTGGAATCATTCGAGGGGGGAGTGATACGGGAACACGCGACGTATGATGGCGCTCAGATCAAACAGGGGGATGTGGTCTTGTTGTATTGGCCGTTGGGCCTGACGGACGGTCCCCAGGCGCTGCGGGATCTTGCGTATTATCAGCCGAAGGTTCCAAAGAAAGGCACGCCGGCGATGACCAAGTGTATCTATTCCATTATCTGCTCGCGTGAGGGCAGGACAGAGGAAGCGTTACGCTGGTTTACCGATGCATACAGACCCAATCTTAAAGGACCCTTCGGAGTGATGGCAGAGTTTGAAGGCGGGACCAATCCCTATTTCCTGACGGGCGCCGGCGGTGTCCTGCAGGCCCTTGTTTTCGGATTCGGTGGATACGACCTGACGGACAAAGGCCTAGTCCGTAGAGGCCAAAACCTGCCCCGGGAATGGACTTCGCTGGAAATCGGAAGCGTAGCGGGAGAATAGTCCCGTCCATCCCCACGCGCCGCCGCTGTTGTCCGGCGCCCTCCTGACGCTCGGCCGCATTCCTCCCGGCACCTGCTTCTCCGGCTCCATGGCCATTCTGGCCGCCTGTATGTGTACAGCGGAACTGGCCGCTGGGTCCGAAACTGTGTTCACATGTGGCCGTAAACAGCCCATATCGTGGTATTTCTGCAGTATGTGTACAGAAAACATGCAAAACATGCGAATAACAGGTACACATGCAAGGTAAAGCAACAATTGGCATTGCATCCCGCTCCACCGCCGTTTTCCAGGGTGGTGAATCCCTGTCAAAAACTCTTCCGGCGTGTGATGCGGAAGGGGTTGTGGATTTGTTCGAGGTGGCCGTTCAGGATCATTTCGGCAGCTTTCCGCCCCATGGCGGGGAAGTCGGTGGAGAAGGTCGTCAGGCCTCCGAGAACGATCTCGTTCAGGGGAAATTCATTGTATGAGATAATCCGCACATCTTTTCCGACTTCCAGCGACGAGGCGGTAATCTGCCGGCTGAGCCGGACCAGTCCGGAGTCCAGCTGGCTGTTGAGGACGAGAAAGACGTCGCCTTTTTCGACGCTCTCCGGAACGTCGTGAAAGACAGATACTTTCACATCGGCCTTCTCGGCGAAATCCCGCACGGAATCGAGGATGATGCTTCCGTACAGGCTGTCGGGCAGGACGATGACTTTGAGCCGTCCGTCCCGGAGGATGTCTTCGCAGACTTCGCTGAGGGCGTTCGCCGTGTCGTGGCGGAAATCCTGGTAGATGACGCCGTAGTTGCCCGGAACCCCGCGCATCCAGTTGTCCACCATGATGAGTTTCCGGTTCGGAATCCGCCGGAGCAGGGCCGTGGCCTTGTCCTGGACGCTTTTGTCAAGGGCGAAGTGCGGACTGACGATGTAGTAGTCGTACTGGTCCAGGTGGCTGTCGAGATAATACTCCAGCAGTCCCGGATCCTGGTTGTAAGGCTGGATGGTAAGGTGCGTTTCCGGGGGAAGCGCCTGCTGGAAAGCCTGGAGGAAAACCTGCTTGTAGATGCTTTGTTTGTCCAGGAGGACCAGGATGTCCAGGTGGTGGTCTTTGTCCATTTCCGCCACGAAGAACCCTTTCCCATGGCGGGAGAGGATGACGCCGTCGCGGCAGAGCAGGTTGTAGGCTTTTTTGACCGTTTCCCGCGAGATGTCCGCCTCTGCGGCCAGCTCGTTCATGGAAGGAAGCTGTTCCCCGGGAGCGAGGACGCCGCTTCGCCGCCCGGATTCAATCTGGCGGTAAATCTGCCGGTACAGGGATACTGTACTCTTCTTGTTGATGGAAAGACGGATCATCGGCGCAAAGATACAAAATATCGCGGGATGAAAAAAATTTACTGTGGTGCGCTGTGGTATAAGAAAAATACCTAAATTTGCAGCATAGACACTGAAACGATGCACAAGAATTACAAATGGGAAGTCCTCCTGCTGCTCTGGATGGCATACCTGCTGAACCAGGCGGACAGGCAGGTGTTCAACACCGTGCTCCCGGCCATCCGGGACGCGCTCAACCTCACCGACACTTCCGTCGGTCTTATCGCAACGATTTTCAACCTCTTCTACGCCATCATGGTCCCTATCGGCGGATGGGCGGGAGACCGCTTCTCGCGCAAATGGGTAACGACGATATCCATCCTGTTCTGGAGCGTCGCGACGATGTTTACGGGTCTTGCGACCAGCATGTTCTGGCTGATTGTCCTTCGCTCGGTGGCCACCGGCGGCGGTGAAGCCTTCTTCGGTCCGGCAAACTATTCCCTTTTGGGACAGTATCATACAGATACGCGCGCAAGGGCTATGTCCATCCATCAGACCGCCTATTATGTCGGCGTAATCCTCGCCGGCTGGCTGGCCGGATTGATTGCAGATAAGATGGGATGGCAGTATTCCTTCATCATCTTCGGTGCTGTTGGAGTAATTTGGGGCATCCTGATGATCGTGCGGCTGAAGGACTATCCGAAGGCCGAATTGCCGGATAAAGAGCATGTCGCCGACAAGCCCGGTTTCTTCGACGGCTTCAAGACGGTGTTTACAACGCCTACCGCTCTGATGCTCACGATCGGCTTCAGCGGACTTATTTTCGTGATTACCGGCTATATGACCTGGGTCCCTGCCTACCTGCAGGAAGAATTCGCCCAGAATCAGGCCACGGCGGGCTTCAATTCCATGTTCTGGACCTATGTGGCCGCCTTCGCCGGGGTGCTTCTGGCAGGATCGCTGTCGGACAAGCTGGCCCTTAAGAGCCGCAAGCTCAGGATGTTCCTTCAGGGCTTCGGCCTTATCGGAGGCGCCGTTTTCCTCTTCCTCATGGGCGGACATCCAGCCCTCTGGGTCCTCTACATCAGTTTCGCCGGCTGGGGCTTTTTCCGCGCCTTTTTCGACGCCAACACCTATGCCGTACTCTATGACGTGACGCCTCCCAGGCTTCATGCTTCGTGCTCCAGCGCCATGATTATGACCGGCTTTGCCGTGGGTGCCTTCGCTCCCGTCGTGCTCGGCGCCCTCAAGGAGAGTATGGGATCTCTCTCGAAGACTTTCCCCATTCTCGCCGTCATCTGGGTAGTCTGCGGCCTGATGATGCTTATCGTCGCCCAGTCCCGTTATCAGAAAGACTATGACAATAACCAATTGAACCATGAATAAAGCACTCAAAACCAGAAAGGCGAAGGCCGGATTGCTCCTTATAGCCTCGCCCCGTTTCAAGAATCTCTATGGCCCGAAGCGCGGCACCTATGGCGAGCGCAAGGATGCGGCCGTGAAGGAGATCAAGGCCACCATGGGCTTTATGGACCTGGTGGATCCCGGAATCGTCTATGAGCGGGAGGACGCCCAAAGGGCCATGGACCTCTTCTACAATGAAAAGGTGGATTTCATCTATGCCGAGTTCCTTTCCTGGAGCGAGGATTTCGCCTGGATCCGCTTCCTTCGCGACTGCCCGGAGATTCCGATTCTCTTCTGCAATGTAGCGAAGCCCAGGATGACCTTCGAGACCACCCTGGACGAGGACGATTTCGTGGATTACCTCTGCGCCGGCACCCTCGTGGGCTCGCTGGAAGGCTCCGGCGATGTGGCTCGCACGGGACGTAAGAATGTCAAGACCATCATGGGCACCCGCGAGCAGATAACGGAAAAGGTCAAAATCTTTGCCGATGCCGCCCGCGTCCGGGCCATCCTGCGCCAGTCCAACGTGGGCCTGATGGCCAATATGAACGAGGCCATGTGGTCGACCTACATCGACAATTACGACCTCTTCACCAAGATAGGGCCGGAGATCCATTACCTCCCGTACTCTGACTATGGCGCTGAGATTGAGAATCTTACGGATGCCGAGGTAAAGGCCTATGCCGACGAGCTCACCTCCAAGTACAAGATGATGGACGATGTGGAATATGACAAGTTCATCGGCTGCGTGAAGGCGACGCTCGGCATCAAGAAACTCGCCGAGAAGAACGACGTGGACTGCTATGTCTATAACGACATCGACCAGGCCACCTTCCGCACCGCCGGCTGCCGCGCGGGATTCTATCCGCAGTGGTTCAACGAAAACGTGAGCGTGCTGGTTCCGGAGGCCGATATCGGCGCCGGTCTTATCACCTATATCCTCAAACTCCTCAGCGGCAAGAATGTCAATTTCATCGAGCCCTTCCATATCGAGGATGACTTCGGAACCTTCGCAGGCGGTCACGCCGGTCCGAATGACCATAACGACCCCAAGTGGCAGGACAATGTCATTATTTCCCGCGATGTGCGCTTTGCAAAGACCAGCTGGAAGTATGCCGGGGCACCCTTCGCTTGGTATCGCTTCAGCCCGGGCATGAAGACTGTGGCCGGACTCTACGAGCAGGACGGCAAGTACAAGCTCATCACTTTCATGGCCGAGAGCCTCTCCGAAAAGGATACCCCGCAGAGCGCCAAGAAGCACCTCCTGGCAACCTACAGCCACACCATCTTCCGCCCCGTCGTTCCCGCCAAGGAACTTTGGGAGAAGGTCCTGAACATAGGCGCCACCCAGCACTATGCCATCGTGGACGGCGACTACCGGGAAGAGCTGAAAGACTTCGCCGCTATCATGGGTTTCGAATTCTACGATATCCGCTAACTTATGCCGTTCGAGGCTGTGGATATTATTCTTCAGCTATCTTCCAGGAATCAACACAACGTGATTCTGTGGAGAAACGGACCCCAATCTTGAAAAGCTGACGCTTATCATCGGCGAAGCGGCGGGCGTAGGCCTTGTCCTTGATCTGTTGCAATGCCGCTTCAGCTGAATCATTTATCTTGATCTCGATGAGGTAAATAAAGCGCGGGGTCTCAACCTGAATGTCTATCCTGCCGTCTGAGGTGGTACGTTCGGTACTGACGGAAAGGCTGTCGGACAGTAACTGGAGGATGATGCTCATTGCATACTGGAAATCCTTCTCTGCATTTCCCTGAATCTGGTAGTTCTGCCTGGCAAAGAACGCTTCCATCCGCTTCATGAAATCGGCCGGTTTGCCGGTAAGGAGGTCGTTATTCATCTGACGAATCAGAAGATTTCCGGAGCCCCTGGCGGTGGAATAGTAATTCAGCAAAAAGGTCAGGAAACCATGCTTAACCTCCAGATTGGGAAATCCCAGCGTGTAGATGCCTGTAGCTTTGTTGTAGTCCTTGATGGTGAGATATCCGCTCTGATAGAGCAGCGGAACCGGGTTATAGTATACCGTATCGATACTTGTAAGCAAAGTGGAATCCGCGGCTTCTGACGAGAGTCCCGTGACATCGTAGTCAGTCCGCTTCATGACTTCGACCAGGAAGGACGGCGTGCCGGTTTCTATCCAGTACTCTTTGAATTTCAATGCATCAAACGTATTCAGCAGGCTGAACGGATTATATACTCCTTCAGCATCTTCGCAGAAATGATAGCCATCGTACATTCTGGCCAGTTGTCCGTAACACTCTTCAACGGAGAAGTCATTTGCTTCGGAGAGTTCCGTAACACTTTCACTAAAATACTTCTTAAGATCTCTTTCAGAAATACCGCAGATGTCCGTATAGCGGGCATCCATGGAGATGTCCTTGAGATTGTTGAGGCCACTGAAAATGCTGAGTTTACCAATCTTGGTGACACCGGTAAGGAAGCCGAACTTGATGCAGGCGTCTTTGGCTTTCATGACGCTGTAGAAGCCTTGAAGTTGCTTGCGGAAGGTGTCGGAGAGCGCATCATCCCCAAGATTGTCCACGATGGGCTTATCGTATTCGTCAATCAGGATGACAACGGGCTTCCCGGTCTTGGCATAAGCGGCCTGAATCAGGGCATCAAAACGCACGCTCGCTACAGGTTCACTACTTACGCAAGAGTAAATCTGCTCATAGAACTTCAGAAAAGAACTCAGTTTCGACTCAAGGACTTGTTCTGAATTATAGTTGGCTCCACTAAAGTCGAGACGTAAAACGGGATACTGATTCCACTCTTTCTCCAATTCTGCGATGGCAAGGCCGTCGAAGAGCTCTTTCTTGCCGCTGAAGTAGGCTTCCATCGTGGAGACCAGCAGACTCTTTCCGAAACGGCGAGGACGGCTTAGGAAAAAGTACTTGCCGCTCCCATGAGAAAGATTGTAAACAAGTTCGGTCTTGTCCACATAGACATAACCGTCTCTGCGAATATTCTCAAAATCTTGTATACCGATCGGATATAACATGAAGTGAATGTTTTTCTATTCTATGCAAAGTTATGAATTATTTCGGATTATTCTGTTTTTTGCACCGGAATCGATATTTTTCCTAATATTCTTCGTACCTTGGTCCTATGAATCGAATCTTTTCTTTGTTATTGGGCTTGGCACTGCTGTCCATTCCGCTTGCAGCGCAGCCGAAGGGCGTGCAGGAATTCTTCCGTTACGGTGGGAGGGAACGCTCTTATCAGCTTTATATTCCGGAGAATGCGCCTGCGGGAATCCCGCTGGTGATGGTCCTGCACGGATATGGCGGGAAGGCGGAAGGGTATCGCCCCGAGATGATGGAGGTTGCCCGCGAGGAGGGCTTTGCCGTCTGTTATCCGCAGGGCAGGGAAAATTCGGTCGGCAAGACGGGCTGGAATGTAGGCTATCCGACGCAGGCAGATTTGAAAGATGATGACCGGGCGCTGGTGACTTACCTCGCGAAGCTGCTCCAGCGCAAATACGGTTTCAGCAAGGAAAATACCTTCCTGACGGGAATGTCGAACGGGGGAGAGATGTGCTACCTGCTGGCCTGGTCGGGTGATAAGACCTTCACGGCGCTGGCGTCGGTTGCCGGTCTCACGATGAAATGGATCTATGACGGTCGGATGCCCCGGCGTCCCGTTCCCTTTATGGAAATCCACGGCACGGCGGACAAGACCTCCCGCTGGGAGGGCGATCCCGCCGGACAGTACGGCTGGGGAGCCTATCTGAGCGTTCCTTCGGCCGTAAGTGCCATGGTCACGCTCAACCACTGCCCGGCTTATCAGCGGACGGAGCTTCCGCTCAAGGGTCCCGACTCCCATCAGATAATCCTCCACCGCTATTCCGGCGGCCTCCCGGCCTGGAAAGGCGGCCCCTCCTGCGAAGTCCGGCTCTACGAGGTCGTGGACGGGAAGCATTCGTGGGCAATGAACGATTTGGATACCTGCCGCGAAATCTGGCGTTTTTTCAGAGAGTATCTCCGTTAGATTTCAAATCTGTTGCCGTTTCTTCTCAGCCCATGTTGATTGCTGTATCCATTCGGACTTTCTACTTTTGCCGCAAGGAAGATACGAATTTAATTGGAGATTAATGTTTTTTTCGTATCTTTGCACCACAGTGTACCACAGTTGCCTTGCAGGATGAAAAGATTCTTTTTGATGATGGTTAGTGCTACGGCAGCCCTGCTTATGGGCGCCACTCCCGACGGCTTCGCCAAGAAGCCCGTTCAGGTCCGGGTTGGATCGTACAACCTGCGCCGTGCCAAGTTGGATGACCAGAGTCCCGACAACAATTGGCAGAAGCGCGAACCCCGCCTGATTCAGTCGATTCTGGACAACGAATTCGATATCTGCGGCCTCCAGGAGGTGGATTCGAAGGAGCAGGAGAGCGTTCCGCGGATGCTCGCGGAGCGGGGCGTGGAGTATGGCAGTTATTTTTTCGGCCCCTATGCCGAGGACGGTCACGGCACCAAGGCGCACGGCGTCCTCTGGCGGAAAGACCGCTTCAAACTGGTCGGGGAGCCCCATCATTTCTGGCTCTCTGATCCGCCGGAGAAGAAGCAGGTCAACGACACTGGCCCCAAAGGCAAGAACAAATTCATCCGGGGTGCCTTCTGCGTCATTCTGAAGGACCGCTCCAACGGCCGCAAATACCTGATGATGGTGACGCATGCGCCGCTCAACAAGCAGCAGCACAATGAGGCGGCCCATATTATCGTTGAAATGGAGAAGAAGTACAATCCCAAGGGCTGGCCTTCCTTCTTCGTCGGGGATCTGA
>JAEEGL014926865.1_pt1 | contig 10877 bp, 10 predicted proteins | sample 9134231 | NCBI WGS metagenome assembly JAEEGL01 (sample SAMN16246548, study PRJNA631951) | gut metagenome | biome: gut microbiome; feature: rumen; material: fiber-attached | host: Bos | place: Iran: Karaj | collected 2018-10
GTTTTAGACATAGGACCTATTTGGTCAAGAGAAGAAGCAAATGCTACGGCACCGAATCTGCTTACTCTGCCGTAAGTAGGTTTTACACCAACAATTCCGCAACAACTTGCAGGTTGTCTTATAGAACCGCCGGTATCTGTTCCCAATGCTAAAGGAGCTGTCATTGCGCCTACTGCGGATGCACTGCCGCCTGATGAACCGCCCGGAATATGTTCCGTGTTCCAAGGATTTCTTGTAGTAAAAAATGCGGAGTTTTCTGTTGATGACCCCATTGCGAATTCATCGAGGTTTGCTTTACCAACAAATACTGCCCCTGCGTCTTTTAATTTAGTAATAACTGTTGCATCGTAAGGAGCAATATAGTTTTCCAAAATTTTTGATGATGCTGTCATTCTGATATCTTTTATTAAAATGTTATCTTTAATTGCTATAGGTACACCTTCTAATACTCCTACATTTTCACCTTTAGCGATTTTATCGTCTGAAATTTGTGCTTGTTTTAAAGCGTAGTCTTCGCATATCGAAACATATGCTTTTATTTTAGGATCTACTTCTTTTATTCTTCCGAGAAAAGCTTTTGTAACTTCAACGCTTGAAAGTTCTTTGTTTTTAATTTTTACTGCCAACTCTGTAGCAGTCATTTTAATTATTTCACTCATCTTAAATATCCTTTCTTATTCTATTCTTCTATACATTCATATCTCAAATTTTCGCTTTGCGAAAATTTAATCTTCTAACTCCATAACTTTTTTAACTTTAAAAAAGTCACCGTCTTGTTCCGGTGCATTTTTAAATAAAGCATCTATAGTTTCTTGAGAACTTTTTACTACAACATCTTCTCTCCAAACATTTTCGCTTGTTCCGCCATGGCTTGTAGGTGCTATTGTTGAAGTATCAACTTCTTTTATTTTGTCGATATAACCCAAAATAGAGCCAAGTTGTTTAACCAAGTTTTCTTTTTCCTTCTCTTCAAATTCCAATCTTGCAAGAGAAGCAACATAATCAACATCTTTTTTTGTTAATTCCATATTTGCTCCTAAAAAAACAATAATTTATCTTAATATTATACATAAGAAAAAATTGCTAAGCAATTTATTGTAACTAAATTTCTGCAAAACGGCATATTATTTGATTAAATGATACCGAAGTACTATTTGTCGTTCAAATGTTTAAGAGCATTGATTGCTCTTTGGTGGTTAGGATTTAATCTTAATGTAAGCTCAAACATTTTTTCCGCTTCGTAATGTTTTCCCTTAGCATAAAGGATTAACCCTTCTTTATATTTTTCGTCAGCCAACTTTTCATCTATTAAAACTTCTTCTTCTTTTTGTTCTTGTATATTTTTCTGTTCCGGTTTTGCAGTGTTTTTTAAAGTTTTCGTTATTTCTTTTACGGATTTATCTATATATTCTTTTGCCGACGAATAATAATTAAATGATGTGTTCGTATATTGTGATGTTTTTAGAAAACTTTGTAACTTTTCCATTTGTTTAATACATTCAACCCACTGTTTATTTTTATATAAAATTATTCCGTTTTTAAGTAAAGTGTTTGCCTCATATTCAAACTGCTTTTTCTTCTGTTCTTCTATTGTATTGGTTACTATTTCGTTAACTTTATTATAATATTCCGTGACTTCTTTATTTTTATTATCGAATTGAAGATATTTCATCCACTCTTTTAAACATTGATCGTAGTTACCTTCGTAATAGTTTTTATATCCGGACCAATATGCATACTCGTCAAAAGAACTTTCATAACTTGAAGAAGCTTTGTCTTTCATCAATTTTTTTATTTTATTGCAATAAATGTTCGGAGAATCATAACCGGGGTAATCTATTATAATTTTTTGCAGTAAGTCCGTTGAATACAAGTATTGTTTTTTATTATAAAATTCTTTTGCTTTATCGAACATTTCTTGTGCTTGTTGTTGAGAAAGTTTATCTTGGTTTAAAGCTGCCTGTGCTTCTTTTTCAAATTCGTTTTTAGATTTTTGTTTTTTACCCCATCTGTATGCCAACGAAAATCTGTTTATTAAATCCAACTCGTTAAAATCTATGGAATAGTTTACCGTAAAGGCTGAAATATTTATACCGAAACCGGCAGTAATATGTTCGGGATAATAACCGCACCTTATTGCATATTTTTCTATAAATTTATATTCAATACCGGCAAAAAGTTCATTATAAGAATCTTCATTTTTCAAATCTAAAGATAAAGTTATTGTATCTTTCGTTTCAAATCTGTATATTACCGGTATTTCCATTAAAGTCGATAATCTGAATATATACTGAAAATCTTCTTTATATTCGTCAAGTTTTATTCCTGTACCAAAAATATTTTGCACGGATAGCCCGACACCGAACTTTGCCTGAGTATATTTTATATCGACATTATAAAAATATTTTGATAAACCTATATCCATTGCAAATCCGCCATCCTTTTTTGCATATAAGTCATAATAAATATATTTTAAATTCACACCTATTGATGTATCTATCGGTTTTATTGTTGTTGCTGCCGCAAGAATATATGCCCATTGGTTTGTTTGAACTGTTTTTGGACTGTCAAAAGGATCTTTTCTTATTTCAATGTCTCCGCTTGCCAAATCTATAGCAGAAAAACCTAAAAACAAATTATCAAATAATCTGTAATTAATAGCTCCGGCATTATATGATGTTCCGTCAAACAAATTGTATCTTGATAAAGCCACATTATTATAATCAAAATAAGATAAGAGTGATGCATTATGATATATTATTGAGGGATCATCTAAAGAATTCAGTGCAGTTTCCCCTTGAGAAAAGGCGGAAACAGACGGTCCGTGAGAAAGAAAATTTTTTCTTGTTCCCGTAGCATATATATTTTGAAAAACAAATATTGATATTATTAAAACTAAAATTATTTTATTATTAATAATCTGCATCTTTCGGTTTTACTTCCGCCGTTTGAATATTTTTTCTTCACTACACACAAATATGTCCCGTTATACAAAACATTACCGTTATCATCTTTACCGTTATAAACAAATTCGTTATTACCTTGTGAAAGGTTTTCTTTTACCGCATGATATATTTTGTCACCATATTCTGAATATATGTCAATTTCCGCCGTTCCGTCTTGCTGCATTTCAAAAAATATTCTCGTAGTTTGACCTTTTTGAGGATTAAACGGATTGGGAGCATTATAAACTTTCTTTATTTCACCTAATGTAACAAAATCAAAAGTTATTGGATTTAACATCTTTACCCCATACTGATTTTCAACCTCAACTTTCCAATAATATCTTGTTCTTGGAGAAAGATTTTCGGCAACATAAAAATTATCTGTAGCCAAATCGTATTGCTGCATGGAATTTTCGTCCGTTCCCAAAAACAAAGTATATTTTAATATATCGCTTTCAACACCTTTTGAAACAGACCAACTGAAATTTAAAGTTGTGTTTGGATTTCCTTTACCGTCCTCCAAATTAGGATTTAAATTTATAAAGGAGTGCGGTCTTTCACTTACAACAAAAAGTTTTGCGGGAGATATATATTCATTGGGATAATTTTCGTTATCGGCAACAACATAATATTCATAAGTACCGTAATCTAACGGCAATTCTAAACCGAATAAGTTGTTACCGGCTGAGCTAAAATTTTTTTCAATCCATGGGTCGGACGAACTTTGTTTCCTGTAATATAGTTTTGGATATCCTTCAGATATTTCGTTACCGTATTTATCATCATATTTGACTTGCAAATCAACATCGCTTTCACTTTTTATGCTGATTATATCTTTTATTTCATTTGATGCTATTAAAATGTTATAAGTAGTTGGTATGTAATCAAACAGTGTAAAATAAGATTGTTCTACCTGCTTTTCTTCCTGTGGATTTCCTTCTTCATATTTCAGTTCGGAAAGGCCGACATAATCTATATATGAATCAACATTCAGCCAGGCATTTTGTTGAGCAAACTCTGCAACTTTTTGTTCTATTTCGACTTCTTTTTCATCAACTGACATACTGCCGGCATATATATTTGAAACAAATATTATTAGTGCTAGAATTATTAAACGAAAAAACTTCATATATATAAAAAAAGTCGGGGTGACTGGACTTGAACCAGCGACCTCTCCCACCCGAAGGGAGCGCACTAGCCAACTGTGCTACACCCCGACCAACTATTCCAGAATATCTAAAATTTCTTTTAATTCCTGTTTTATTTCTTCAAGAATCTTTGAATCGGAAACACTATGCTGTACAACATTAGACATATTTTTTCTTCTTCTGTCAACAGTAAGGCACTTTTTAACGCCTTCTATTGTGTACTTCTTATTATACAATAAATCTTTAATTTTTTTAATAAGCTCCACATCCAACGGAGAATACTTTCTTATTCCGGAATGTCTTTCAGGTTTTAACTGTTTAAATTCCGTTTCCCAATACCTTAATGTATGAGCGGGAATATCCGTTCTTTCGGAAACTTCACTTATGTTTAAATACTTTTTATCGGGTTCAAGCATTGAATATCTCTTTAGATTGTTTAAATTTTATTTTCTTTTTCGGCTCTATAAGTATCGATTCGCCGGTTTTTGGATTTCTGCCTTTTTTGGTTTGCGTAACCAACAAATTAAAACTGCCAAAGCCGGTTATAACAACTTTTTCCCCGTTTATTATAGCATTCAACATTTCTTCAAACAACTTGTTTACAACTATTGCCGCTTCTTTCTTTGACGGCATCAAAAGAGAAATTTTTTCTATTAAATCATTTTTTGTCATTTTATTTTTGTTCCTTATTCCGCTTTGGGACTTCTCGTCATTAAATCGTACACTGCTTTTTTTGCATCTTTGTTGTTGAATAAAACATCATAAACCTGATTTATTATCGGCAAATCCACATTTAATTTTTTACCTAACTGGTAAGCACTCATACATGTTTTTACACCTTCGGCGACCATCTTCAATTCTTTTTCCGCTTGTTCCAATGTTTTACCTTTTGCCAACATTTCACCGAGATTTCTGTTTCTTGAATGTTTGGAAAAACATGTAACCATTAAATCGCCCACGCCGGAAAGGCCGTAAAAAGTTTTTTCTTTCCCGCCTAAAGCAACACCTAAATTTATAAGTTCTATCAACCCTCTTGAAATTATTGCTGCTTTTGTATTGTCACCGAAATTCAAACCGTCTATTATTCCTCCGGCAACGGCAAACACATTTTTAAGAGAAGCACCCAATTCTACACCTACAATATCGGGTTGAGTGTATACTCTGAAATAATCGTTCATAAACAAATCTCTGACTTTTATTGCAAGAGTTTCATCTTTTGATGCCGATGTTACAGCCGTAGGTATTTGTTTTGATACTTCTTCCGCATGGCTCGGTCCGGACAATGCAACAATTTTATCTTTTGTATCGGGATAAATTTCTTCTATTATCTGAGACACTCTTAACAACGTTTCGTTTTCTATACCCTTTGTTGCACTGATTATAAGTTTTTTACCCAAATCTATATTTAATTTTTTTATAGACATCACTGTAGATCTTAAAAAATGAGACGGCACAACAAATAAAACCGCTTCCGTTTCTTTAACAACGTTTAAGTCGCTTGAGATCACAACCGTTTCGGGAATGGTTGCTCCGCCTATAAACGGAATAACTCTTTCCTTATCCAATTTTTCCGCAGCCTGTTTATTTATTTCCCAAAGATAAACCTGATGTCCGTTGTTTGCCAACAAACATGCAAGTGTTGTTCCCCAAGAACCGGCACCTAAAACTGAAATTTTCATTTTTTACCCTCTATTATTTTGTAGCTTTAGTCCCATAAATCTTGCTTTCCGTTCCGTTTAAAAGTCTTTTTATGTTACCGATATGACGGACTATAACTAAAATTGAAATTATACTTGCAAAAATTACTATCTCACGCATTGAATTCAAGAAATATAAACTTACAGGCAACATAACCGCTGCCATTATCGATGCAAGAGAAACATATCTAAACATTGCCAATACCATAACAAACACTAAAAAGCAAATCAATATCGCCAACGGATTCAAAGCCAAAAACACCCCGCAACCCGTTGCTACGCCTTTACCGCCTTTAAAATTTAAGAATACGGTAAATATATGTCCGATTATTGTAATAAATGCAACGGATATTATCAACAAACTGGAATCGGGATTTAATACCATTGTACAATATACTGGAATAAAACCTTTCAACAAATCCAATATCAATGTTAAAACACCTAACGGTTTACTTATTGATCTGTAAACATTTGTCGCACCTGTATTTCCGGAACCTATAGTTCTTATATCAACTTTTCCGAATACTTTTGCAATTATATATCCGAAAGGTATTGCTCCGCACAAGTACGCAAATAATAAATATAAAATTATTTTTAGCATTTTTATTCTTTAAATTTTTCCTTTGAAATTTCCCTGAATTTTAAAATTATTGGAGTTCCTTTAAAGGAAAATCTTTCTCTCAATATGTTTTCCAAATATCTCTTATATGAAAAATGAACCAGCTCCAAATCGTTTACCGCAATTCTGAATGTCGGAGGCTTGGATACAGGTTGTTCTATATCTTTTATTTTTAAAACTTTACCTTTTCTTGTAAAAGGAGTTTTGTCCGTGGCATATCTTATAGCTTCGTTAAGTTCTTCCTGCGGAACCATTTTCGAATATTCTTTATAAATCGTTGGTGCAAGTTTGAATATTCTGTCTACTCTTTGTCTTGTCTTGGCTGAAATAAATATAATGTCCGCCCAATCTAAAAATTTTAACTTTTCTTCCAATTGTTGTTGAAATAACCTTATTCTGTCTTCTTTATCTTCTATTAAATCCCACTTATTTACAGCTATTATACAAGGTTTCTTCTTTTCTATAATCATACCCAAAATTTTTGCTTCCGTTTCACCTATACCCTGTTCGGCATCGGCAACAAGAACGGCAATATCAGCTTCATCAAGAGCATAGTTTGTGCTAAGCGTGGAAAGATATTCCAAGTCATCTTTTTGTTTATTACCTCTGTGAAGTCCTGCGGTATCTATCAACAAATAATCCGTATCTTCATAAGTTGCATGAACAGAAAGAGAGTCTCTTGTTGTTCCCGGAATATTATGGACTATACACCTGTTTTGTTGTGTTATGGAATTGACCAAAGAAGATTTACCGACATTAGGTTTACCGACAAAAATTATTTTTAATAAATTGTCTTGTTTTTCAACAACATCGTTATCGCCTATCATATCACATATCATTTCCAATAGTTCAACCATATTTCTGCCGTGCGTTGATGATACGGAAACAATATTCTCAAAACCTAACTGATAAAACTCGTAACTTTTAACTTCTTCGGCAAAAGTATCTATTTTATTTACAACCAATACCACCGGTTTTTTGCTTGCTCTGACGGATTTTGCAATTACGGGTTCAAACGGATGAATACCGGATTTACCGTCAACCACAAACAAAATTATGTCGGCACTTTCTATTGCCAAATTAAGTTGTTGGCTCATAGATTCGGAAAATTCGGAAATTTCCGTACTCCAACCTGCAGTATCGGTAACAATAAAATGTTTATCTTTCCAAGTTACTTCGTAATCGTTTCTGTCTCTTGTAGTTCCGGCAATATTGTGAACTATAGCTTTCTTTTTACCGATAAATCTATTAAACAATGTTGACTTGCCTACATTAGGCCTGCCGACAATCGCAACTTTCTTATACATCAAAACCTCTTACAAATTAAAATCGATTTTTTTATTTCTTGTTTTCTTGATTTTTATTTAATATACCTTCATAAGCTTCAAATCTTGTAATTTCACTAAAAGGTTTTACTTTTGTAGAAACCTTTACTACTTGCTCCTTCATAAGTCCCGTATGTTTTACATTAAATGCCGTCAAAACTCTTTGGACATTACCGTTTTCATCTTCCTCTACGGAAAACAAAGGATCTATTACAAAGTTATTCGGAGTTTCATGTAACATTTTTGCTTGTTCAAGGTCAATATCCGAAATATCATATATTATGTTAGACATAACGGGTTGTTCCTTCGTATAAAGATATATTATTTTTATAATAAAATATTCCGCATCTTCTTTAATAGGACCTAAAGAAAGAATTTTTGCTTTGTCAGCATTTTCATCGGCAAATCTTTCCGTTTGAAAAAACTTCAAATATTCTATTTTAGGTTTAATTATTGAAACCGCTGTTTCGGATATTTTCGTTTTCGTATCCGAAACTTTACTTTCTTCCATCGTCTTGTCGAAGTTATCTAATAAACCTTTCGTTTCCTGTTTTACTTTAAATGCTTCTTGTAAAGCTTGATCTATCGACATATTATTTTTAAATACGTTAACTTCACTTACTACGGTACTGCTTGTAACATTTTCCGGTTTTTCGGTTTTTATTTTACTTTCAGATGCAGATGTTACTTTTGTTTCACTTTTACCGACACTTTTTTCTTTTGATTTTTCCTTTGCTTCTTTTTTTGCTTTTTTATCAGCTTCTTTCTTTGCTTTCTTGTCTGCTTTTTTATCTGCTTTCTTATCTTTTTTATTTTCAGCAGGTTTAGTTTCGGCAGGCGGTGTATCCAAAATTTCACTTACTGTAGGTGTAACTGTTTTTTTCGATATTTCTTCTTTGTTTATCTTCTCTGCTTTTGGTGTCGGTTCAACTTTTTCTGCTTTTTCTTTTGTTTGAACTTCCTGCCAAACATTATCAACCGCTTCTGCGTTTTTCTTTTCAAGTTCTTTTGCTTCTTTTGCTTTTTTTAACTCATCTAAATAAATTTTCGCATCATCTGCATCCATTTGAACAAACAATCTAATGTAAACACATTGCACACGACCTTTTTTAAAAAATACTTTTTTATTTTTAACGTCAATATTTGTTTTTGATTCGACAAATTCCTTGTATTCATCTTTTGATAATTTATAAGGTCTCAATTTGATACCGGAACTTTCGATACCTTCTCTTATTAATTTATCAGTTAACGACGATATTATCTCATCCTGTGATTTGTTTGACGGAATATCTTCAGATCCTTCCGCTTTATAACTTTTTACTTGAGCAAAACAAATACTACCGACAAACAAAAACATTACCACAAAACTAATAATTTTTTTCATTTTTGCCCCTCTTTTCTACAGAATGTTTTAACTCTTGTATATTCTACCAAATTTGATAATTTCTTTAAAGATAATACTTTAATAATATGATATAATAATTCAAAATATTTGTTAAATTTTTAATCAAAGTGAACAACAATGAAAAAAATATCAATAATAGTTCCTGTATACAATGTAGAAAAATATTTGGCCCAATGTTTGGATAGCATACTAAACCAAACATTTAAAGATTTTGAATGTATTTGTGTAAATGACGGTTCTACCGATAATTCTCTGAAAATTTTGCAGGAATATGCACAAAAGGATAAAAGATTTAAAATAATAACCCAAGAAAACAAAGGCTTATCCGGTGCAAGGAATACCGGTATAAGAAATACAAATACAAAGTATATAACATTTATAGATTCCGATGATTGGGTAACAGAAAACTATCTGGAAGTGCTATATAATGAATTAGCAGAAACAAATGCGGATATCGTAAGAGCAAGTTACAAATTTTATTATCAAAAAGAGAATTTATATAAATCCGCAAGAATAAGAAAAATACATAAAATAAATTATAATACCAACATTGAAAGATTATACAAAGGATATGCCGGTGCTTTTGTTTGGGCAAAGATATACAAGACTTCTTTAATAAAAGATAATGATATTTGGTTTTATGAAGGCAGAAATGCCGAGGATTGTCCTTTTACTGCAATGTTATATCTTTATTCTCCAAACATTAAGTTTATTGATAGTGAACTATACTTTTACAGAAAACATAGCTTGAGTATAACCGGCAATTTTGAAAAAACAGCATGTGACGATTTCTATAATTTCATTACACTGACAAAAGATTTACAAAAAAGAAATTTTAATGAACAGGAAATAAAAGAATTTTGTATAGATATATTCTTATATAAGCTCGGTAAATTGGGCAAAAATATTTCAAAGCAAACATCTCAACAAATTTATTCAGTTTCGTTGGAACATATAAAATTTTTAAAAGAAATTTCTGCAGATTTAAAATTTATTTATAGGTCCAAGGTAAAATTTTCAATGTTTTTATTAAAAGTTTTTAATATATTTTCTTTTAAAATCTTTAGAATATTAAAAAATTTTTCGAAAAATTAATTACACTTCAAACGAAGATTTTTCAGGGAACAAACTTTCCAGAAAAGCAACACCTCTGTCAATGGAATCATCGTCAGTCACTTCATTATCGTTCAAACAAAACAGTTTTATGTTTTTTTGAATTTTATATTTCTTTTCTTCATACCCCAACATTTTTGAATCTTTAAATAGTTTAAAGAAGACTTTTGAAATACATCTCAAAGAGTTAGGAATTTTATATATCCATTGATTTTTAAGGACGGCATGTCCGATATACAAAGAATAAAAGCTCCATATCATTTTACTTACTGTATCGGGTTGCCTAAACCTATAATTTGTAACTATATCGAATTCTTTTTTAAAAAGTTCTATACATTTTAATACGTCAGGCTTATAAAAAGCATCTATATTATGATGTTCGAAAAAATTCATTTTTTTATTAAACTTGGAATAAAAGATTTCAGAAGTAAATTTAAGTATCCTATCATAACACTTTTCAATCTTCTTTTCAGGATGATAGTTCGGTTTAAATCTTACAATGGGATATCCGTTTTTATTAAAGAATGTCTTTTCCGATACAGTTTTTACAATATACATATCATCATTCGAATACAAAAAACGGTCAGACAGGTTTGGTATATTTACAATACAAGCTTCAATAGCA
>JAEEGL015912744.1_pt1 | contig 10877 bp, 8 predicted proteins | sample 9134231 | NCBI WGS metagenome assembly JAEEGL01 (sample SAMN16246548, study PRJNA631951) | gut metagenome | biome: gut microbiome; feature: rumen; material: fiber-attached | host: Bos | place: Iran: Karaj | collected 2018-10
GGATACCTATAATATGATATACGGTATGTAGTGTAATACGAATTTGAAAAATGATACTGCCATTCAGCGTCAGCATTTTCGTACATCTTGTTAATTACTGTACGTACACGGATATTTGTCTCACCATACCATTCCGATGCCTCCGTACGGTTTGTATACATCTTTCCAGAAGGTATGCCTTGGTCTAAGGCGTACTCGCTAGAGAAGTTACCTGTGCGATATTCGTTGTTCGTAACCTGAAGCGGCGTAGACGGGTCTTCACATCCTGACTTGCGGGCAGGGTCCCATGTGTAGAGAAGTTTGTCGCACTCAATATATTTGTTCTTCGCTGCATCTGCTTTGATTTTGGCCATGATGTCCATTACTTCTTCATCTGTAAGGTCTTCTGGATTTTTCCCGTCAGGAATGTAATACCAAAAGTCATTAAAGTGCGTACGCAGAGCATCTGCAGTAGCAGGTCTCCAGTTAGCCGCTGCGAGGAGCCTGTCTAATGCATCAAAGCCTTTTTCCCATGAGTTATGGAAGAGTTCGGTCGGCCTACCATATTGTTGTAAGGCTATCATATCTTCAACTCTGGTATAACACGTATAATCCAATGTGCCATTAAGCTCACCAATGGCTTCCTGTAACCAATCTCTATAATTTGCTGCGTTTTGAGTGTCGCCGATAGATTCATAGTGAGCGACTGCTGTGGCAATAATCTGAGGCCATTTATCTTTAGATAGACCATTACTGCCCACATCATAGGATTGGCCACCTATAACAACAGTATTGGTGTGTCTGTTATTATCCCATTGAACACGAACTTCTTCATGGTTATGACTTAGTTCAGTAGAACCTTTTTCGCATCTAAATATCATACCGCCTACTGTTTTGTAGGTAGTTGTTGCACCCTCAACGGCCATAACATTAACTACATCGTGCATTTGCTCTTGAACCTGATGAAAATCACCTATCTGCGGGTCGAAAACTCCACCCACATCAGCATTGACAGCTTCGGTAGCAAATGTTTTTACCGGAATAGAAAATATTGATGCCGCTACAAGCGACATAGATAACACAGATGCTAAAATGTTTTTTGATATTTTCTGAAACATGAATAATATCTCCTTGGTTTTACATATAAAAAATGGAAAAGACCAAACAGACTTTTCCATTAAATCATTGCGTATTTTAAAAGTGTATAAATTAAGTATAGTATACTAATAAGATTTTATCAAGAGGTTTTTGACAAAAAATAAGCCCTATCAAATATATGATAAGGCTTACTGCTAATATGTGTCGATTTTATGCGTTTTTGAGCATATCTAACGCCTTCTGTTCATCTATAGCATTATCATCGCCACGGTTATTACGCTTTTTGATTACAATACCTATGATGACACCAACTATTATAACTCCGATACCGATAAGGGCATATAAGTACCATGTCGGATAACGAGAAGGTATTACTTCTGTGATAAGAATTTCGTTGCAACGAGTACACACCTTATGCTTACTTCCCTCGAAGAACAAAGACGCTTCCTTATCTATAACCCAGTCGCCTTCTATATGACCGAGCGCGGGGATATTCTCTGTGTATGAGTCGTTGCATCTTGCACAGGTAAAAGTCTTAATACCTATATCTGTACAGGTAGGCTCTTTTGTTACAGACTCTACATAGTCATGTCCCAGAGCGGGTATTTCCTCAACCTCTTCTTTGCCACAGAGTTTACAGGTTTTTGTAATAGTGCCTTTTTCAGCACAAGTAGGCTCAACTCTAACTGGCTCATTCCAATCATGAGCATTAGCGTCTACGGGGATAGACTCGGTATAGACATCACCACACTTACTACAGGTATATGTGGTAACGCCTTCTGATGAACATGTGGCGAGAGTAGTTACCTCTGCAATATAGTTATGTTCACATTTGGCAGATTTGGAAGTGCCAGTGTTGGCGTTGGTGGCAGACGATTTTTTAGAGGAGGATTTTGATGATGAACCCCTATTTCTATCTAATGCTTCAATAAGTTGCCTGTCGGCTTCCTCGTATTGTCCGGGAACAAACACTTCATATCCGTCATTATCTTGGTCCCAACCATAGTTTTCCTGTAAATACACCCACGTATCATGGTCAACGCATCTAACATCATAGGCGTTGTACAGCAAAACTGCCATAAGGCATCCAATTATTGCTACTACTGAAATAATTTTCTTAAATCTATTATTCATAACTAATATCCTTTCTATCTAACACACCCGTTACTGACCTATATCTATTGTTCACAAAAACCTTTAAAATCCTTGAAGTAACGGTCTTTTATCCTTTCTGATTTAATTATACCAACTTTATTATCATAATGTCAAATTTTTCTGAAAACTCTTAAATATAACATAATTGTCACACTATTGCCTATAACATTTTTGCCTAATTTGCAAATATTTTACTCTCTTATATAAATAAAGCCCATCATCACGACAGGCTTTAAGGTCTATATTACAGTTGATGTAAGTCATCACCCTGCCACATCTTATCGAGCCACCAATAAAGCGTATCGTCTTTAAGTATGATACCACGTCCTATGTCTACTATGCTATAGCTTTGTTGGTCTCTTGTGGGATAAAGTTTAAAGGATATCATTATAGGTATCTTATCTCCCTTATCACCCTCAAATGTAAAGAAGCTTCCGTCTTTGGCATCACCATACATGGATAGTTCAAGCACACCACGTACTACATAATAGCCATCTGCTTTATAGACCAACGAAGCGTCTGTCTTAAATTCCGCTTCACAGGTAACGTAGTTATCTACCAGATAGTTTGTAACTTCATCCAACAGAAATGAACCGGTCATTTCAAACTCCTCGCCATTAGAATCTACTGTGGTAAATAAACATCTTTCGTGTATATACGGCAATAATGCGTTTTTGTACGTCTCAGGGTCGCTCTGAAGACTACGATAACTTATATTAAAAGCATCTTTGGCAAACCCTTTAGTGATATCGACTATCTTATTTATTTCAGTTTCGCCTAAAGTGTTCCAGAGGTCTTTGTTGGATATATAGGTCTCTGACGTACCACGCATAAAGTCCTGTTTATAGCCTTCATCGAAGGAAAATTCATATACGTCTTTATACCCAATACCGCCAACATAATGTACCTCATTATAATAAGCCGTGTTTATATCAGGATTGTTTGTATCCGCACTGTTACCATCACCGCTTTGTGCAGATAAGGCTTTGTTATGGTTATAGATAGCCACATAGGTTACTAAACCGCCTACTATGAGCACAGTTACTACTACCACTATAATTGTTAATATGTTTTTGGTACGATTCTTTCTTTGTTGTGTTTTGGTGTTTGCTGCTTTAAGCATTTTTATTTATTTCCTTTCCAGTTATGCATATTTATTTATCTTCTCGGTTATAAAGCCATTTTGGTGGCTTATAAATACTATCTTTGTTGGGACGATTTCAATCCTATCGTCATTAAACCGACTAAGCATAAATGAGCCTTTTATACGTCTTCCGACTATATGCCATATCTTGTTTTGAGTCTTTACTACATCAAAAAGTTCGAAGCCCTTTACATATTTAGGGGCTTGATTATTTTTTCTGTGACCGCCTTTTAATATAGTGCATCTATGTAACTGCCTATTATGGCATCTAACCTTGCGTTGATAGTAAACATCACCGTCTGATACCGCTAACGGGTTCCCGCTTATGCATCTGGCATCTATATAATGTTCCTTTGGAAGATTGTTGGTTATCCTTGTGTTTTTGGTTATATAGCCAAAGGTCATATGGACTTCAATACCTAAGGGCTTATACATCTCTTTAAGTTTGTTATAAAATGCCCAACGCATGATGCCCATAAAGGTTGCATCTCTAAAGGACATACCACGTTTAATAGTCTTTGGTAACTGTACTGTGCCTTTGTGATAATCTTTATGGCAGGTCTCACATAAGGTTATAAGGTTATTAGGAGCATCACCGCCTGTTTTACGGCTTTCGATATGGTGTACGTTTAGGATTTTGTCCTTAGACTTACCCTTGCAACACTGACATACATGGCCGTCACGGAAGAGCACATACTCTCTAACGTTCCAAAAGTCTAATTGTTCACCCTGTTGATAATCAGTACCGCTTATATCAGGGTTCTTGATTTTTTGGATATCAAAACTCGCAGTTTCTACGATGATTTTGGTCACAGGCAATATACCACATACCTTATTAACTACTGTTATATGTGTATCTATCTTTTGCTGTATTGACGGTGCTATCCACCCTTTATGCTTAGTTCTTACACGGTTATTATGCCTTGCCTTGCGATACCTTGTCTTACGGTAACGTCTGGCACGACGATTTTCATTACGGGTTGAGAGTAAGTCTACGATATCGTTACGCAATGTTACTTCCGATTCGTAGAGTACCTTATCCTTAGTGGTGGCGGATATACCGATAGTCTTGCTACCTGCATCCACTCCCAAAGATATGGGTTGCGTATGAGTCGTGCTATCATACGTTAATTTAATGGTAAACGGACATCTTTTTATTACTGTTGCATCACCGGACTTTAACATCCGTCTTACTTTGCCATACCGCTCGGTAGGCATGAGAGGCTGTCCGTTTTTACCTATTACGTATACCATATGCGGTTGGCTCCTTTCATTAGATTGATATGTTTTATGCGTTAAGCCGGTACATATCTACCGTTGTGTGGCCTTCGCCAATGTTATCCCGCAGTTTATGTAAGCAACACTGTCCCTACCCAACAGGACTGTTTAATCACTTACCGTAGTGTTCGGAACTAGGCCGACATTCCGAAGTACCTATATATTTGCGGGTAACGTAGTGCTCGAAGCACTTAGGCTAATCTGCATCGAGACTAGGTTATAGTCTCGCGGTCAAAGACCGTGGGCTGCAAATTCGGTGTAGTAGCCATTAAAACTGTACCCTGAACCTGATTCGTTGACGTACTTAACATCGTAGAACTCGCCGTTATACTCTACAGCGAACGGGAACCTTACATATTTTGCCTCTACAAACTCATCATATTTACTTGCTTCAGCATCATAGACTGCTTCCCAAGCATCGCCTTCTTCGGTGCTATATGTAACCGCATGGCTTCCGCCTGCATCACCATATCCCTGTATACCCCTGTGTGAACAGAAGTCCCAGTTCAAGACATACTCGCCATCCAAGCGTAACTGCATTACGTTGCTACTACTATTACGGGCAGATGTAGCGTTTGTACCGTCTTTATTGGTCCACGTTATACCGCTGCCTGATATACCGCCTGTAAAGAGTTGGTTATGGGTATCTACTTCTCTTAACTTACCTGTGGTCTTGTCATATTCCTTGATGGTTACGGGCGAGATAACAGGCGTGTGAACCATAATCTTACCGTCTATACCATCGAGACAATGGTCACCCGAGGTTAAATCTTTCGTGTAGCCAAAATCGGGGCCTGCTGTACCTGTACAGTCTGACTCTGACGACAACTGATATGACGACAGCCTTGTACGCTGTATTGCAGGTGCATAAAGCACTTCTATACCTGTTGCATAAAGACCATTATCAACAGTCTTGGGTATACCACCAATGTAATGCACTTCATTGTAATATGTAGTATTTACATCAGGATTGTTTATATCTGCACCGTTACCATTGCCGTTCTGTGCAGATAAGGCTTTATTATGGTTATATATAGCCATATAGGTTATAAGGCTACCTACGATAAGGACGGTAATTATAACTACTATTATGGTTAATATGTTTTTGGTACGGTTCTTGTGTCTTTGGGTATATGTTTTCGGTTTTTAAGCATTTTGTTTCCTTTCAGTTATATAAAAATGGAAAAGACCAAACAGACTTTTCCATTAAATCATTGCGTATTTTAAGTGTTTATAAAATAAGTATAGTATACTATTAATATTTAATCAAGGTGTTATTACGATTTAGTCGACTTTTAATTATCACTCTGTTTTGGAATAATATTGGGCAGGTTACTTTTGTTCTTGCCATCTCCGAAAATATGTAATGCATTTTCTTGAGAGGATGTCAAATTATTTTCTGTGCGGAGTTTAAATATATCTGTTTCTGCAAGTAACCTAATCCCGTTATCAATCGCTTTTTCATATGGATAATCTTCGTACAAGAGTTTTGAAGTAATATCTTTATAGTCTCTTTCATAGAACCTGCTCTTTATCATATCTTTCAACATGGCAGTGATATCATGTTCAGGTTGCGCTGAAGGATTATTTTTGGATAACATCCTATCAAGCCTTACTTTATCAACTAGTTGCTTTAAGCTATCATCCATGGATATGAGAGGCATTATCTTGGCTATATCGTACAGGTGCCTTGAATCTCTGTCCTGCATATCCCTAATCATATAGTCGCAAACAGCAAAGACTTTGTCCACAAAGGTACGCTCTATAGACTGTACAGGCATACTTATCGATGAACTATTAAAGTCTATAGGCAAGACCGCTCCACTTTCATCACAGAATTTCCCTATATAACTGCCCACATTGCATACGGGTGCAGGATAAACTTCTTTGAACAGACTGGTTTCCACCATCATTTCCAACGGGTTGTTGGAAAACAGCGACTCATATTCAAACAAATACTTATTATATGATAACCTAGACATTACCTCGTCCGAGTTTGATAAACGTAAGCCCAGTTCATTACCTGCACTTAATATATCAGTATAAGCTGCTTTTCGACGGGAGTCCGAGGGTTTTTCACTGGTTGAAAGGTCTATATCCTCAGAGAAGCGGTCTATGATGTTATATGCTTTGGATAACGATGTTCCACCTTTAAAAACAAACGGAAAGTCCTTTTCTGACAGAAGTCCTAAAAACATAGACTGTATTGTATCCTTTTCGACCATCTGCGGGTTACGCCCGGTCTTGTTGGCTACAGCTTCTATTGTTTGCTTCCATTTATCAGCATCGCTTTTAAACCAACTCATTTATTATTCCTCCCTGATACATATTTTTATACACCCTATCAGGATACAGCGGAAGATATTTCTTCACCATATTAAAGTCTACATTTGCAAGGCTTATAAACCTTTTTATCTTTACTTTTAGACTGTCACCTTTTATCTCGGAATATTTATCTATGTTGAGCATCAAATCCAAAAACTGTAAAGCAGATGCATTACTTTTATTTATAGGCACAACAGGTTGATATACGATGATTTGTGATTTATCTATATTGTCTTTCCGCTGTTTGGTTGTAGCAGAATTTGAACATACCTCATATGATGCAGGGTTTTGTGTTGTAAAGCCATATTCATTGGCAAGCTGCATTCCCGTGATGTAACCTATGCAATCATCTTTATTTTGCAGATATTTCTTTTGAATGTATGTCCTGATAGACATATTCCCTTCAAGGCCCAGAATGTCTGTATAGGGAATTATATATACCCCGTTCCGTATACGTTTTAATAAACCTTTATCTACCAGAGATTTTACCTCCTGACGTATAAACGTATCTGAATATCGTAACACTTTTAGTTCAGATAAAAATATAGGTTCTCCCTGTTTGAAGTTGTCTTTTATATAGTTATATATTTTGCTCATATCAATACTTTTTAGAAATATTCCATTTCTTGTTTGTATTGTATCATAATATGGTCTACTATTGCAAACATGGCTCATAGTAGTATAAAAAACACTCCCAACCGAAGTCAGGAGTGCTTTGTGATTCGCTGAGTTTTGCGAACTAGCTATTTACCGCAAAAACCATCTAAATATAGGGAATATGCCTGTTTGTACCTTATCATATTGCTTGATATACAAAGTCGAACGCACGTCGTTTATATCAGTATGTGTGGCTATAACAGTACCGTTTTTATCAACTATACTCACATATATTACTATCTCGGTCATTGACTCGAGGTATTTAGGGGCTATTTCAAATAACAGGCTTACCTGCCCTTGACTATCATTTATAAATGATTTGTTTATTATGATAGGAATACCATCCTCGTTTACAAGCGGTAAACCCGTGCTTTTATTCACGATATAGCCCATCATAGTATAAGTCTCCCCAACTTTACCATAACCCTTATAATACACAACATCGTCTATCTTAACATCGTGTTTTTTATCAAGAGGTATTATCTTTTGCCCATTACAAGTTGCTACCGAATATAATGCCTTATCGACAGTTGATAAGTCGGGCTCGGTATAATCGCTATCTTCAGATGAAGTGGCGATAGCGGGAGAAACGGGACTATCATCAGATGCGGGCATTGTATCTGCCTTTGGACTTTTAGGCACAACCGTTGCGGGTTGCTTTATCTTTTTGTTTGTTACTTCTATTAAAACAGACTGCTCTTCTTCTGATACCTCAAAATAATGAGGAGTTGTGTCTATCTGATAGTTATCGGGCGATGATTTTTGGAGAAAATAATACTTGCCGTATTCAAGGTCTGTTTTGCCTAATTGGCCATACTCATCAGATACAAATGTGCCAATAAATATATCACTTGAGGGTGCTCGTCTTTTACCCAAAACAGCGTATCTTGTATTATCGGATGTATTTACCTGATTTTGGAATATTACTATAGAGTTTGTGTTTAATATATTTGCTCTTCCCTGTACAGGACCGCCGTTTTGAGATGAATTGCTGTTATTTTGAGATGTACTTGAAGAAGTGTTGCTATCTTCTACTACCTTATATAAGTCAAAAGTTGCACCCCTTAACCTTTTGTTGCTATCGTGGTCAATTATACGGAGAGTGGCTGCCCCGATATGCGGGATTACAGTAGTCTTGGGATATACTCTGTATGAGTGCGTAGACGGGATATCTGTGTTACACCTTGATAAATCAACGAAAAACGCAGGAGATATCGCGTAATCACCCTGTATTGCGGTTTCTTTTTGGCATACGAGATATAGTCCTTCTGAAAGATTATCGAAGGTTGCCAACCCATCTGCGTCTGTAACTACCTTTGTATACTCATTTTCGGGAATGCATTGAGATAAGATATTGGCAGTCTCATTTGGTATTGTATAAATACCATTAAAATCTACTGACGTTAATGCAGCGACTCCAGACCAGCCTGTATATGTCCCGCCAGATGATAAAGAGGCAGTCTTAATCACATAAAAAGACTTACCGCTTATCTTTGTTGCTCCGCAACGAAAATCAATAATAAGAGTATATGTTGTGTCAGCGTATGATTTTACAGCAGTCGGTAATATCATACATGCGATTAAACATAGACTTATTATGATTTTAAAGAGTTTCTTGAAATTGTTATGGTATCTTCTTTTTGTTTCCATATCAGTATCAAAATAAAAACAACTATTATGAGCAAAATTAATAGAACAATCCCGAAACAAACAGGAAAATGTACTATATAAAAGGGAATATCCTGATTTGATGCTTTTTTCTGCTTTGCGTTGACTACAAGTTCTTCCTCGGATAATACCTTGGAACTTACTTTGACTCCACGAACCAATAGCCTATGTGTATTGACACCGTATGGAGTACAGGTTACCAACGTTACATAATCCTTACCGCCTTTAATCCCCAACGAGGCAAGTTCATCAGGCAATACTACGTCTATTTTATCTACGTTATATACTGTTTCCTGATTTGCGACAGTTATTGTAAATTCATCTCCCATCTCGAGTTTGGGAAGGTCTGTAAACAATTTGGCTGATGATAATGCACTATGGGCGGCTAAAACACAGTGAGAGGATTGGCCTCCGCACGGGAGCGATGAACCGTATACGTGCCCTACTGAATTTGATAATACTTCCTCAGTGTTATAATGGCGTATTGGCAATAAAACATCTATTTTGGGAATAGATATATACCCCATCATATTATCATCGGTTACATTAAGCATCGATTCGTAATACGGGTCAGGATTTATTACCTTTCCAGCCATCTGGTACTGTCATCATCGCCTTTAAGATTGAACTCTTTAATCTTTGTTAACTCACTCGCTAAAAATATTAAATATGATAAAAACAGAAAAGGAGACTAGGCATAATCTGTTGTTAATTCATATTCCACAGAAAAGCCAGATAAACAGGCTTTTCTTTTCGTGTCTTGTAGCTTCCTATAGGATACTCTCAACACCCAAAGGTTGTTTCATATCGCTAAATAAGTTCGTGCGCTATTTCGATAAAAATTCACTTTATAGGTTTAATATATATATTAATTAAAATAGTATATTGACAATACACTTATTAGTATAGTATACTCAAAATAACAAAAATACAAAACTTAAAACCGAAACTTATAACCACGAGAAATCTCGTGGTTTTTTTATTCCAAAATCATCGGAGGAAAACGATATGACAGGTGAAAACAATCAGAAAAATAACCTTAGCGAAATAGTTAAAACACACTTATGGAAAGAAGGAACCATTACAGAGAAGAAATACTATCGTTCTTTGGACAACAAAAAGAATTTAAAATCTACTATTCTGGCAGATGCTGACAAGATACAAGTAAGTAATACGAGATACAAGCGGAAGAAAAACGCTCTTGAAAGATTTTACTCTTCGCCCAAACCGTTTAAATACTGCTTTACCCTTACCTCGGGAATACCTTCTGAAAGAGATGACCTTAAACTGATGCTTTCAAAAGCAGATAAATATTTAAGGGAATCTGGTATAGATGCATATATAATATCAGCCCATATAAAACATGATTCATGTAATGAAGGCAGCTTCACAGGAGTGCATATTCACGGATTATGCACAGATAAAATAGACCTGAGTAAATGGGCGGAAGAGCATAAATGTGTTGATAGCGCTCTATATTTTGAAGAAATCCATACTACACCTGAGAGATGTTTCAACTATATCATTAAAGATTTGAACTGTATGCCCAAAGGAGTGCATGCGGTAAGAACAA
>JAEEGL017173136.1_pt1 | contig 10877 bp, 8 predicted proteins | sample 9134231 | NCBI WGS metagenome assembly JAEEGL01 (sample SAMN16246548, study PRJNA631951) | gut metagenome | biome: gut microbiome; feature: rumen; material: fiber-attached | host: Bos | place: Iran: Karaj | collected 2018-10
CCAGGTCTTCGCCAAGCGAAATTGTCGTATCACCCTGAAATACTATTGACCTACAATGTCGTACATATTACAGAGAATGACTGAAGATGATGCGCCGTTGACAATTGACTGGATGGTGCGACAATACGGTTTTAACCGCGCTGAGGTGGAGTCATGGGTGCAAGACCTGCACTTCAACTGGCCGTTGAGTGTCAAAGCCTTAGATAAAAACGGTCATGTCATAGGGCTGCTCAATATGAGTGACTATCGAATTGAGGAAGAGACGCCACAGATCCTAACAGACAAGCCGGAGCTGATAAACAGTCTCAATGCTCAGCGCTATATTGCTGTCTTTTCGTTCATCGTGGCTGAAGAATATCGTGGTACCCGATTGAACTACGACATGCTGATGTCAATCATGCCCGAGTTGAAAACCAAATTCGATTTCATCTTCATTCCTGTACTGCATCACCTCAAAACCCACCAATACTGGCAACGTTGGGGTGCGAAGGAGTTTTACCGCGATGAGGATTGTGTGGATTACAAATTGGATATTTAGTTTCTTAGCTTCAAAAAAATAGCATAAAACATGAGCATTATTATAGGTCTTTTGATTCCTCTGCTTGGCACCATGCTTGGCTCGGCCTTCGTGTTTTTCATGAAGAAAGATATGTCGCCGAGGCTGCAGAAGTCGCTGCTTGGCTTTGCATCGGGCGTAATGGTGGCTGCATCGGTTTGGTCGCTGCTGATTCCATCAATGGAGATGGTGGAAGAAAGCGGACGTTGGTCGGTGGTGCCTGCTGCTATCGGTTTTCTGTTGGGCATGGGATTTCTGCTGATGATTGACGAGCTGACACCTCACTTGCATATCGGTACAGACAAGCCGGAAGGTCCTCGTTCAAAACTCTCTCGAACAGCTATGCTAGCATTGGCCGTCACCATCCACAACCTGCCTGAAGGTATGGCTGTGGGCGTGGTGTTTGCAGGAGCTGAGAACGGTGCAGCAGGACTGTCGCTGGCGAGTGCTTTGGCTGTCAGCATTGGTATCGCCATCCAGAATGTGCCTGAGGGTGCCATTATCTCCATGCCCATGCGGGCGGCAGGCAACAGCAAGTGGAAGTCATTCGTCATCGGCTCATTGAGCGGAGCCGTAGAACCACTCGGCGGTTTGGCAGTAGTGCTGCTGGCCTCGCTCATGACACCCGTTCTGCCTTACATGCTAGCTTTTGCAGCAGGAGCCATGTTCTACGTCGTTGTCGAGGAACTGATTCCTGAAGCCAGCGAGGGAGAGCACTCCAATCTCAGCACCATCGGTTTTGCCATCGGCTTTGTCCTTATGATGATGCTCGATGTAGTACTTGGTTAAAATTTGGCTTCCCGCTGAAAGTCCTACACCCAAGGACAAGTGGAAACCAGAGAACGTATCGTATAACGAGTTTGGCGGAAAGACAGATTAACAATTGATTGTATGTTGAATGGCTATGCCATGAAGTGCATGATATGGCGGGCTGACGTTACCTTGGCATCGTAGATGACAGTCACTTCGCGGGTACGGGGATTCCACTTCGTATTCATCACTCCCTTCACGTTCTCCACCTTGGCAACCACCTTCTTGTGTGAATCGTGACGGCTCACCTTGAAAGTGCAGGTTTTCACGTCAGGTCGATAAGCTTGATCTTTGTGATAGGTGTTGTGCGAAAGCGCCCTGTCCACCTTGTCGAAGTGTGAGCCACCTCTGTCATTGTTCACTACCACTAAAGTTGTCTTCTTACCGCTTCTGTCGTTGTGATGCTTATTACCGGCCATTGCAGGCATTGTGGTTGTGATGGCCATCATCATCATGGCTGCGATCACCTTATTCATTGTCTTCTTCATAACTTTGTCTCCTATTCTTTAAATGGTTCGACATTTGTTTATAATCACAGTGCAAAGATAGGATGATTCTGTGAGGTTTGAAAGAGAAATTTCCTATTATGCTGGGACGGATTCCCTAAAATATTGTGGGGATTTCCCCCATAAAACCCATATCACTTGTTTTTCTGCCGTTTTCATCTGAATATGGCATATTTCTCGTATATTTGCAACCTAGAAGTGCAACTGTTGGCAGCAATTAGCCAAGGAGTTGACTGCGATTTACCACGCGTCCGTTTCACTCGCTGTGACATAATTTGGCAGAGGGGAGCCGTTGCAGGCGGATCACTCATTCTGAAAGGCGAAGAGCATACCGACCCCATGAAAGGCTGGGCACTCCCTTCAGACTGCAGCCAAGAGCTACGGTGGATTGACCTCATAAGAAAAAAAATGCGAATCGTTAATCATAGATTATGAATTATTTATTACCTTTGCACCATAAAAACAAATTTCGCTATGATTCTTTTAAGTTTTGATACTGAAGAGTTTGATGTGCCTCGCGAGCATGGAGTAGACTTTTCATTGGAACAGGGAATGGCTGTCTCGAAGGTTGGCACCAACCGCATCCTCGACGTTTTGAAAAACAACCATGTAAGAGCCACTTTCTTTTGTACAGGTAACTTCGCAGAGAATGCCCCAGAGGTGATGCAACGTATCATGGACGAGGGCCATGAGGTGGCCTGTCATGGTGTAGACCACTGGCAACCAAAGGAAACCGACTTCGCCCGTTCGAAGGAGATTGTAGAGCGGTGTACAGGACGTACGGTCTACGGCTACCGTCAGCCGCGTATGTTCCCCGTCATAGAATCAGAGATTAAACGGGCGGGGTATCTGTATAACTCGTCGCTGAATCCCGCTTTCATTCCTGGTCGTTACATGCATCTGACCGATCCACGTACGCCCTTTATGAAAGACGGTGTCTTGCAGATTCCAGCCTCTGTCACACCACTCATCCGATTCCCTCTGTTCTGGCTTTCACTCCATAACCTGCCTGAAGGGCTATACCACTGGATGGTGCGTCGTACGCTGAAGAAAGACGGCCATTTCGTCACTTATTTCCATCCTTGGGAGTTCTTTGAGCTCAAGGAGCATCCCGAGTTCAAGATGCCCTTCATCATCAAAAACCATAGCGGTCAGCAGATGTGCGAGCGCCTAGACCGTCTTGTCAAGATGCTGAAAAAGGATGGCCATGAGTTTATCACCTACACCGAATTCACGCAAAAAACTATAAAAACAAATGAATAAAGGACAAAACGAATCGATTATCTCGAAAGACGGTGTGAGCTATCTCGTACCATTCATCCTGGTGACGTCTTGTTTCGCATTGTGGGGCTTTGCCAACGACATCACCAACCCAATGGTAAAAGCTTTCTCAAAGATTTTCCGCATGAGCGTAACGGACGGTGCATTGGTGCAAGTGGCCTTTTATGGTGGTTACTTCGCCATGGCTTTCCCTGCAGCCATGTTTATCAGAAAATACAGCTACAAGGCTGGCGTGCTGATGGGTCTGGGACTATATGCCACAGGAGCACTACTGTTTCTGCCCGCGTCCTGGACAGGCATGTATTATCCCTTCCTGGCAGCCTACTTTATCCTGACCTGTGGACTGTCATTTCTGGAAACCAGCTGTAACCCGTATATCCTGTCGATGGGTACTGAGGAGACTAGCACTCGCCGACTGAACCTGGCCCAGTGCTTCAACCCAATGGGTTCGCTCTGTGGCATGTATGTCGCCATGAACTTCATACAAGCCAAGCTGAATCCGGCATCGACTGAAGAACGTGCCCTACTGAGCGATACAGAGTTTGCAGCCATGCGCGACAGCGACCTGAGTGTGCTCATCACTCCCTACCTGATTATCGGAGCCGTGATAGCCCTGATGTTCCTCGTGATTTACTTCACGAAGATGCCGCATAATGCGGATAAGAACCACGACGTGCATCCATTGGCTACGCTGAAGCGCATCTGCCGCATAGGCTACTATCGTGAAGGCGTGATAGCCCAGTTCTTCTATGTGGGCGTGCAGATCATGTGCTGGACCTTTATAATTCAATATGGTACGCGTGTACTAATGAATGAGGGCATGTCGGAGATTGACGCTGAGGTCATGTCGCAACGCTACAACATCATCGCAATGGCTATCTTTGTGACGTCAAGATTCATCTGCACCTTCTTCTTGAAATATATCAATGCAGGCGCCTTGCTAGGTATCCTGGCTATTGTAGGTTCCGTGCTGACGCTGGGTGTTATCTTCATCGACGGACGAATGGGACTCTACTGTCTGGTAGCCATCTCGGCTTGTATGTCGCTGATGTTCCCCACCATCTACGGCATCGCACTTACAGGACTTGGTGACGATGCAAAATTTGGAGCAGCAGGTCTTATTATGGCCATTCTGGGTGGTTCGGTACTTCCTCCATTGCAGGCAAGTATCATCGACCAGCATGAACTGATGGGATGGCCTGCCGTCAACGTATCATTCGTGCTACCCCTGATCTGTTTCCTGGTGATTATCGTCTACGGGTACAGAACATGGGTTCGTACCCGATAAAAAAAACCGGTCAGGCCAGTTGGCCTGCCGGTTTACGCCAAAAACGATAGGTGATATCCTCAAAACTACCATCCTCTTTCAGACGATACATACGCTGGTTGGTGGTAGGTGACTTCAGAGGACCTAAGTGTTGGATGTACGGTCCGACCTTGATATAATCAAAATCAGACTTATTGACAATAGACGGGATGCGCAGCCGCCCACTATACCATGCCACATGAAACTGTGGATGGAACTCGTGGATGTACTGTGCCAGCGCGTTGACGCCTTTCGGGTCAGCATCGCCTCCCATAAAAGAGATACAGGTAATGTCAGTACCATACTGGTCGACAAACTGGTCAATGGCATCAGTATCCAAAGGCATACCGATGTCTTCCCACAGATAATGGCTGTGACAACCCGGGCAGTGGCACGGGCAATTCGAAATGTTGATTGCCAGTGTCACTTCGTCGGGGATCTCCTGAAAAACAATACCTGTATTAACGTATTTCAGCATGGTTTACTTAGCAGCATGAGCATAGTAACGACGTGATGCCTCTTCCTGACGTGCCTGCGAGAAGTTCGAGACGCGCTTCAGGTAGCCGATGATGCGGGTCATGTAATCCACATTCTTTGAATGGCAGTGAGGACACTCGTGCAGATAGCGCTTGTCAATGTGACCACACTCGTTGCAAACGGTGTTGGGGATATTGAAGGTGAAGTAGTTACATCCCTCCTGGGCGGCCACTTTCAGCAAGTGCTTATACTGCTGCTTAGACAGGTGCTCCTCCAAATTCATGTGCAGGGCTGAGCCACCAGTCAGATGCTCGATATAGGGACGGCCGTGCAGTTTGAACTTGTCGATAACGCTGAGCGAGTCGTCCTCAACGACATAGAAGTAGCTGTTGTAGCAGTCGCGAGGTACGAAGTAACCATCCTCACGATCCCACTTAGCGTGCTTGACACCCACATTCTCTGCAGGAATCATCTCGCAGTTGAACATCACATCTTTCGTGCGGTACTGCTTGTTATACTTTTCTATCAGACCCAGGATACCCTGTACGAACTTCTTGTAGTCATCGTTAGGAGTAATCTTCAGACCCATGAACTCTGCGGCCTCTACCAGACCGTTAATACCGATGGTCAGATACTGACGGGCAATATTGATGTAGCCAGCATCGAACAGCGGCAGCATGCCATGTTCCTGCAACTCCTTCAGGTTCTCGTTGTATGCCAACTGTACCTTGTGGCACAGGTCGATAACGTTACCCAGATACTCCAGATAGTCAATCTTGTGGTTGACAGCATACTGAATGCAACGGTTCAGATTGATGGTGAGAACAGACTTCGAACCTGTAGAAACACCACCAGCACCCAGCGTATAGCTGAAGCCGTTGTCGGTAATCTCGTTACGCAGACGGCAGCAAGAGCTCAGCGAGTCAGCATTGTCGCTCATATAGGTGAAGAACGAGTGTCCCTCAGAGTACATCTCAGCCGTGAAGTCACCCCATTCCTTATCCTTCGGTTCACCATTCTCGTCGACGAGCAGAGCCATCGTCTCCACAGGGAAAGTCAGCAGGGTCTTGGTACGCTCCTGGTTAAACCACTTCATGAAACGCTTCTGCAGCCAAGAGAGTCCATCCCAGTCTGGCTGTGATCCATCGGGGAAGTAGAACTCACCGAAGATGCTCTCGAAATAGAACTTATCGTAGTAAGCCACATTCCAGAACACGGCCTGGTAGTTGCGCGCACCAGTAGGCTGGTTCAGCGAATATACAATCTGCTCGAAGTAGTCAGTAATCACCTTGTCGATGGTACGCTTCTTCAGCGAGAGGTCGGCTTGCTGCTCAGGATGCTTCCAATAGTCCTTGCCGTACTCGTTGCCGATAAAGTAATTCATATACATCAGGAACTCAGGAGTAGCGCAAGCACCTGCCAACATAGAGCTGACCATGAAGACCATGTTGATGAAACCACCGGCAAACGACTTCAGGTTGGTGGGAGCCGTTGAGTTGCCACCAATGGCAGTCGTGCCACCAATAAGCCAAGGGTACATGGTGATTGACGCACAGTAGTTGGCCAGAGAGGTCTCGTCATTCTTATATATAAAGTGGTGTGTCAGCTTATCGATATACTCGTCAGCCAGTTCCTTGCCATACATCTTCTTGATGCGCTCAGTCAGCAGACGACGATTCAGGCGGATGAAGTTTGACTTGGGCAACTCGCCAATTAACGTGGCAATATTCTTGTGCTCCACATTGGCATTGGCATCGAACTTGGAACTGGTAGCAGCATTTGCCGACTCGCAGTACTCTGACAGAAACTGGAGTTTCTGCAGCGTCTCACGATCCTCGGTGTGAGCCTGACGGTAAAGCATAAATGATTTAGCCACCTTGTAGAAGCCTTCGCGCATCAGCGCTTCCTCTACCTGGTTCTGAATATCCTCAACCGTAATATCGTCCTTGATATTCAGGTGGCTGAGAATTTTTGAAATTGTCCCGAGGTCAGCTGGGACCTCTACACTCTCGAACGCCTTGACTATCGCGTTCATGATTTTGTCCAATGAGAACTGGTCTTTAGAGCCATCTCGCTTGGTAATGGTGAAATTCTTCATCTCCATTTATATCGATCGTTTTAGTTAATATTTCTCTTTTCTTTCTGGTTAAAGTTATCCGTTTTGGAAAACTTTTCAGTTTTGATTTCGAAAAAAGTTTCCCGTTTTGGCAAACCCGAATCGAGTGCAAAGGTACAAAAATTACCCAAATATTATGCATGATTCAAGGAGAAAATTTGCAAAAAATAGTTAATCAAGATAAGCGATTACGATTCCGGTACTCGTACGTCATTCATATATAAACAGATAACGAAAACTTTTAAAGCGTATGAATAAGAGCAAGTATCGTGGCGTGGTGGTGCCGATGGTTACCCCTGTCACTCAGGACGGACAGCTGGACACTCAGGCTGTCGAGCGTATTATTAACTTTTTTGCCGAGAATAACGTTTCGCCTCTGCTGATGGGCACCACTGGCGAAGGAAACAGCGTGAGCCAGGCTGACGGACAGCTTTTTGTGGAGACTGCCGTCAAGGCTGCCAACAAGCGAATCACCATTTATGCTGGCTTGACGGGTAACTGTTTCAGCGAGCAGGTGCGACAGGCTGAGGTATATACCGCACTAGGCGCTGACGTGATCGTAGCCACCCTGCCTACCTACTACGCGCTGACTGAAGACCAGATGTACGAGTACTACAAGACTTTGGCCGACTGTATCACGGGTCCGCTGATGCTCTACAACATCTTAGCCACTACGCACATGTCCATACCCGTACCTATTATTAATAAGCTGGCTGATCATCCCAACATTGTGGGGCTGAAGGACTCTGAACGTGACTTGGAGCGTATGGCACAATGTATTGAGATTACGAAGACACATCCCGACTTCGCCTACTTCTGCGGATGGGCAGCTCAGAGTGCCCACTCGCTTGAACTGGGCGGTAATGGCATTGTACCCTCGACGGGCAACTATGTGCCAGAGATGTTCAATGAACTCTACGAGGCTGCCATCAAGGGAGATATGGCTACTGCCAACCGTTTGCAGGACGAGACCAACGAGATAGCCAAGATCTATCAGAAAGATCGTACTTTGGGACAAAGTCTTACTGCCTTGAAGGTGATGATGCAGACCAAGGGCCTCTGCGAGCCTTGGATGCTGATGCCGCTGACGCGTCTGTCTGCCGAAGAAGAACAAGCGATTAAAGATAAGCTGAAGTAACTATGCATTGGATTGATTACATTATCGTATTGTTGTCCATTCTGGCAGCTATCGGCACAGGCGTCTGGTTCGCTCATAAGCAGAAAGACACCTCGCAGTACTTCGCTGGCGGAGGAAAGATTCCAGCCTGGGCGGTAGGTATCTCCATCTTCGCCACGCTGATTTCCAGTGTCACGTTCCTCGCCTACCCTGGTGCAGCCTATGCTGACAACTGGATACTCTTGGTGCAAGGACTAATGGTACCCATCGTGCTGTTGGCGCTGGTAGGCATCATCGTACCCCTGTTCCGTAAGGTCATCCGCCTGTCTACCTACGAATATTTTGAACGCCGTTTCGGACTTTTCGCCCGTCTATACTCGTCGTTCGCCTTTACGCTAGGACACTTCTCTAAGGCCGGCACCGTATTCTTCCTGGTGTCGATGGCGCTGGCGACTTTCCTAGACATCAATATCTACAGCATAGTTCTCATTCTGGGCGTCACCATTATCATCCTGACGCTGTTTGGTGGAATGGAGGCTATTGTATGGATGGATGTGGCACAGGGATTTCTGCTCATCGGAGGCGGCATTATCTGTATTGGCATCCTCTTGTTCGGCATTGATGGCGGACCTGCTGAGACCTTCCGCATTGCCTCTGAATACAACAAGATCAGCTTTGGCCCCTACGACTGGGATCTCACGCAACTGACGTTCATCGTGATGGTGCTGAATGGTATCTTCTATGCCTTGCAGAAGTATGGTACCGACCAGACCATCGTACAGCGTTATCTGGCTGCCAAGAACGACAAGGAGGCCAAGAAGGCTGCCTATATCGGTGTGTTGATGTCCGTTCCCATCTGGGCGCTGTTTATGTTCATCGGCACGGCCCTCTTTGCCTACTATCATGCGCAGGGCGCTCCCCTATTGCCTGAGGGCATCAAGGCTGACGAGGTGTTCCCCTACTTCATCGCCCACGAACTGCCCGTAGGTATTCGTGGACTGATTATTGCGGCTCTTGCTGCTGCTGCCATTTCGTCGCTGGATTCCGACCTGAACTGTCTGTCGGCTATCGCTGTGCAGGACTACTATAAGCGATTCAAGAAAGATGCTACCGACCAGCAACAGCTGCGTTTTGGCAAGTGGATGGTGGTAGCTTCAGGTATTGGTGCCATTGGTGTTGCCTGCCTCTATATTTTCTGGGGCGGCGAAGGCATTCTGGGAGCCTTGTTCTCGCTCTATGCTATCTTCTCAGCGGGCATTGTGGGTATCTTCGTGTTGGGACTGTTCAGTCGCAAGGCCAACAAACAAGGACTGTATATCGGTATTGCCGCAGCGGTACTCTATACTGCCTATGCCGTACTGACCTCTACGAAGGTGGATATTGACGGCGATGGAGTGAAGCAGACGCTGCTCGACTTGGGCGACTGGAACTTCACCCACCATAAATACATGCTGGGTGTCTATAGCCACCTCATCGTCCTCGTCGTGGGCTACGTAGCCAGCTACTTCTTTAAGACGCCGCTGGCTGACAAGGAGCTCACCATCTGGGGCTATCTGGAAAACAAGAAGAAAGAGGAATCGTCAGCTTGCTGAGGTTGCCTTACGATAGATGCGCCAACCTGTTGCAGCAATGAAGATGCTCATCAGGGGGCTCAGATAATTGAAGAAACAATACGGGAGATAGGTTAGTGTAGGCACGCCAAGCACCGTAGATTGTGTCATGCCGCACGTGTTCCAAGGTATCAGTACCGAGGTAACCGTTGCGGCATCTTCTGTGGTACGGCTCAGCAGTCGCGACTCGTAGCCCTGCTCCTTATACACCTCTTTATAGATATCGGCATTCAGCACGATAGAGATAAACTGGTCGCCTGTGGCGATATTGAGGAAGATGCCCGTTCCCACCGTCGACGATACCAGCGTAAACCTGCTGCGCACCCAACGCACAATGGTCCTTGTAAGGCTTTCAATCATACCGCTGGCTACCATCGAGGCACCAAAGCACATCGCACAAAGGATGAGCCAGATGGTATTCAGCATACCAGCCATACCGCCTGTCGATATCAGCTCGTTCAGCTCCGCATGACCCGTTTGGACGTGGGTAGCTCCGTAATAGGTAATGGCCAGTCCGCGCGTCAAGCTGTCTGAACCGGCTATCTCAGTCAGAATGTGTGGCTGGAGAATCAACGCCACGATGCCAGCCATCACAGAAGAGACGAACAACACTATCAACGAGGGGACCCTGCGCCAAATCATCACACCCGTCAGCAAGGGTACCACCAGCGTCCAAACTGAGATGTTAAACGTTCTGGCCAGGCCCTCGGTATAGAGCGAGATATGCAGTTGCTGCTCCCCTCCGTAGCTGAGTCCTGCCACCAGGAAGATGATCAGCGTAAACACGAAGGTAGGCACCGTAGTCAGCATCATGTAGCGGATATGCACGAAGAGGTCGGTACCCGTTGCCGATGATGCCAGAATCGTCGTATCACTCAGCGGCGACATCTTATCGCCAAAATAGGCTCCCGATATGATGGCACCTGCCGTCCACGCTTCTGAGACGCCCAAAGCATGCCCGATTCCCAACAGCGCTACGCCGATGGTGGCGATAGTGGTCCACGAACTGCCTGACGACAAGGAAACCAGGGCACAGATGGCACATGACGACACCAGGAAGAACTGTGGCGACATCATCTGCACACCATAGTATATCAA
>JAEEGL010217361.1_pt1 | contig 10876 bp, 8 predicted proteins | sample 9134231 | NCBI WGS metagenome assembly JAEEGL01 (sample SAMN16246548, study PRJNA631951) | gut metagenome | biome: gut microbiome; feature: rumen; material: fiber-attached | host: Bos | place: Iran: Karaj | collected 2018-10
AAAACTTAAGCATAACACCGATATTCCGGCCTGGATCACGAAGCTGAGGCTCGCAGGAGCGGCGGCGGTTACTCTGACGTTTCTAGTGGTGCTGCTGTTTCTATGGCCTGTACTTAAAATACCTGGACTTTACAGCGGTGCAACCCTATGGCTGCATCTTCTGGTACCGCTTATGGCTATTGCATCCTTTGTACTGGGGGCAAGGGAATATGTCGGCCTGAAGGAAAGTATTGTTTCGGTGATCCCCACGCTTATTTATGGCGCCGGGTATGTCGGGAATAATCTCATAAACGGAACAGGCGAATGGCCGGACACCAATGACTGGTATGGATTCCTGACCTGGGGCTGGAAAGTCGGGATACTGATATTTATAGCCATTATCATCATGACCTGGGGCGCCGGACTGATCATGCGCTTTGCTCACAACAAAGTATATTACGGAGATAAAAATGGAAGATAATAAAAATATAATAGAAGAAAAAAAGTATCATGAAGAGGAACAGGTTTCCGAAGTGGCGGCAGAAACTGCAGCTCAGGAGCCCAAGACCAAGCCAAAAGACGAGCGCCCTGTGGTGGAAGGTATCCTGGATATCCAGGAGGAGAACAGCTTTGGATTCCTCAGATTCGACAACTTTCTCACCTCGGACAAGGACATCTACGTGTCGCCGGTACAGATCCGACGCTTCAACCTGAAGACCGGCGATAAGATAAACTGCGTCACCAGACTTCCTCACGAGGGAGAGCGTTTTGGTGCACTGCTTTACGTGAACACGGTTAACGGAGAGGAACCCGGGGCAGCCATCAGAAGGCCGAAATTCGACGATCTGACGCCTGTATTTCCTAATGAGAGGCTGAGACTGGAGACCGGGAGAACGGAGCTCTCCACCCGTCTTATAGACCTTATAGCGCCTATAGGAAAGGGCCAGAGAGGCCTGATCGTAGCACCGCCTAAGGCAGGCAAGACCGTGCTTCTCAAAAAGATCGCCAACGCCATAGAGACCAACTATCCCGACGTGGAACTCATCGTGCTCCTTGTGGATGAAAGACCTGAAGAGGTGACCGACATGAAGAGAAGTCTGAAGGACGGGGAAGTCATATACTCCACCTTCGATGAACTTCCGGAGCACCACGTGCAGGTGGCGGAAATGGTACTCGAACGTGCAAAACGTCTGGTTGAACATAAGAAAGATGTGGTAATATTATTAGACAGTATCACACGTCTTGCCAGGGCTTACAATATGGTGGTGCCCGGTTCAGGCAGGACCCTTTCCGGCGGACTTGATCCCGGAGCTCTTCATAAACCCAAGAAGTTCTTCGGAGCAGCCAGAAACATGGAAGAGGGTGGATCCATCACGATCCTTGCTACAGCCCTTGTGGAGACGGGCTCCAGAATGGACGACGTCATCTATGAAGAATTCAAGGGCACCGGCAACATGGAACTACATCTTGACCGCAAACTCAGCGAGCTGAGGATCTTCCCGGCTGTGAACCTGAACAAGTCCGGAACGAGACGTGAGGATCTTCTTATGAGCCAGGATGAGCTGGAGGCAGTCTGGGCCATGAGAAAAGCCCTTTCCTCCAAGCCTGAACATCAGGTCACCGAGGAGATCATAGACAATCTGGCGCATACCAGAAACAACAAGGATTTCATAGACATAATCAGAAAGGTTTTTATTGACTGATGGATTTTGAAAAGATATTTCATAAAGACGCCTGCCCGACGTCCATCGGCGGTCAGGCCATAATGGAGGGCATAATGATGCGCGGGCCGAAGAGGACCGCCATAGCAGTGCGCCTGCCGGACGGAAAGATACATATGAAGACCCAGCCTGCGCCCAACATGGGCAACTGGGGAAAGATCCCTCTGGTCCGGGGCGTTGCGGCCTTCGTATCGTCTTTGGTATTCGGCACGAAAGTGCTTATGTACTCTGCCGACGTGCTGGAAAAATACACGCCTGAAGACGTGGAGCCCGACAAGTTCGACCAGTGGGTAGAAAAGAAATTCGGTAAGGAAAAGGCATGGAATATTTTGCTCTGGCTGTCTGTAGCGCTGGCGCTGGTATTTTCCATTGGAGTCTTTATGCTTCTTCCCACCGCGGTAGTAGGGCTGTTCAAGAACATAACCGAAAACGTTATCATTCTGAACCTTATAGAGGGTATCGTCCGTATCGCGATCTTCATAGGCTATATAGCCGTGATCCCGAAACTGGAGGATATCAATACGGTATTCCAGTATCACGGCGCTGAGCATAAGACCATTCACTGCTTCGAAAACGGCAAAGAACTGACACCTGAGAATGCGCAGTCCTTCTACAGGCTGCATCCCAGGTGCGGAACTTCCTTTTTGATGTTCGTAATGATCATTGCCATCATCGTTCACGTGTTCATGGGCTGGCCCAACGTGTGGATGAGAGTCGGGCTGAGACTTCTGGCCTTGCCGCTCATCGCAGGCATCTCTTACGAACTCCTGAAGTGGGCGGGAAGATCCAACAACAAAGTCGTGGAATTCCTGAGCCTGCCGGGCATCTATCTTCAGAAACTCACCACCAGAGAACCCAACCTTAAACAGCTGGAGGTAGCCATAGCGGCTATGAAGGCTGTCATTCCCTGCGAGACCGAGGAAGAAGAGGCTGCCAAACCTTACTTCGAAGGCATATGCGATCTAAACGGCGAGCCTGTGGAGGGCGAAGCCGAGATCTACGATCCTCAGGCAGCGTGATGCATCATGAAGTATGAAAACATTACACGGGGAGTGTTTATCGAAAGACCCAACCGCTTCATTGCCCGCATCGAGATAGATGGAAAGACTGAGACGGTTCACGTAAAGAACACCGGAAGGTGTAAAGAACTGCTGGTCCCGGGCTGCGAGGTCTGGCTGACCGCACCCGGCACTCCGGGCAGGAAGACGAAGTACGATCTGGTGGCAGTGCGTAAATCCACAGGGATCCTGTTCAACATCGACAGCCAGGCGCCAAACAAGGCGGCAAAGGAATGGCTGGCGGAGCAGGGCTTCAGCAAAGTGGTGCCGGAGTATACCTTTGGGGATTCCAGGATAGACTTCTATATGGAGCGTGAGTTTCCCGAGGGAGAAACACATAAGTATCTCATGGAAGTCAAAGGCTGTACGCTTGAGTTTGATGGTATTGGTTACTTCCCGGATGCGCCTACAGAACGCGGAGTAAAGCATATTAGAGAACTGATAAAAGCCAAGACCGAGGGATATGAGGCCATACTGGCCTTTGTGATCCAGATGGACGGCGTGACTGAGGTGAGGCCTAACGTTGAGACTCATCCTGAATTTGGCGAAGCCATGGAAGAGGCACGGAAGGCCGGCGTAAAAATACTTTTCCTGCCCTGCCATGTGGAACCGGATGAGATGGTGATAATAAAATGACCATAAAAGAACTGATCGCCATAGGTGAAGAAAAACTGAATAATGCAGGCATACATGACTATGCCAACGACGCGCGGGAACTTCTATGCCTTGCTACGGGGAAGGACAGGACCGGGCTCATAATGTATATCAACAGCGAAGTGGCCAACGAGACGGCACAGCGTTACTACGACCTTGTCGCTGAGCGCGCAGGCCGTACGCCGCTGCAGCACATAACCGGTGAGCAGGAGTTCATGGGCTACCGCTTCAAAGTCACTAAGGACGTGCTGGTTCCGAGATTTGATACCGAACTTCTGGTGGAAGAGGCTGCTAAGCGCGCCATCCTGGGCGCAAAGATCCTGGATCTCTGCACAGGTTCGGGCATCATCGGCATTGCCCTTAAGAAGATGTGCTTCGGCTCTGAAGTAACCATGACCGACGTAAGCGATGAGGCACTTATGATAGCAGAGGAGAATGCCAAGGCCAACAAGGCAGAAGTCAGGATAGTGAAGTCCGACATGTTCGAGGCGCTGGATCCGAAGGAGAAGTTTACCCTGATCGTGTCGAATCCGCCATATATCCCTGCGGCTGAGATCGAAAAGCTGGATCCGGAAGTCAGGGATCACGACCCAAGGCTCGCATTAGACGGTGGAGAGGACGGACTGGACTTTTACAGGGTGATAGCTTCGGAAGCTCCGAAGTACCTTGCGCCGGGAGGACAGGTGCTTCTGGAGATCGGTTACGATCAGGGAGAAACGGTGCCTGCTTTGCTTGAGGCTGCGGGCTTTAAGAACGTGGAAGTTCTCAGGGATCTGGCCGGAAATGACCGCGTTGTGGCGGCTGTTTTGTGAAACTGAAAAAAATTCAAAAAACCCTTGCATGTCAAGGGTTCTTGTGATATATTGTACTAGTCGCAGTTTGCGGCGAAGAGTTTTTTGCAAAGAATTCGAATTACGGCAGTAACTTGCTGCCGGGAAAGGAACTGACATGAAGGAAGGAATCCATCCTAATTATGTGGAATGTAAAGTAACTTGCGCATGCGGTAACACGTTTATGACAAAGTCAACCAAGCCCGAGTTAAGACTCGATGTTTGCTCAGCTTGCCACCCGTTCTTCACAGGTGCTGCTAAGATGGTCAACAGAGGCGGACGTGTAGAGAAGTTCAAGAACAAATACGGACTTTAATTATTCACATAAAGATCCCCCTTGGATCCCCAGGGGTATTTCATTGTAAATAACAGGCGACTGGAGAATAGTTTTTCTTCACAAATGCCGAAAAATATGATAATATATTAAGTTAGAGAAATAGGGAATAAAACAAAAAAGGAGCCATAATGTTTGACAAATTAGACTTCATTTTAGAAAAATACGACGAACTTTCGCTTAAGGTATCGGATCCGGATATCATAGCAAACCAGCCCGTGTGGAAGAAGCACATGAAGGAGCTGGGAGAACTGGAGCCGGTAGCTTTGAAATACAAAGAATACAGAAAAGCCAAGGAAGAGATGGAAGCAGCCAAGGAGATGCTGGATTCCGACGATGAGGAGATGAAAGAACTGGCCAAGATGGAAATGGCCGATCTGGAGGAAAAGCTCCCCGAGATCGAGAATGAACTGAAGATCCTCATGCTCCCCAAGGACCCTAACGACGACAAGAACGTTATCCTTGAAGTCAGGGCAGGCACCGGCGGAGATGAGGCAGCTCTGTTTGGTATGGACCTCCTGAGAATGTACCTGAGATATGCCGAGAGACGCGGCTGGAAGGCTGAGGTCATCGACGCCAACGAGACCGATATCGGCGGAGTCAAGGAAGCTGAAGTCATGATCAAGGGCAAGGGAGCATACTCAAGGATGAAGTACGAGTCCGGCACTCACAGAGTTCAGCGCGTGCCCGATACCGAGTCTTCCGGCAGGATCCACACATCCGCTGCAACCATCGCGGTACTTCCTGAAGTTGACGACGTTGAAGTCACCATAGACCCCAACGACATCAGAGTCGACGTGTACCGTTCATCCGGTCATGGCGGACAGTGCGTAAATACCACGGACTCCGCGGTACGTATCACACATCTTCCCACAGGACTCGTAGTTACCTGTCAGGATGAAAAGTCACAGATCAAGAACAAGGAAAAGGCTCTGAGAGTTCTCAAGTCCAGACTCTACGACAAGATGCTCCAGGAGCAGAACGACGCTCTGGCAGCTGACAGACGTTCCCAGGTAGGCTCCGGCGACAGATCCGAGCGTATCAGGACATACAACTTCCCTCAGGGCAGAGTCACTGATCATAGGATAAACATGACCATCTACAAGCTGGACAGCTTCCTGGACGGTGAGATCGACGACATCGTAGATGCTCTGATCACATCAGATCAGGCAGAAAAGATGAAAAACTTCTGATTCTATTCGGAGATATTTTGGAAACAAAGATTTTATCGACAAATGAAAACGATATAAAGGTCGCCGCAGAGATCATAAGGTCCGGAGGACTGGTGGCTTTTCCCACGGAGACGGTTTACGGTCTGGGAGCCAACGCGCTGGATCCGGAGGCAGTATCCAAAGTCTACAAGGCTAAGGGCAGGCCGTCGGACAACCCCATGATCGTGCACATATCGCATAAGAACGATATGACTAAGCTCACGGATCTGATGACGCCTGACATGGAGCGCCTGATGGACGCATGCTGGCCGGGGCCTCTCACCATGGTGGTCCCCGCAAAGGATATCATACCCAGGATAACCACGGGAGGCCTGGATACGGTAGCCGTGAGGATGCCCTCTGCGGAAGTCGCCCGCTCCCTCATAACTGAGTCCGGCGTACCGATCGCTGCGCCGTCCGCGAACCTGAGCGGACATCCGAGCCCGACTACGGCGCAGCACTGCATAGACGATCTTACAGGAAGGGTGGACGCCATCATATGCGGCGAAAGCTGCAAGGTGGGCATAGAGTCCACTGTCATAGATATGACGGGAGATACTCCCATGATCCTCAGACCTGGAATACTAACGGCAGAGAAACTGTCAGAGATCCTGGGCAAGGAGGTCGTCCCGGATCCGACACTTCTGAAGCGTCCGGAGATATCCAGTAAGACAGGAAACGTTGCAGATACGGAGGATTTCAAACCGAAGTCTCCCGGAATGAAATACAAGCACTATGCCCCCAAAGCCGAGATGGTGATATACAGGGGCGATGAAAAGGCAGTTAATAAGGCCATCGAAGAGCGCGCCGCAGAGCTCAGAGCTCAGGGGAAGGCTGTAGAGACCATAGTGTACTCCAGCGACGAGCCTGAAAGGGCGGCCAGGGAGTTCTTTGGAAGGCTAAGGGACTGCGACAAGAAAGGTACCGATGTAATTCTGGCTGCGGCTCTCAAAGAGAGCGGCGTGGGGTTCTCTGTAATGAACCGCATGTTCAAGTCAGCCGGATACAATATTATAGATCTCGATAATGAGAAAGGAAGTGGTAGAACTATGATTATTGCACTTGCAAGCGATCACGGCGGTTATGCACTTAAAGAAAAGATCAAAGAGCATCTCGGAGGAAGGGATGACCTGGAACTCATGGATCTGGGCACCCATTCAGAGGAATCCGTAGATTATCCTGTCTACGGCAGACTTTGCGGAGAGACTGTAGCCTCAGGAAAAGCCGACCTGGGTATCGTGTGCTGCGGTACCGGTATCGGGATCTCCATGGCAGCAAATAAGGTAAAGGGTATCCGCTGCGGCCTCTGCACTTCTGTGGAGATGGCTCATCTCACCAAGGAACACAACAATGCAAACATCCTGGCGCTGGGTGGCAGGATCACAGAGCCTGACCTGGCCTACGCCATCGTCGACGAGTGGCTGAACACTGAATTCGCAGGAGGCCGCCACAAGAGAAGGACAGACATGCTCGACGAGATGTAACGCGAGTTCTTTGGGAAAAATCAGTTAAAAACGCTATTAAGCGATATATAGTAAGGAGAAAATAAAATGGGAAAATTACTTGTATTTGATCATCCGCTGATCCAGCATAAGGTCACTCTTATGAGAAAGAAAGAGACAAACAACAAGGAGTTCAAGGAACTTGCAAAAGAAGTCGTAACACTTATGGGTTATGAAGCTACACGCGATCTTCCTTTGAAAGCAGTCGAGATCGAGACTCCCATCTGCAAGACCACTCAGAACATGCTTGAGGGCGAGGACATCGCAATCATCCCCATCCTGAGAGCTGGACTTGGATTCGTAGATGGCATGCTGGCTCTGTACCCCAACGCAAAGGTCGGCCACATCGGACTTTACAGAGACCCCAGAACACATCTGCCTGTAGAGTACTACTGCAAGCTTCCTACCGATATCGAGAAGAGAACTATCTTTGTAGTAGATCCCATGCTCGCTACCGGCGGTTCTGCCATCGATGCCATCAATTCCATCAAGAAGAGGGGCGGCAAGAACATCAAGTTCATGTGCCTGATCGCTGCTCCTGAAGGAATCAAGGCTCTTCAGGAAGCACATCCCGACGTAGATATCTACATTGCTCAGGAGGATGAGAAACTCAATGAGAACGCGTACATCGTTCAAGGCCTTGGAGATGCAGGCGACAGACTTTTCGGCACCAAGTAATACCCATATCCAATATAGTGAAAGGATAATATATTAATGGACTTCAATAAGTTAATACCCGATAACGTAAGTAAATTTGATAACGTTTATGACGTTCTTAAAGAGAGAGGATTCATCGAGCAGTCCACCGACGAAGATAAGGTCCGCGAGCTCCTTAAGAACGAAAAAGTAAAGTTCTACATCGGTTTCGACCCGACTGCGGACTGCCTTCACGTAGGCCACTTCATGCAGGTCATCATCATGATGTACATGCAGAAATTCGGACACACTCCGGTCGTACTGATCGGCGGCGGCACCGGCATGGTGGGCGACCCTTCCGGCAGGACAGACATGCGTAAGGTCATGGACATCGAGACCATCGAGCACAACTGCGAGCAGTTCAAGAAGCTCTTCGATCAGTTCCTTGACTTCGATGAGGAGTGGAAATATGAAGGAAACGAGGGCGTTTACGTTCCCGGCCACCAGAACAAGGAACCCGAGCCGGGCAAGGCTGTAGCTGTAAACAACGCTCGCTGGCTGAGACCTCTCAACTACATCGATTTCCTGAGAGAAGTAGGTTCACAGTTCAATATAAATACTATGCTGAGAGCCGAATGCTTCAAGCAAAGAATGGACAGAGAGGGCGGACTTACCATGTTCGAACTCAACTACATGCTCATGCAGTCCTATGACTTCATGGTCATGGCTCGCGACTTCGGCGTTAAGATCCAGTTCGGCGGAAACGACCAGTGGTCCAATATCATCGGAGGTGTTGATCTCACCAGAAAGATGACAGGTAAGGAAGTATACGGCATGACCTTCAGCCTTCTGACAAACTCCGAAGGCAAGAAGATGGGCAAGACCGCTAAGGGAGCTCTGTGGCTCAGACCCGACAAGACTTCCCCTTACGAGTTCTTCCAGTACTGGAGAAACGTGGCTGATGCCGACGTAAACAAGTGCCTGAGAATGCTCACCTTCCTTCCCATGGAAGAGGTCAACAGACTCTCATCTCTCGAGGGAGCTGAAATCAACAAGGCCAAGGAGATCCTGGCTTACGAAGTTACCAAGCTGGTTCACGGCGAAGAGGAAGCCAAGAAGGCTCTGGACGGTGCAAGAGCTGCCTTCGGAGGAGCAGGCAATATGGCCAACGTTCCTACCGCTAAGAAGGCCCGCGCTGAGTTCGAGGGCGAGGGAGTAGGTCTCCTCAACCTTCTCAAAGAACTCAAGCTCATCCAGAACACTTCTGAAGGTTTCAGAACTGTAGAGCAGGGCGGCCTTTCACTTCAGGGTGAAAAGGTAACAGATCCCAAGATGAAGATAACCCTCGACTGCTTCGATGAAGAGGGTAAGCTCCTCATCCAGAAGGGCAAGAAAAAATTCCAGATGGTAGAACTGGACTAAACATTACTTAAAATAGAGAGGTGCCTTGCGAGGCACCTCTTTTGTTGTGCGATTATACGTCCTTGCTGCAAAGAACACGGATGTTACTAGTCAAAACTATAAAAATAGCATTTTGCCTAGTAGTGTTTTACAAAGGATCTGCGGATATTACTAGTCAATCAACATAAAATCGCGTTTTGTCTAGTAGTGTTTTACAAAGGATCTGCGGATATTACTAGTCAATCAACGTAAAATCGCGTTTTGCCTAGTAGTGTTTTACAAAGAATTAGCGGACAATACTAGTCAATCGGCCTAAAATTAAGTTTTGCCTAGTAATCTTTTGCAAAAGGATCCATAGCCATTACTAGTCAATTCTGCTTATTTGACACTTTGACTAGTAAGTTTGTTTCTGAACCACTAATCCATTACTAGTCAAAACGGATAAAAACGATAAATGGCTAGTAAAAAATATAGTTTTGGAATAATCACTACTAGTCAAAACAGCAAAAACAGCACTTTGGGTATTAACCTCATAGCTCCAAACCCCATGAAACCTGAACACCGCAGAAGAATAAGTGTGTTATTTAGATGCTATTCCACATATCCCGGGGATACCAGGGAATCGCTGTTCTTTACATTCTTTGTAAGAAGCGATACGACGATAACCACCACCGCCGATGCGGCGAGACCGATGAGGGTCGCATTGGGACCCAGGACCTTAAGCTGTGACAATACAGCACCTGTGATTATGCCAAGACGTGCGCCCCAGGGAGTGACCCTGCTGTTTTTCATGCCCATTTTGATTTTGTCCGCTCCGCGCTCTTTCCAGAAGAGGCCTATAACAAGAAGCGGGACAAGTCCTGCGCCTGCCATGGAGTATGCTCTTGAGAAAAGCGAAATAATGTTGCTTGCATAAATTGCAGCTACAGATGCGAGGATGCCGATGATAACAGTTGCGACCTTGGCATCTTTTACGAGGCTGGCATCTTTGCGGTCAGGCTTGACGGTTCTGACAACGTCGTTTACCAGGAGCACGGCTGCTGAGTTCAGACAGGAGTCTGCCGACGACATACCGGCGGCCAGGATAAGCACGAAGATGCCTGCTGCGATGACTTTGGGCACGTGGTTGAGCATGAACCAGGGCATTGCGGAGTTGGCGTCGAGATCCTGATTGAGGGTCATGATGATGAGGCCGACCAGGGCTGTAAGCATGGTCATGGCTGTTGCGATTATACCGCTGAAGAGAAGACCGTTTCTGGCGGTCTTTTTGTCTTTGCAGGCGAAGCAGCGCTGCCAGTAGATCTGAGCGACGAGCACACCGATAAGTCCCGTTACAAACTTGTTTATGAGGGACATGGGTTCTACAGCACTCATGGACCAGAGCTCAGCCTTGCCCACATCTGCCAGTCCCTGACCCAGCTCGGCGAAACTGAAGTCCACCTTACTGAAGGCAAAGACATAGAATATGGTGCCGAAGACGAGGCACATAACTCCCTGTATCAGGTCTGTATATACAACAGAATAAATACCTCCAAGACACGTATATAATA
>JAEEGL011995298.1_pt1 | contig 10876 bp, 5 predicted proteins | sample 9134231 | NCBI WGS metagenome assembly JAEEGL01 (sample SAMN16246548, study PRJNA631951) | gut metagenome | biome: gut microbiome; feature: rumen; material: fiber-attached | host: Bos | place: Iran: Karaj | collected 2018-10
CTTCTCCGGCTCGGTACCTTTAAGAGCCGCACTGCGTGCATCGGGCTGATGCGTTCCCACATAAACCGTTACATCGCCGGATACAGTCACCTCATTCTTTCCGAGATGAAGCCCCAGCGCCTCCCGGGGCAGTTCGATTTCAACATGCTTAAGCTCCCCGGGAAGAAGCCTTACCTTCTTTAAGCCCTTGAGCTGCCACTTCGGAGCACCGTCTTTATGGACGGATACATACACCTGAAGTGTCTCGGCTGTCTCGTACTTACCCAGGTTCGTAAAGTCTGCATCCACCTTAAGGCTCTTGCAGCCTTTACTCTCATCCGGCGTCACTCTCGCATTTGTCATCTCTGTCGGCGAGTATGAAAGCCCGTATCCGAAGGGGTAAAGCGCATCCTTTTCCATGTATCTGTAGGTTCTTCCCTTCATGGCATAATCGGTGAAATCGGGAAGCTCATCCACTTCGTGATAGAAAGTGATGGGGAGCTTTCCTTCGGGGCTCTTCTCTCCAAAGAGAATCTTGGCAACCGCAAGTCCGCCCTGTGCTCCGGGATATCCTGCGTATAAATATGCCGCAACCTTCTCCTCAGCACCCTGAAGCTGCATCGCGCTACCTGCCATAAGCACAGCGATTACCGGCTTTCCGCTTGCGATCGCGGTATCAAGGATTAGCTGCTGATTTCCGGGAAGCTTCAGATCCCTCTTATCTCCGGATCCGTACTGGTTACCGGTATCGCCTTCTTCTCCTTCGAGAGTCGCATCAAGGCCGACAACAACGATCACAGCATCCGAATAATTGCAGATGGTCTTTACTTCGCTCATGCGGTCATTTGCGACGCCGAGATTTTCCACTCTGTCCTTGTAGAGGTGGCAGCCCTCGGAATAAAGTACTCTGGGCTTTTCTATCTTGTTGTGGGCCGCATATTTATCGATATACTTTCTGATGCCTTCAAGTACTGTGATATACTCGGAAGATGTTCCCTCGTAGTTTCCAACCAGAGCTCTTCTTGAATTTGCGTTTGGCCCGATGACACCGAGAGTCTTAATCTTTGTGATATCAAGAGGAAGCGCGTTTTCTCTGTTTTCCAGAAGGGTCATACTCTGAAGAGCAACTTCCAGATTGAACTTCCTGCTTTCATCCGTATCAACAGACATATAATCTATCTTGTCGTAAGGATTGTCATTAACCTCTCCGAGAAGTCCCAGCTTCATGCGTGTGGTAAAGAGGTTGACCACCATCTCATCCAGTCTTTCCTCCGAAACCTTACCGTCCTTGATGGCCAGATTTAAGAGTTCAAAACAGTTTCCGCAGTTTACGTCACAACCGTTGTTTGCTGCAAGCGCCGCTGAATCTTCAAGGTCCTTGGTGAGCCCGTGTCCCTCGTTCATGTCCTTTAATGCCCAGCAGTCGCTGGTGACGTGCCCCTTAAAATTCCACATATCGCGGAGGATATCAAGGAGCAGTGTCTTACTTGCGCAGCATGCCTCACCGTTTGTTCTGTTATAGGCACCCATTACGGCTTCAACCTTTGCGTCCTCCACAAGCACCTTAAATGCGGGAAGATATGTCTCCCAAAGGTCCTCATCTGAAACTTCCGCATTAAAGGAATGCCTGATATCTTCGGGGCCGGAGTGAACCGCAAAGTGCTTTGCGCAGGCGGCAGCCTTCATATACTTTTCGTCGTGTCCCTGTATTCCCTCTACAAACCTTGCTCCGAGCCTTGATGTCAGATAGGGATCCTCTCCGTAGGTCTCATGTCCCCGTCCCCACCTGGGATCACGGAAAATGTTGATATTGGGCGACCAGAAAGTCAGTCCCTTATAAATATCCGTATCATTATACTTTTGCTGCTCATTATATTTCGCACGGCCCTCGGTGGAAATGATATCCGCTATCTTTTCGACCAGGTCCTCGTCAAAGCTTCCTGCTGTTGTGATAGCCTGAGGAAATACCGTGGCCACACCTGCGCGGGCAACACCGTGCAATGCCTCATTCCACCAGTTGTAGGCCTTGATGCCGAGCCTGTCCACCGCCTTCGCCCAGTTGGTGGTCTGACTCACCTTCTCATCAAGGGTCATCTGAGCCACAAGTTCCTTTGCCTTTGCGCGGAACTCCTCATTCAGCTTCTCGTTTTTTGTCATATCCATATCATACCCTCTATATTCTTTCAATCCATGCAGGCACTTTTCCCAGATACCCGTCAGCCCAATTTGTTCCGGCCTGACGCAAAAGCAATCTCTCGATCACTACTCCCGGATCTGCGGCATATATCCTTATGGTGTTGATTCCCGCTTTAGCAGTGATCAGGAATTCCTTTTTGTGATCCTGAGTAAGCACTCCGTTTGCCCACTGAGGCGATGTCCTTTCACCGCCTTCGTATCCCGGCTCCAAAGTGGGGATCATCATGATCTTATCGCCATTTACGGATACGCCGACTGCCATGGGATTTCCCTTTACTACGGGATTACCCGGAGCTGTGATGAGTGTCGCGAGAAGTTCAAATGTTTCACCGGTTTCTTCATCCGGTGCGGACTGTTTTCCGACCTTAAAGCTATACTCCGCATAAGGCGCATCCTTGCCGGGGGTGAAATATTTGTCAGTGGGAAATGCCTTGATACCGCTCCCGTATTTTCCGAAATTCTTAAGTGCTCTGTACTCTCCTTCTCCTGCACCGGTCCGGGCTCCGAGCTTTAAGCTCTCAGCCTCTATCGTGATTCCGAGCTCGTTACTTACGACCGGATCTTTCACATACCGCGGCTTTTCGGCGCCGAGCTGCTCCGAAGTGAGGATCGGCACAAGATCCTTATCCTCGCAGATACCCGCCCACACTTCGATATCCACATGCGTGTGTGCTTCTTTTACGGTAAGTGTACATGATGCACATCCGTCTTTAAGATCTGCGGATGCTTTGAGGGCATTTCTGTCGAGCTTAAGGGAAATCCTGTCGCTCATAAGCGATTCATACTTTTCATCCGAATATTTCAGATCTCCCGCAAAAAGCTTTCCCTGTCTCTTTTCAATGCTGAGCCAGTCCGCTCCTCCGGTGATCTCGTAGGAAACCTCTTTTTCGCTTCCGCTCGATACGGTGATGCAGGTCTCGCTCACAAGGGGGCTGAGGAAACAATCTATGATCAGCTTCTTTCTGGTCCAGTCTCCTCCCATGGAGTAAGTGGGATCGTTTGCTGCCGAAACTATCATTCTCGGCTTGTTTGCACTCTCGACATATGCTCTCAGCGGATAAGCACATTCCTCATCATTCCAGTGTACAAAGCCGATATGCTCTGAAAGCATGAGTCCGTTCCACTTTCCGCCGTTCAGAGCGTGATACTCGGAAGTGAGCTCTCTGTCCAGTGAAATACACTCTGTAACCTTTGAAGCATAGCTGTTGGCAATAAGCGCTCCCTGATTTGCATACATGTGATTCTTTCCTGCAAAGAGCTGCATCTTCAGAACATTCATCCCGGCGCGTACAGGGAAATATATGAGCTGATAGAAAGCATCATACTCATCCGAGCCCTCGAAATTATGCTTAAGCTCACAGGCTTTTTTAATAAGTTCATCGGCAGCCTTTATTACTGTATCCGCCTCTCCGTAAAAAGAGGGATGATAAACCCTGTCGTTTAAAGCCTCCGGCTTTCTTATGTAATTGAGGTGTGTATAGCCCTCAAGGAGCTTTACTATCTCTGCTGAATATGCACCATGTGCGGGGAACTGTCTGCTGACCCAGAGCTTTGTGTAATCCTCTGCTGCATGGGCATTCAAAACACCCCATTTATCGATATCGTAAGCGAGATCCATAAAGTAGGAAAGAGGGAATTCCTGAGGCTTAAGATCGCCGACGTTAACGATCCATATCTCTCTGATCCCGTATTCATAAGCCTGGCTCATCTGCTCGCAGGTGCGGGCGATGTGAGTGGAGTTTATCCACTCATAGCTGATAGGGTCTCCGTGATAATCGAAATGATAATACATTCCCCAGCCGCCCTTGCGGTCTCTGTGCCACTCTTCGGGGAGAGTGCGCAGATTTCCGAAGTTGTCTTCACAGAGCATGCATGTGATCCCGTTGAGTCCGTCCCAGTGCTTTAATCCTTCGGCATTTTCATCGCCGTGGAAGTATTTTTCAACTTCTTTGTAGATGGCGATCATTCTGGGTACACTGTCAAGATCCTCAGAGATGGTTTCTTTGATAAGCTGATTCTGAGTGGTAACAACTTCTTTTATATAATCGATATTATCCTTAAGGGTGGCGGTGGCTCCCAGCACTTCGCTGTCTCTTTCGCCGCGCATTCCCATTGTGATGATATTCTCGAATTTACCGTTTCTTTCAAGGCCTCCCCGCCAGTAATTGGTGAGTCCTTCTTTATTCTTGTCGAAATTCCATGCCGTGCCGTAGGGGGTGTCCTCGCCCTTTACAAGATCCCACTCCTCGCTGTGGCGAAGGCAGGGCTCATGGTGGGAATTACTCATCACTACGCCGTATTCGTCAGCAAGCTCGGCATTTGCAAGCCCCGGTCCGTCCAATGAGAAATTGGATGTCCACATGGCCGGCCAGAGATAGTTTCCCTTAAGGCGGAGCAGAAGCTCAAATACATGATCATACATTTCGGCGGTAAAGCCCCCGAAATGCTCGAATGTCCAGTTTCCGAAAGCCGGCCACTCATCGTTGATAAAAAAGCCTCTGTATTTTACGGAAGGAACCTTGGACACAAACAGATCCTTTTCGGTGATCTCTATGCTGTCCTTTTTTAGAGGAGTGACATCGGCGAACCATTTCCAGGGGCTTATTCCCATAAGCTCCGATACATGGAAAAGTCCGTAGATCGTACCTCTCTTATCGCTTCCCGCAATAAGGAGTGTGTTATCATCCCCGGGTAAGAATCCGAATGAATAAACTTCCCATTTGCCTTTGATGGCATTTTCGTCAAACTTTCCCTCTGAGATGAGCTGTGAAAGAAGCTCGCTGTTTCCGAGAGTCACCGCTATGATGCGCACTTCGGATCCATTGCCTTTCAGAAGCTCCGCGGCATCCGCTTCTATCGGTGCTACCGTACTTCCGAATACATCTTTAAGATCCTCAGCAAGCTTTCCGGCTACCCTCTTAACTCCCAGAAGACCTCCTTTTTCCACAAACAGCTTTGTGTCCTTATTGATAATCATACGTTTTCCCCTATCTTCTCTGTGCCTGTTTGTTGTTCATTTCGGTTACTTTTTTGTAGATCTGATTTCTTATAAAATCTCTGTCATCATCCTTAACCAGATAATAGAGATAAGAATCCAGTGCCAGCTGCTGAGGGAGTCCTCGTCCCACCAGCTTAAAGTTTTCATAGCCCCTTTCTATGTAGCTTCCGATCTCCTCCTTTGAGATAAAATGCGGCCTTGTCATGCAGTCGCCTTCAAAGGATTTGGTCTGCTGTCTGTTGGGGCATGGAAAAGGCTTTGCCACATCAAATTCCAGCTGCTTCGCCGCCTCATCCCTGTAATGGTCGAGACGCTTGGGGCAGTCGGGGAAGCAGATCTCGTCCACCAGTATCTCCACTCTCTCAGCCACAGGCTCAAGGCTCTTTAATACCTCTTCATTGTGGTTCATGTCGTAATCGAGTACCACCATGAAATAGTCCTTGTCGAGCTCCGACTTCAGGGTGTCCAGATCCTTGATCCTTTTTGTGGTTGAAGATATGAATTTAAATCCGGGATAATTCTTTCTAAGGTAGTCTTCCAAAACAGGCGAATTGACCAGTACCTGATTCATTCCGTTATCCGCTTCATGCATGATAAGATTGCAGAGCGTGTCATTTAAATGCTTCTCTTCTATGAGCGGATTGGTCCAGGTAAATCTGACCGGGACGTTTTTGGAATTATAGTTTTTCAGAACTGTCTGGATATCATTCTTGGATGTGAATCCGAGCACAGTCCTTCCGCCGTTCCATATTGCGCCGGGGAAGGTGCCGTAGACACTCCCCACGCGGTAACCTTCATAGAAACAGTTGCGGTATTCGCGCATGAGCTCAATGATGGCGGTATTAAGATTTTTGAAATAGCAGAAACCCGGCAGATGCCAGTAAATGTTTTTGGACATTTTTTTACCTCTTAGGGCCATCTCGAAGGCCTGGGCTTATTTACGGTGACGACTCCGGCATGCATAAGGTTGTTGATGAGAAGGAGCCTTGCCTCGCCGGCATATTCGGGCTTCAGCATAAAGAAGCAGTAGGTGTCGATAAGTGAGAAAAGGTTTGCTGTGCGGCCCTCAATCTTGAAATTGGTGATACCCATGGGAATGTACTTTTCCCAGATATCGTCGGGTTTTATAAATGTCTTGTAATTCTGGATGGTGTGGATATTATTCTTGTCACCATACTCGCAGTGCCAGGGTATAACAGATATGCGTTTCTCGGGGGGAAGCTCGCGGTTTCTGATAACGATCCTCTCGTTCTGCGCCTGGTTTTTGTAGTGATCTCCGCGCCTGGGGCAATCGGGTATGCACAGCGTGTTTACAAGAAGTTCCAGTTTCTCGGGATGCTCTACCTTTTCGAGAATGTCCCATCTGTAGTTGAGATTATAATCCAGAACCACATACTGGTAATCCTTTGCGATCTCGGCATTTAATGTGTCCAGATCCTTTATCTCTTTGCAGGTTGAAGAGTTATATTTGAAATTGGGATATTTCTCACGCAGATATTTCTCAAGCACGGGCGAAAAGATCATGACCTCGTTCATTCCGTTATCCGCGCACTTCATACAGAAATTGCAGTATGGATCGTCCAGGTCCGCTTCCGTGATCTCGGGATTGGTGTAAGTGTATCTGATGGGAATGCCAAGATCGTTAACGCTCTTAATGACGTTCTTGATATAGCCCGCATCGCACTGGTCTCCGCCTACGAATCTTCCTCCCGTCCAGAGAGACATGGGAAATTCTCCGAAAAATGAGGCGATCTCCACTTCCCTGAAATACTCGGGATGGGCCTTTTGCATGCTCACCCAGAACATGTTTAAGGGATAATTGAATCTTAACCCTGGTAAATGAAATCTTGCTTTTGCCATATTATTCCTCCGGCTTTGCTATTACTATCTGTCCGTCTTTTACAAACACTTTGACTTTATTATCCGAAAGTCCAAGTTCCGATACCATCTCCTGCGGAAGCTGGAGCCTTCCCACCTTATCAAGCACCGCGTACTCATCTTGAGTATCCTCGCTTCTCCAGTCGATATCGCTCTCTTTGAGTCTGTCGGCATACGCCTCCTTGAGCACACGCTCCGAGCTTATCTTTCCGTCCCTTATGGCCACAACTCTCTTAACCTTTTTGGAGAGTGCCGTATCGTGGGTAACTATAAGGATGGTCTGTCCTCGTCTGTTTAACTCGGTGAATACGTCAAAAATATAATTTGCCGTCTTGGTATCGACACTTCCGGTGGGCTCGTCCGCAAGAAGAAGCTTGGGTGAATTGGCAAGTGCTATGGCTATGGCCACTCTCTGCTGTTCACCGCCCGATAGCATATTCATGCGGCTCGCCTTCTTGTGAGCCATGCCGACAAGCTCGAGAAGCTCCATTGCCTTATCATGCTTTTCCTGCGTTCCGGAAAGATGCATGGGCATCATCACATTCTCAAGAGCGGAAAGGAAAGGCAGCATGTTTCTACCGTTATTCTGCCACACAAATCCGACCGTGTCACGCTTGTACAGCACCAGCTCTTTTTCCGTCATGGTAAAGAGATTGCTTCCTGCCACAAAGAGTGAACCCGCGCTGGGTCTGTCCAGCCCGCCTATCATGTTGAGGAAAGTGGATTTACCGCTTCCGCTGTTTCCGATGATGGCGGTGAGCTCTCCCTCCTGTACTGTAAGATCAAGGCCCTGAAGGGCCAGCACTTCCGTCTCTTTTGTCTTATATATCTTGACCAGATTCTCAGCCTTTATCATGGGGCCGGGGCCTTCTTCTTTTTTCTCTTCGGCCTTCTTTTCCGCATTTACTTCGGCACTCGCTTCAGCTTTTGCTCCGGCCACATCCTTTACTTCAGCCTTCGCCCCGGCTTCAGCCTTTTCTTCAGTTTTTACTTCAACTTCGGCTTCAGTCTTCGCTTCCGCCTTCTTTTTCTTTTCTGTCATCTATTCTTTCCCCGTTTTCGAGTTCGATAAGGAAATCAGCAGCCCCCATAAGTCCCACATCATGTGTGGTCATAAGGATCGATATTCCTTCTTTTTTACTCATCTCTCCGAAGAGCTGAGCCACTCTCGCAGCCATAGCGCTGTCAAGCTCCGCCGTGGGTTCATCCGCCAGAAGCAGCCTCGGCTTATGAGCAAGGGCTCGTGCTATCGCCACCCTCTGTTGCTCACCTCCGGACATCTCCGCCGGCATATGGGTCATGCGGTTACCCAGTCCCACAAGCCTCAGGCATTCTTCAACCCGGGCATCTCTTTCGCGGCCGGGCTTAATTCCCGCCATTCTCATAGAAAATTCCACATTCTGAAAAGCATTGAGGGAAGGGATAAGCGATACCGACTGGAACACAAAGCCCATCTTGGTGCGTCTCATCTCTTCCTTCTCATAATCCGAAAGAGTCGACACATCGGTTCCGTCTATCCTTATAATACCCTCTGTGGGTTTATCCAGCGTACATATAAGGTTTAAAAGCGTGGTCTTACCCGATCCGGAACGTCCTTTCAGGATCACAAATGACCCTTCGGGGACTTCCGCGTTTATCTTTTTAAGTGCCCAGAATTCTCCCCCCGGTACCGGGAAGGCTCTTGACACATTCTGTACTTCTATAACATTGTTACCCATATCGTTTTTATTCTTCTCCAAGCTTAAGTGCTTTTGCCACATTCATTCTAAAGAGCATGACTGTAAGGAATGCAAGGCATGCTGTCATCATCGTGACGATCACCGCGATGAGCCTTATCAGATCCCACTGATTGGTTATCAGAGTCATGGGCAGGATCTGATCCGTCGTCGCATATGCCTTCTGAAGAATGGGCACAAACAGAAACGAAGTGAGCTTTCCTATTCCAAAGCCTGCCAGGATTGAGAAAAGCCCGCAGAAGATCTGCTCATTTATCAGCATGTGGAAGAGCTCTTTTTTGTGGAATCCGGATGCGCGCAGCACGCCGAATACAAGCTCTCTTTCCTTAAGTGCCATTATCCAGTAGATAAGATATCCCACTCCGCACAGAAGAAGCGTTACCACAAATCCCATGGTAAGGACACCGTTTGTTCCCTGAAGGAGCGGATCGCTTCTGGCATCATCGAGGTCCTTTACGCGATTCACGTATTTGGTAAGGCGTACATCATTTTCCCTTATCCAGTCATAGATGGCATTCTCATCGGCATTCTTTTTCAGACTTGCCCATATTTCATAGGGTACCTGACCAAGTTTTCCCGATATATAATCGTAATGCCCTATCACGATATAATTAGCTTCGGAATCAACCGTTCCGTCCGGCTTCTGTGTCATAACCTCGGGTGCGTAGGCAGGGAAGTAATCGATAAAATCTATGATCACTCCGCCGGCGCTTCCCACATTGCTCACAGAATATGAAATTGTATCGCCCACCTTAAGGCCAAGCTTATCCCTGAAATTGGAGGATACTATAAGACCGTTTTCCGCTACTGCAAGTTCATTTAAGAACTCATAATAATGCTTTTCAAGGAGCCTCTTGTCCACATATGTGATCCGTCCGAACTCCTTGGTGTTTATTCCCATGAGCCTTACATTAACGTCTCCGCCCTGCACTCCCGTAACCTTGGCAGAATCGAGATTGATGACTTTGGTGTAGCTGTCGATAAAGTCGGCAGACACATACTTTTCCATATCCGGAACCACATATCCGCCCGTGGCGGCCCCGTTGCTGTCGGTTATGGCGGTCCAGACCTCCTTGAGCACCAGATCACATCCGTCCTTGTAATCAGTGTTCCGGATGGTATTTTCTACTATAGTGCGTGCTACTGCGGAGTGGTACATGCCCAGCGAAACTGTCATTATGAGGAAGAGCATGATCAGCTGCTGCTTGCGACCGTTCTTGACATTTTCCATAAAGGATACAAATGCGGCAGGCTTCCAGCGCTTTTTGCCTATTGTAAAGATCAGCTTCAGAATAAGCGGCTGCAGCCTTAAAAACAGCAGACCGAGACCGATTATCATAAGCGAAGAGCTCAGATAAAGAAGCGGATCCAGTGCTTTTCCCGTAAGTACGCTCTCAGCCATGGATGCGGAGTTCCTGCGGAAATTGTAATAACCGTATCCGGCTATGGCTATACATATAACATCCAGGAATATCTTTTCCCAGAAGCTCTTTTTCTTAAGAGCCTTCTGTTGCTTGAGATTTACTATGGATACACGGCTGTGCCTAATGGCAGGAACCGTAAGGCATATAAGCCCGAGGAGCATCGCGCCGCCTGCATAAATGGCAGCAAAGGGTGTAAAGCGCACCGCAAGCTTCTCCGAAAAGTCGAAGATAAGGAAATTGCGGGCTGCCCCCAGTAGCCTGCTCATAGCCATTCCAAGAGGTATTCCGAGGGCAGCGCCTGCGGTCACAAGCACCATCCCCTGGAAGAGATACATCCTGAATATCTGTGCTCTCGAGCTTCCACGGCTCTTAATCACGGATATCTCATTTCTCTCCATCTCGTACATCTGCCCGGAGATCATGAGCAGGAATGCCGCCAGCATGATCAGTACAGGTATCTGCAGAATTATAAGCGTAGCGGAGATCCTGGAGTGCTTGTTGTTATAATCCTCAATAAGCTCCGCGAGAAGCGGGCTGTCGATAACAGATGAATAATCACTGTCGTAGAGATAGTAATCCATCATGTTAGAGATACGCCCCATATCGGATGCCCTGAGCGAATTGTAATCAAACATTGCATAATAATAGCAGTTGATAGAAAAACC
>JAEEGL012049643.1_pt1 | contig 10876 bp, 2 predicted proteins | sample 9134231 | NCBI WGS metagenome assembly JAEEGL01 (sample SAMN16246548, study PRJNA631951) | gut metagenome | biome: gut microbiome; feature: rumen; material: fiber-attached | host: Bos | place: Iran: Karaj | collected 2018-10
CTTAACATATATATATAAGGTATGCTTGGTCAATTCTGTACCGTCTGTCGTCACGCCCACGAAGGCATGTGCCGAAGCAGTCTCGGCATAGAGTCCGCACTCACCACCCGTGAACTGTGCAGCAAGGGCTTCATCGTTCGAGCTGTTGAACATGTCGGCTGAGAGTTCATACACGCCCTCTTGCAGTCCGCTGATAGTCTGGTGCATATCGAAGTTCACGTCCTGTGCAGAACCATTCCAGCACTCCATGTAGGAGTCACCTGTTCCTACGGTCCAACGCCATGAGGAAGTGGTTCCAGTCCAACCCGAAGGCACATTACCCTCTGCGTTTGATTCGATGGTGGGGTTAACAATAAGTGAGGTAAGGTCGTCGCCATCATTCAATCCTTCGCTGGAAGCATCGTAGTAACGAACTATCTCAATACCATCGCTGGCATAGCATGTCCAACGACCTGCCATACTTAACACACCTTGGTTGGCAATACCATAATTCAGCGTTGTGGGTTCAGTGACACGAACCCAAATTTCATTGACGTATTTACCAGCCTTGAAAGCGGTTAAAGCCGTTCCCTGCGTGTTGGGATAATAGTTCGTTTCATCGGGGGTATAAGTATTACTGCCATCCGCCGTTGTCGTAGCATCATAAACAGAATGAAGCTGCACCTTGGCATCGCCAAAGTAGGCGAAGACAGGAACGCACTCTGTGCCAGCCTCATGCATGGGCAAAGTCACAGGATTCGTGCTCATGCGATGGAATGCAGGAACAGAGAACTTATAGATGCCAGGATAAACAGCAATGCTACCCGAAACGATGGAAGAACCAGCATAATAAGTAGCTTTTTCATACTCCTCAGCCGTAGCAGTAACGGAAGCCTCCACATAGGTTTCACTTGCCAGTCCACTTACTTGGCTGCTCAAAGCTGTAGCGGCTGTACGCAGGGCAGCCATCTTGGCAGGATGGGCAGAAGGCAATTCAAATGTCCACTGCTGAATCTCGGAGGCATCTGTGCCGTTGATGTAGATATTTTGGTCGCCGCTGGTCAACTTTACATAGGTGGTGGGAGCAGTGGCACAACTGAGACGGTATTTACCATTATTCAAGGAAACAATCCACTGTGTATTATCGTTCGCTGGGTTTGTACCATCGGTCCATGCATTGTTGGTTGCATCGGCATAGAGATAAACCTTAGAGTCTAAGAACTGGAAGGTTGTGTGTCCTTGTCCATCGGTAACAACGTCGAGGGGAAGTCCCCAGTCATCGGCAATGGCGTGTGTACCCCAATTATTGCCTCGGCTCAGATATTGTCCATCCTCATTGCAGAGATAATAAGTGCCGTCAAACACAACCGGGGCTTTTATTGTAATGGTTTGTGCAGCACTGCTGGCGTTCGTGCCATACTTGGCAACGCCTGCCGGAAGAGTCAGTGTATAGTCCGAACCAGCCGTCACCGTAGGAACCGTGAAGGTAAAGCCATTAGCTGTGGCCGTAGCTGTAACAGTCGTGCCATTGAACTGCACACCCGAGGTGGTAATAGAGAGCACGGCATCAGGATCGTTAGTCACAGCATCGGGATAGCTTACTGTAATTGTCTCACCACCCTGCACATAAGTGCGGTCAACTACGGCCTGGCCTACATCATAACCATAGCTTGATGCAGCCAATGAAATTGTTGTTGCTGCACTTGACTTCACATAGAGTGTACCGGCCGAAAGGGTAACTTTGCCTCCTGTTGTGGTGGAGAATGTGCCAGATGTCAACGCCGTGGCGTCTTGTGTGTAAGAAATGGTGGCAGAAGAGCCAAGAGAAAGTGTGTAGTCACCTGCAACAGAAACAGGAATCTGATACCAGTAGCCAGGTATAACTGCCGTTGTGGGTAACGCAAATGCGCCATAGCTAACAGTCGATGTGGTCATTTGGGTTATCTTGTCAACTTTGGCAGTCAGCCAGTTGCCGCCTTCTGCGCTATTTCCCACCTTGATAACGAGATTTCCATCGGTAACCTGGATATCATCGAGGTGGTAGCATGTGGGTTCATAAGCAGCAAAACCCGTGTTGTTCACGATACCTACTTGACGCGTTACATTGTTGGCTGTAATGTAAGCATTTAAAGCACCATCATCGGCGGCCTTTGCAATCCAGGCCATGTGGGAATGAAAATAGACATCAGCCGAATAAGTTCCGTTAGCCACTTCCGTGGTGTTGGTCATGACATCGCCCGTATGGTGACTACCTTGGTAGTACTCCGGATATGTATTTTGGTAAGTACCTGTGTTTCCCGTCCATGCTCCTGGGTCAACAGCGCTACCCGGCATCATGGTTTCACTGGCATTGTATGCCTCAATCTTAATGTAGTCAATGAAGAGTTTTGCATTGGCTCCCGAGCCACCAGACACAGCACCCATACCAACACTGATACTACCCGAAGTGGTAGAGGTCAGTTCCAATGTAATGGATTCTTCCATCCACATGCTGGCAATAAAGTTGTTGATCTTTCCATAGTGGGTGGTGCCATTGCTTTCTACAAAACCAATGTAGTTAAAGCATTGGAAAGCACTAGTGTTGGCATTGTAGGCCTTGTAGGAAATGCGATAACGACCTGGAGCAAAAGTCACTTCCTGAGTGTAACGAACTGTCGTTCCCCAACCTACAGAAAGACCTAGGGCCCCACCCGTAGTGCTTTCATCTGGGCCTGCAGAAATAGTGGATGAATTGATGGTAACACCTCCAGCATAGCTGATTGCGCCACCATAGTACCAAGTGTCACCCGAGGAAGCACCAGTCCAGCCTTCCACATTGCTGACTGTAGCTTGCCCCACATTGGTGGTCGTCCAGCCAGTGCTGAAGTCCGCATTCACAAGGTACTGACTCGTGACATCAGTTTGGGCAACGACACCTACACTGGTAAGCAACATCGCCCATAGAATCATCAAAAATCTTTTCATGATTGTTGTTAGTATTTATTAGTTTGTTAGTTTGTTTCTTCTTTGCAAAGCGGCCCGAAAGAAACGACGGAACACTTTAACAAAAGTGGCACAAAAATAGCATTTTATTATCAAAACCACAACTTTTACCGACTTATTGTTCCATATATAAGTAATATCGTTAAGACAATATCGTTAAGAATGGGCCATTTAACAAAATAATTAGAAGATAAAGCACATTATTTCTATCAATTTAAACATTATTATAGCGAAATAAGAAAGAAATTACTATTTCTTTACCATTCTTTATATTGCTATCAATATTTTTTCTTAACTTTATCACGTTTATAAGGTCTGTCACAGACTATTAGCACGAAAACAATATTAACTAACATAAAAACTACAACGATGAGAAAATCTCTACTCATGCTGATACTTGCGCTCATGACAATGGTATCGGCACAGGCTCAAATGGAGTTCTCGTTCAGTGGTCTGTCAGGGGTGAAACAAGCCCAACTGACAGATGGTACCACATTGGTGCAACTGCCCGCAGGAACAAGTTTGAGTAGCATGTCATCTTATGGCATGTCTGTTACAGTGGACGGCACAGCAGCCGCACTTACGGACATAGTGCCCAATCCCTCCACACAGTCGTACACCGACGGAGCGTTGGTGGCCTTCTACTACAAGGGCAAGTCCTACCAAGTGCGCTTTTCTTCGGGTGAATACTTCACGGCTGTGTTCTTCTCTGATGCAAAAGCGGGTTCGACTACTGGCGTAAGTGTTGCCAACTTGGCCACATACGCTGAAAACATCACAAAGATGGGTAAAGCGGGCGGCCAGCACTTCAAATTCGATGCTCTGCCTGGATATAATCCCACGGCAGACATTGCGTTCTACTTGGGCGATATGACATCAGGCAACTCTGCCACTCCCGTCATTCACACCATGGGAAATTACTCTAATGTTACACGTGTCTGCGCTGTGGTATTCGGACAATTTGAAAGCATGGGGTCGAACAGCAACGTCACGGAATATGGACTTTGCTATGGCACTTCCGCTAATCCCACGACAAGCAACACTTATAAAGCAGCTGCAGACATTGCCGAGGCAGACAACGTGTTCGGCGAGGAATTGGTGGGTGTTTTTGGTGTTTATTTCGACGACCTTAATGCAGAGACCACATACCACGTTCGTGCATACTGCAAATACACCCAGAACGGGAATTCATACACCACCTATGGCGAGGACATCACCATCACCACAACAGCTGGTTCCGGCTTTGTCTGGGCTTGGGAAGGTGGCGAGACTCCAAGCGAAACTGTAAAGGCTCGTATTACGGAAGCCATGGATGGAGCAAAATACTATTATCACAACTACTGTAACCTCTATAAGTGGTGCGGCACCTCGTACAACTCCGGTGTCCAGACAGCCGACTGCTCCCTGCGTAGCGACAACTCCTGCTACATCCGCTTCGGACCAGGCGAACGCTATCAGTGGGTGGGAACAGCACAGCACGAAATTTCCCATGGATACGGTGTCGGTCAGACAAGTGCCTATGCAGGCTATCCCAACCCCTTCAAGTTCAAGAAAGCCACACTTACCCTGCGTGTGTTCCTACGCGATATGAGCATGCTTATTAGCCACGATGGCCAGCATTACTGGCCAGGTGGCATCAATCAACGCGAGGAGGTGACCAATGGTACAGCCAACAACAAAGGTACCTACACTTGCAAGAACGAAGAAATGTTAAAGTGCAATGCTCTAATTCTTAATGGACTGGCACAAGACGGCATGCGCACCACCTATGGATGGGTAAAGGAAGAAAACGGAGACCTTGACTGGGACGAGATGGAATCAACTCCCCAACATGCACGTCGCAAGGTAACTGCAAGTTCTGGCGGCACCAGTTTCGAGGTAGCGCTCGATGCCTTCCGCTCGGCGGGCATTCCACTCATCGTTTCTTCAGGCGAATCTGACCAAGCACATGGTACAACAGGGGCTGATGCCACAGGCTACACCCTGAACCAAAATACATATGCCGCAGTAACGCGTTCACTTACCGAAGCCCAGAACTTTGGAGTGGGAAATGTCAACCGTTTCTCTGCCACTACGCTAAACAACACTGTTGACCCACAACCCTACACCTTCACATTCAAAGGTGTGCGTTTCTACAATGGTTTGAAGTTCTGGTTCGACAAGGCAATGTACAAATACAGCAACACATCGTATCGTTACCTAACACCTGACCAGACGCTCGCCAACCTGACGACATTCGTCAACAGTCATGCCACAGAAACCAGCATCTGGATGCAGCACTATCCAATGTCTGCCGAGGACTATATCTGGCTCGACAAGCAAACCAACAGCGACGAAGCAGGTACTGTCTATCGTTACAATAACGGTACGACGGCATACGACAACAATGCTTACAACGCCACTTACAACCAATACAATACGGCTGCACTCCGTCGTTCTAAGCTGGCCAACCTCATCAACTCCACAGCCAATGCAGCCATGTTCTCTGGCCACAGCGGAACATACTCCACTAACTCCTCAAACACATTCACCGACTACACCGTCGATGGCATTGGCAACACTCCGGGCGATGTGCTTATCGTCTTGATGAAGGCCGGCAAGGGTGTCATTGAAGTCAAGCGTGTGGACTTCCGCACCTACGATCCTATCGTGAGCGTTACTGAGGAAAATGTGGCAGACAAGTTGCCTTCGGCACAGAACAAGAACAATGTGGTGCTGGGTGGATTGGTAGAAGCTCTGGAAAGCCTAAACTCTGGCAATAGCGCCATTACCTCCGCCATCACCGCTGCCAAGAATGCCAAGACTGCTGCCAACGTTACCTCCTCCATTGCTTCGCTGAACACAGCTTTTGCCAACTATGCTGGCACAGATGTCATGGAGGTTACAGGACTGCTCGGTGAGAATACCGACTTCGAGACAGCACAAGGTGCTCGCATCAGCGAACAGATTGGCGATGCCAACCAAGGTCTCTTCTCCATCCCCGGATGGAAGGAAAACCACTATGCTATTCAGACAGCATGGGCCTTCTGCCAATATAAGAACGACCAAAACTCACCCGGAGGTGGCAACAGCCTCTATCTGCGTGAGAACTGGAAAGGAAACCCTGCCCAGCCCAGCGTCATACAAGTTACGAAGGATGCCGTGTTGCCAGCTGGTAAGTTCCGACTGACATTCTACATGCGTCAGGCCAGCTCCAACTTCACAGAGTCGCTCAACTACTATGAAATCAATGGCGTTCGCACAGCCATCTCCGCAGGCACAACTTGGGAATCGAAGTCCATCAACATCGAACTCGACCAGGCTTCCATATTCCGTCTCTCCTTCGGTTTCAAGGGAACTGTCAACGAAGGCAACGTTCCGAGCCAAATCGACATAGACAAAGTACAACTCCACTGGATTGGTGAAGAACAAACCTCCACCCTCGAAGGCAACTACTACCTCTACAACCCCAGCACCGGTCTATTCCTCATGGGAGCCAATGATTGGGGAACACAGGCATCTTTGGGAGAAACGGGTATAGACTTCACACTTACCAGCAACGGCATGGGTTACACCCTCGACTCGCAGGTGAGCAATGGTGGCGATTCCCACTATCTCAGTAATGCTCTCTACATCGATAACGGAGCTGTTGCTTGGCAGTTCACGGAAACGGGAACTGGTGCCAACGGCAAGAAGACCTATGCCATGAGTTTTGACGGTAGCAATTACATGACAGCTCCCGCTACAGGCAACATCGTCACAACAACCACCAACAAGAATGCCGACGGTGCACAATGGCAACTGATTACCAAGCTCGACCTTGTCAACAAAATGGCGACAGCCACGGAAGCCAATCCCGTCAATGCCACCTTCCTCCTGCCAGGCTACAACTTCAGCCGCAACGACACTCGCAACGGTCAATGGACCAACAGTGGTGACTGGACTGCCAATGGTGGTGAGAATTCCAACCTTGTTGTAGAGTATTGGAACCGCAACTTCGACATCTACCAGACACTGGCCAACATCCCCAATGGCATTTATGAGATTTCATGCCAAGGCTACTATCGCTATGGTGGCAACGGCATCGATCCAGCAGTCACAGCTCACGGCAATGGGACAGAGGTCATCAATGCCTACTTCTACGTCAACGACCAGACTGTTCCCCTTTGCAGCATCTTCGATGATGCAGGTCAAAACGGCAATGTGGGTGTATCCTCCACCTATGGCTACGCACCAAACAGCATTGCTGATGCCAGCAACTATCTCTCTGCAGGTCTCTATCAGAATGGTCCCATCCGTGTTACCGTGGAGAATGGCTCACTTAAGATAGGAGCAAAGAAGGAAATACTTGTGGCTAATGACTGGACGGTCATCGACAACTTCAAGTTGATGTACCTCGGTGACGGATCTGCCCTGAAAATTGGTGACGTGGACGACGATGGTGATGTTGACTTCGATGATGTCACAGCCCTTGCCAACTACTTGACAAGCAAGCCTGGCCACTACAACCTCGATGTTGCCGACGTCAATGAAGATGGTCACATCGGCATTGGAGATATAACAGCCCTCGTAAGCAATCTTCTCCAGGGCAACTAAGTACCCCACCCCATTGTGGTTTACAATAAGAATAGGCTGTGTCAGACGATACAGCCTATTTTCATACATTATTATATATAATAAGATTACTTCAGTTTCTTTTCAAAGAAAGCGCGCACATCCTGCCAACGATAATAGGGATATTGGTCGGTTGGGAGTGGAAGACGCTGCTCGTATTCGTTGAGCATGGCTTTCACAAGGATATCGCCTTCACGGCCTTTCTTGGGTCGATAGAAAACGAGCTGGATGTTGGAAGCCATAGGAAAGATGCGATAGTTTGCCCACACCCGGTCAAGAGTATCGATGCGTGCGAGGCCCACCTCGGGATAACAATCACCCAGTTCCATGAGGGCTGCAAGGGGCATGACGCAAACCTCGTGGCCGAAGCGAAGAGTGGCTCCATGAAAACCCTTTTGACCAACGATGGTGTCAGCAGTTTCAAGGAAGTTCCTCAATAGATTATCCTGTGTGTGAGGTGCTTGGCCGCTAGAATAATCAAGATACCAATCGATGTTGCGAATGCGCCACTGGTCGTAGCACTCTTCCTCTGTGAAGAGGTCATATAGATCTGGGGCATTGTCGTGACTCTGCATATTGCTACAGATGTCGAAGACGCGACGCATGAAACTACCTGCATTCATGGCGTAACGCACATAGGCATCATCGGTAAATATCTGACGACAGAAACGTTCGGGATGAGTGTATTCATTCTTATAGTCGAAAGACACACGACGACGCTTCTCTCTATTGGCATCACGAATCCATTGATCGTGGGGTTCTTTATTAAGGTAATATTGGAAGGCCTCGCTCACATCGTTGTGGATACGCAACTGGGGATTGAAGGCAGTAAGTTCCTCGCACTCGGCAACCATTGAAAGGATGCAACGAATGACGACTGTGGAACGGGCATCTACCTGACTATTCTTTGCTCCAAAGATTTCGGGGAAGTGCTCGGTCATGCGCTTACCAATACGATGATGTTGGCGTTCGCCTACTGTTGTAAGGTCACCACGACGTTTGATAGTAGTTTGATAGAAATCGTCGAGTTGGCGGCGCAGTTGTTCGCCTCGCTCCGTAAGCACATGCTTGTCGTGGGCATCGGCCAAGACCTTCATGGCATCGGTGTATTCCCATTCGCCAATGAGCCAACGACTGCCGTGCCTACCATAGTGGGTCAGGTAGAACGCTTCGTAACCCTTGGGGGCTGGTGTCAAAGCGTCCGTGGGGTCGACATAAGCCAGAAAATTACTTGCCGAGAGGCGAATGTTTTGGTGAATCTCCTTGCGGGCTTCCGTCCAGTCTTGCTGAGCAGAAACCATTAGCGACGACATTGAAAGTGCCGCCGCTAAGATGGTTTTAAGTTTCATATCTTATAAATTTTCAATCATCAATTGTCCTTTATCCATTGTCCATTGACGCTACATTCTCGCAAATCGCTCGCGCCCCACTCGGCGTTGTCCATTACCAAATATCTTCCGGAACAATGGGATTGTCGTAGATTTCCTTCGGGCAGAACTCAATGAAGTCCATATAGAACTGCTTCTCCTTATCATCGAGCACATTCTTGAACTTCAAATAGTAAACCTTGTCGGGGTTGAGAGTTTCTGTGACAATGATACGACGCGTGGTGTACTCACAGTCGCGGGCTGTCCACGAACGGTTGGTCAACAGATTGTAATAGGCTGGCCCCTTCATAAAACCATTGTTGCGCATCTTCTTCTCGTTTTCGGCAATGGCATCTTCATCGTCTTGGAGGTCATCGTGGTCCTGCAGCCACCCGACAATGCTTGGCAAATCGCCTCCGGCACTGGATGAGAGATGACGATATTTGCCTCCCATTCGAAGGTCGAGGGGAATGCCTTGGGCACGAAGGTTGTGGGGGTCGGTGCCAAAATAGACTTGGCACATGCTGCGCGAACTGGAACCCGCACCTACAAGATAGCGAATCTCGTATGTTGTGCGACGGGGCACAGGCGGCAGGCGGAAGGTGAGTTCGTACTGACCAATGACATTCAGTTCGTCGCCCTGATAGTTGGCCCAGTTCGAACCGCGTCCCGACAGATAGTTAAACATACTTTCAGAGCCTATTATCAAATTGTCGAGATAGGGGTATTCTTCATTGGTGGGAATGTAGATGTGTTTCGTCTTCTGGTTGCCGACAAGGTCTGGACGAAGGTCGTTGTTCATGAACTCAGGGAAGATGCTGGTGATGTCGAAGCGCAAGCGGCTGCGAGCAAAGTTGTCGCGCGTGGCATCATCATAGGCAAGCACCTTATTGATAGGATAGATGATGGCATTGACCAACGACAGGCTGCCCATATTTTCAGGAATGTCGAGATGGATACCTTCATTTCCGGGGTCGCAGCCAGTTTCCTTGTAGTTGCCCTTGCGACGGTTGTCAAGATTAGGGAAGCGATTGAGGTAGAAACCTTCGGGACCGCTAGGACCAGCCTCGTAAATCTTTAACAGGCGACGCTTTCCCATCGTTGTGTAAATTTCCCATACAGGAATGGTGTATGCTGTGGGAATAGCCCAATACCAACCCTTTTCCGTAAAGTGGATAGTGAGTTTGTTCTTGGGCAAACGCATTGGCAGGATGTGATAGGTGATAAACTGGTTGAGGGCGTTATTCTCGCTCTTGTAGTTTTCGTCGTCAATTGCGCCCGGACAAAGATTGTTGTTGCGGATGTAGTTACGAATGTCGTCAAGAGTTATGTCAGCAGGTTCCTTCTGGAGGGCATGACGCCAAAAGTCATCGGTCTCTGCAAAGAACGTATAACCATACATGCGATGCTTGGGTGTGTAACTGGGGCAGCCTTCCGTAGGCACACCAGAAACCTGTTGAACAATCTCAGTATTCTTATACATATCTTCATAGACCTCGTCCTTCTCTTTGCTCAGTGTGTCGATGAGTCCACAAGCCTGAATAATTTTAGCCGACACGAGGAAACCCTCCTCACCACTATCTAAGAAGCTGGCAAGCAAATCACCAAGCGTTTCGTTACTGGGTGCAATGACGTCGAGCATAGCATGAATGTATCCGTTGATAGCAGGAATATCACGATTCTTGAGTGACATTGCACAAGTGCCGTTGACGTAGATACTGTCTTTTTTTACAACTCCATATCTGATGCTCAACTTACGTTCGTTCATATTGGGCAAAGGCAACTCATCGTTTTCATTTGGGAAAGCGGTACTCTGCAAGGCTGCAACATCGTCTCCACCATCAATGATGCTGTTGAAGGCAATAATATGCTTGATGGAGTCTTCCTTTATCTTGCTTGGGAAACCATCCCATGAGGGTTCGGAAATGATGCCTTTACGATAAAGGCTGTCGAGA
>JAEEGL012115462.1_pt1 | contig 10876 bp, 5 predicted proteins | sample 9134231 | NCBI WGS metagenome assembly JAEEGL01 (sample SAMN16246548, study PRJNA631951) | gut metagenome | biome: gut microbiome; feature: rumen; material: fiber-attached | host: Bos | place: Iran: Karaj | collected 2018-10
TGTTGAAATGGAGTAATAGATGAATGAGCATGAGAAGAATGTGATAATTGAGAATCAAATGGAGAAGATTGAAAATGTACAAAGATGTGTACAAAATATGATGGAAATAAACCAAGTTGTTGAAATGGAGTAATAGATGAGTGAGAAGATTGTGAGACATGTTCAGTAGATTTGTGAGAGAAATGTGTGACGGTGTGAGAGAAAGATAAATTATGTTGAAACTGAGTAATAGATGAATGAGAAGATTGTAAGAATTGTCCTAAAGATGTGTGAAAATGTACGGCATTTTGTGGAAATGGAAAGATAGAGACAGCAGAGAATTGTAGAAATTGCCCGGAAGATGTAAAAGAATGTACAGCATATTGTTGAAATGGAAAAATAGAGGTAGCGGAAGATTGTAATAATTGTAGTAAAGATGTAAAAGAATGTAGGAGTGATAAGTGTTGAAATGGTGTAAAAGATGAGTGAGTATGAGAAGAATGTGATAATTGAGAATCAAATGGAGAAGATTGAAAATGTACAAAGATGTGTACGAATTATGATGCAAGTAAACCAAATTGTTGAAATGGAGTAATAGATGAGTGAGAAGATTGTGATAGTTGTTCAGTTGATTTATGAGAGAAATGTCTCAAGGATTGAGATAAATGAAAGAAATGCTGAAATTGAGTGATAGATGAGTGAGAAGATTGTGATCCTAATGATAAAGAAGAGAATTGATGGTGAATAAATTGATGTTCTAATTCATGTCATCAAAAGAATACAGATTATGCTGAGTGTAATGTAGATTATGATTGAAAATATTTGAATAATTTAATTAATGGTTCTAGTCTTTGTTCTAGATGAGATTATAAAGAATTTGCTTTTATTCCAACTATTATGAAATGGAGTTGGATATGCATGTGAGCATCTGGTAAATTTGTTAAATGTTCTGCAAAAAAATCTTTATGTTGAAATGGAGTTGAAGATAAGGGCGAAATTTGTGAAAATTGTTCTGAGGATTTACAGGATATATGTATAGATGATGATTGTAAGTGTGACGAATGTCCTGAGAAGAGAAAAGATATATGTATAGATGATGATTGTAGATGTGATGAGTGTCCAGAGAAACAAACGGATATATGTGTAGATAATGGATGTAAGTGTGGAGAATGCCCAGAAGAAATACAGGATTCTTGTGTAACTGATTGAGATGAGAATTGTCCGTGTGATGAATGTCCAGAGCAACAAAAAGATATATGTGTAGATGATTGATGTAAGTGTGGAGAATGTCCGGAAAAAATACAGGATTCTTGTGTAATTGATTGAGATAAAGAGAATTTATGTTGAAATGGAATAAAAGATGAATGAGAAGATTGTGATTATTGAGCTGATAATGGTAAAAATGACCTTTGTACTGAGGATTGTAAGTCGGCGTGAGGTTGATGATGAGGTTGATGAGGTGATGATGAGAAAGATCCTTGGAGTATAACAAATGATGGTTGTAATAGTTGTCCTTGTGAATATGCAGATCTTTCTACAGATTTGGGTAAATGAGATACACTTCGTGCTAAATTGTGGGATAAAATGTTGTTTGCATTTTATAGATATTCGAATACAGTAGCTTTAGAGAGCTTTCTTGATGTTGATTAAAAGAACATTAAATTTAAATAAAGGCCTACATGAATCTCATGTGGGCTTTGTTTATAATAGTAAATTATGAATCTATTACCTTGAATAAAATTGGGATTTCTTTATAAGATTGTAGGTTTTATATTCCAAATTTTGAATAAAGGTGTTATCTTCAAATTTTAGATATATTTGATTAGATTTTGAAACTACATGACTTGATTTACTCAAGGATGAGCCAATTCAATTATGAATTGTAGAAATTGATGTTGAATGAAATATTATAGATCAATATAAGACACTTTTACGTCCACAAAAAGAATTGAAAGAACTTAAAAATATAGTTAGTTTTATTACTAATATTGATCCAAAAGATTTAGTTTTAGCTCCAACTCCATTGGAAATTGAAAATGAAATTTCCCATTTTTTTTGAGAGAATACAGTAGTAGTTTGACATAATATTGCATTTGATTTATCTTTTTTAAATCGCTTTTTCCCATCATTGAAATATGCTTTTTCTATAGATACTTTTCAATTATCTCAAGCTATGGTTCCTTATGCTCCGAGTTATGCATTGGAAATATTATCTAATTTTTTGGAAGAAAAGCCTTTGTTTTTACAGCGAAAATCAAAATTTTGACTTTCTTTCAGTGTTACAGAAAATACAAAGAATGTTAATTTTCATGATGCATTTTTTGATACAAAAGCGACTTTAGTTTTGTTTTGTTATTTGATAGATTTTCTTAAAAAAGTACAGGAGAATACACCGATATTGACTCAATTGATTAATAAATCTGATGCTGATTTCCTAAAGGTGTTGCCTAATTATGAATATAATCCTATTCAATCAATTTGAGATATAAATATTCCTCCACTTAAAAAGATTGCGCCATCTGATACTTCGTTTACATCTTTTCCTTATGATATTAAGACTTCTAGTTATGAGAGTAAAAAAAGATATTACATTTGAAATTTAAAATTTAAGTTGTTACTCCAATCTTTACTTGCGAATAAAAAGATTTTGCTTGTTTTTTCATCTAAACCAAAGTTGGATATAGCGAAAAATATTCTTAATGAGATGTGAATTAAAAATATTTGATTTGCTCGTGAAGAACAAACGATTTCTGCAAAATTATTTCAAACTTTTTTATCGAAATCTGAGTTTTTAGATTTTGAAATATTGTTTATTATAAAATATTGTGTTCATTTGTTTTATTGATATTGAGTTTTAGATTTAAATTCGAAGGGAGATTATAAAGTATATTGATTTATAAAAGATTCACGTGAAATTGTTAAATATCCATTAGTCTTAACAACACATCAATGATTATATTCATTGTTAGAAAAGAATATTGAAACTTATCAAGATTTTCAAATTTTATTTTTTGATACAGAATGGCGATATCGTAATTATAATCAATATCTTTCTCGTACTTGTGATTTGTATTATATTCAAAATTTTGTGGATATGTTATTATACAAGTATGAACTTTTACAAGAAAAAAATCTTATATCTTCTGAAGTATTGACGGTATTGAAGGAGTTTGATACCTTTTTTACTATGTTTATATGAATTCTTTGGACAGAAACAAAAAAATTATTTATAAATGTCTCAGAGGATGAAATTCAAATAAATCCAATTGTTTCTAGTATTGAATTTTATCAAACAAAACTCTTGTTAGAAAAATTTAAAGAATTTTGACCAAAGTTGGAACGTTTATTACAAACTTCAGATTACAAGACATTATGGTCTCAAATTCAGCATTTCTTTTTGATTACAGAAACTGTAGCTAAGGTTCAAAGAAAAATGTATGGACAATCAGATTTTTATTTTTTGTTTAGTGAAGATACTAAGTTTACAAATCGAGATGAATTCTTAGATATATTCATGGATCATCATGTACTTTTTTTGTCTAATCATGAAAAAACGTATACTTGTTTGTTACCTAACATAATGGATTCGGAGGTAAGGAAGTTGCCTCATTTAAAAGCTGTAGTAGATTTGGATACAATGTTATGAAAATTTATATCAAATTCTGATAAATCTTTTTTTATTATTTCTACAGTAAAAGATGAATCTCGTGAAATATTTGAGTATTTACAAACTATTACTGAATTGTCAGAATATGAATTATTGGTCGAAAATATTACATGATGAGCATGAAAAAATATTTATAAAGCAAAAAGAAATGAAAAAAAGATTGTAGTTTGATGATATAATTTTTTAATGATGTGTTATTCTCAAAAAGTAGAATTTGATCAATTGATTATACGAAATATTAAATGAGCTCAATCTGATTTAATCTTGACTGATATGCAACGATATTCTACTGAGAAATAGTGGATAGAAATGTTTTGAAATATAGATAAAATCTAAGTCAAAATTTGCATTTTTTTGTATTTTTAAGTATAATTAATATGTGTTTTATTATGTATTTTTGGCTTAATGTTTTGAGATACACGATTAGCTAAACAGTTTCGAAATGTGGTGAAGGTTTTTGGTGTTGCTGTCGCTGTGTATTTAGCATTAACTTTAAAAATTTGAATAACATGAGAAACAGATGAGGTTACAAAGTTTGATTATTTACAAACAGAACAACAGATAATTGATGGTGATGAGCTTTGAACTCATGGTGTTAGCTCAGTATTTTCTAATTTGTGTTCAAAGTATAAAAATATATGTAATAAAATAAGTCGATCTTGAACATTTTCTGATAGAGATAAGGCTGAAAAATTTGCATATACTACATATCTTCTTAAGAAATTAGATGATAATATAACTCGTTGAACAACTCCATCTCAGGCTTTATTAGCTATGTTGATAAATGAGAGAGAATGAGCTCGTAGGTGAAGTGCAAATCGAACAACGGTTACAATAAATTTATGATGAATGGATTATGATAGTGAATTTTTTCAAGTAATTTCACATGAGATGTGACATATAGTTGATTTATGATGATTGCAGTGAACAAGTACTAAGAAAAATCCAATTTTTACAGAATTTGATAAGGCAGTATTTGCTCTTGATGACCCTAGTTTAGAATATTATAAATATTCATGGGCATCTGAAAAAATTAGAAAAAATTGAATGACTAGAGAAGATTTTTGTTCTTGATATTGAATGACGGATCCGTTTGAAGATTTTGCAGAATGCCATAATCTTTATTTAAATCATCATGATTATTTTCGTAAGTTAGCATTAAATAATTCGACAGTAAAAAATAAGTATAATTATTTCTCAAATTTATATGGTTGAAAATATATAAATGATTCAGAGGCTAAATATGAAAGTTGGTGAACTTCATATAGAGTATGGGATACTACAAAAATAAGGGAGTGATAGTTATGATTATTTTCTTCAAAGTTTTCATTTTAAAATTATTAATTGTTTTTTTTCATCATTTGTTAGGTTCTTACTTTTTGTTGCTAACTTGAAAAAATCTTGAATTACTGGAGTAATTGTTGTTATAATTATTTGATGTTTTGCTTTTTCATCTGATAAATCAGAAATTTCTTTTTCCCATCGAAGTTGGAATTCATCAAGTGTGTTATTTTCTTCTTCAGTAGTTTCGTTATTTAATACGTGAGATAATAATCAATTTGGTTCAGCAGGAGCAATTTGGTTAGCAAAATTGTGTAGGTTTGAAAGAAATTCTGTCTCATTTTTTAATTGTGAGTCTATGAATCAATTATAGAAAAGTGAGATGAATAAGTTTTCGCGGTTAAGTTGATATTTTGAATTATTATTTTCTTGTTGCTTTCTTTGTTGTTGTACGAAAATCTTACCAGCTCATTGAACATATTTTTTGAATTGTAAATCAACAGTTTCGAATGGAAATCATAATTTTTCTGCAAAAGATTTTTTATAACTTTCTTGAATTAAGACATTGTTTACGGCTAAGATTAATTCAAACATGGTATTTATGAGTTTTGTTTTATCAACGGGAGAATTCATATCAAACGAATTTCTTAAACGATCAAATATTTCTAAAAATCAATCTGTTGATTTATCTATGCATTCTTGAAATATTTTGGTTCAATTTTCATTATTGGCTAGTTCATCTGCATCTTTAAATCAATCAGGTAATGATATGATCTTTGGAAATAAATCTTGAGCATAACAAAGTTTTAGGGCACGGAATGTTGCTTCACGTCATGCTTTGTCATTGTCAAAAAGAAGATACAAATTTTCTGTATGACGTTTTAATAATTTAATATGTTGTTCAGTTAATGCTGTTCATGATGTTGCTACTCAAATTGGAAATCATAAACGGGCTAGTCCAATAACATCCATCTGTCATTCAACTACTATTAATTTTTGGTACTTGTTTATGTGTTGTTTTGCATTAAATAGTCAGTAAAGAATCTTTGATTTTTCAAAAGCTTTATTTTCTGCAGAGTTTATATACTTAGGAGCATCGGTTTCTCAATTGAAAATTCTTGCGCTAAATCAAACAACATTTTTCATTAAGTCATAAATTGGGAATGTGATTCTATTTCTAAAAAATGCATATATTTCTCAATTTGCATTTCTTTTTGCAAGTGATGCTTCTAATAAATCTTCATCTGAAAATCATTTATTTCTTAATAAATTTAGTAATTCATAATGTTTTTCATTAGCATATCATATTCAAAATTCTGTAATTAGTTTATCATCTAGATGTCTTTTATTATGGAGGTAATCTAGTGCTGTTTTACTATTATTGAGTGAAGAGACAAAAAATTCTTGTGCTAGTTTTTGCATTCTTTTAAGTTTTTCTTTATCATCTTGTGATTTTTGTGTGTATGCTGAAATTTGTTGATATTGAGAAATATCTATGTGTTCTTGTTCTGCTAATAATTTTACAGCATCTCGAAAATCGACTCTTTCTATTTCTTGGACAAAAGTAAAAACATTTCATCATTTTCAACATCAAAAACATTTGAAAATTTGTTTAGTCGGAGAAATCATAAATGAAGGGGTTTTCTCTCAGTGAAATGGACAACATGCTCAAAAATTACTTCCAAACCTTTTGAGTGGAACATATCTAGAAATCACATCGACAATATCAACGCGACTAAGTACTTCATCAATAAGAGAATTTGTCATTTATATTTTTGATTAGCTTGAAAAACTTATATCTGATTAAGATTATATTGATTTTCTATTTGTTTTTCAAGTGAGATAAAAAATAAAAAAGTATTATTTTTTTTGATTTTTAAATGTTTTAGATTATAATTGTTGTATCAGTTTTATTTTTTCATTATGTATAATGAAAAGAAAATTATTATGATTTCTATTTATATGATTATTCTCATTTGTTTTTTGATTTTTATGATTACAGTCAGCTGTTTATGCGGATTGAGTTGAATGTTGAGGAGAGTGTAAAAATTGAATTAAGCTAAATACATGTTTTCCTTTTATCTGAGATTGTATTGTTACAAAGTCAGGAGATTGAGCAGGTGTGAATGTGACAAATGCATTTCCAACAATGACGTCTGCATTGATAAAATTAACAATGTCTATTATTTTGGTTGTATGTTTCATATTGATTATAGTAGCGGGAATTATGCGATCAGCAAATAAACCAAAAGAAGCGAAAAAATTAATAAGTTGAGTAGCGATTACTATTCTATTGTTATGATTTGCTTGAGTGATATTGAGATTGATTAATCCAAATTTCTTTAAATAGCTATTATGCTTTTGTAAATGTAATATTACTTTTTAGACTAGAAGATGTATCATCCTCATCTCTTGAACGGGTTACATCTTCTTTTTTATTTTTCTTAAAATCGTGTTCTATTTTAGTTTCTCAACTGGATTGATCTTTCATTGTTAAACTTACTTTTTCTCTTTCTTCGTCTATATCTAAAACTTTTACACTTACTTTCTGTCATACACTTACTACTTCAATCGGATTAGAAACATAATGGTTAGCCATCTGAGATTTGTGTACTAATCAATCATTATGTAATCCAATATCTACAAAAGCACCAAAATCTGTTACATTTCTTACAACTCATTCTAATTGCATTCAAATCTTTAAGTCTTTAATATCTAATACATCAGATTTGAAACAAGGAGCATCTCATTCATCTCTAGGATCTAATCATGGTCTTTGAAGTTCTTTTATACAATCTTTTAATGTTTCTTTTCATATTCAATATTTTTCACTCCATTCGTTTATTTGTTTTTCATTTATAGATATATCATTCATTGGTAAAACTAAGTTTTTCTTTTCAATTCAAAATTCATTTTTTAATATTTCATAAACTTGTTTAAAATTTTCAGGATGTATTCAAGTCTGATCTAAAGGTTCTTTTCAATTCTTTATTCTTAGAAATCAAATAGCTTGTTCGTAAGCCTTAGGTCATAGTCATTTAACTTTCTTGATCTCTGTTTTATTAGTAAATGCTCAATTTTGGTCTCTATATTCAACAATTGATTTTGCTATATTTTCACTTAATCATGCAATATATTGTAATAGTGTATAACTTGCAGTATTTACGTCTACTCATACAGAGTTAACTGTATCTTCTACTTTTTCATCTAATTTTTCTTTTAAGAATTTTTGGTCTACGTCATGTTGATATTGTCATACTCAAATAGATTTGGGATCTATTTTAGTTAATTCAGCAAGAGGATCTTGTACTCTGTGTGCGATACTAATAGCTCATCTAACCGTTACATCTAAGGTTGGGTACTCATCTTGAGCTAATTTACTTGCAGAATATACAGAGGCTCAAGCTTCACTAGTAATTATATATTGAACCTTTAGTTTATGCTTTTTGATTACGTTTGCTAAGAACTGCTCAGATTCACGACTTGCTGTTCCATTTCAAAGTGAAATTAGGTCAATATGATATTGTTCTATTAATCACATTAATATAGCTTCAGCTTTTTCTATATCGTTTTGTGGTGCTGTAGGATATATTACGGTATTAAATAAAAATTTTCATGTTGGATCAACAATTGCTAATTTACAACCAGTTCTAAAAGCAGGATCAAATCAAAGTACAGTTTTTCATTGAATAGGTGGAGTTAATAGTAGATTTTTAAGGTTCTCTCAGAATACTTTAATAGCTGCTTCGTCAGCCCACCTTTTTTTATCAGCTCTTAATTCTCTTTCAATTGAAGGAATTAATAGACGTTTTAATCAATCTTCGATGGCTCAATCTAAATATTCTACGCTTGTTCATAATCATTTTCATCAGTTAGGTATGAAATATTTCTTAGCACATTCAAGTGTGTGTTCCCAAGAAAAATCAATTATTAGATTTAGTTGTTTTTCTTTTTCAGCTCTAAGTAAAGCTAGAAATGCATATGAAGGGATTTCATTCCATTTTTTAGAATAATCTGCATATATTTTGTAAACTCAATTTTCTTCAAAAGTTTTTGTAGGTTTTGTAGAAATTTTAGCATTATTTTCTTCATGATTTTTAATATCTTCTCTTAAATTTGCGTGATCGGAAACATCTTCGGCAATAATATCTTGAGCTCATGCTATAGCCTCTTCTTTGTTTTTAACAGTTGTTTTCGTATCTCATGTATCTTTTATGAATTTTTCAGCTTCAGATTCGAAGTCTTCTTTGCTTAATTCGGCTTTTCTTAAAATATCGGCAAGTGGCTCTAGTCATTTGGCTTTTGCTATAGTTGCACGAGTATTTTTCTTTTCTTTAAATGGTCTATATAAATCTTCAACTCTTGCTAAAGTTTCAGCTTCCATAATTTGTTGTCTAAGTTCATCAGTAAGCAATCATTTCTCATCTATAAGCCTGATTACATCTTCTTTTCTTGCTTCTAAATTTTTTGTATAAGTATAGACATCATTAAAATCACGTAGTTGCTCATCTGTTGCTCACTGAGTTAATTCTTTACGGTAACGAGCGATGAAAGGGATTGTATTTCATTCATCTAAAAGAGTGATAATGTTACGAATAACTTTCTTTTCTAGTCATGTTTTATTGGCAACTAGATCGACTAAATTAACTACCATAATCAATATTTATTATATTATAAAATTAATAAAGTTTGGTAAAAGTCAGATTAAGAAAGTTTATGATAAATTCAAGTTATAGACTTATTTTATAATAATATTTAGATTATAAAAACTGGCTTAAAATTTGCTTTTTAAGTATGTTGTGGCTATAATATAGCTACAATATAATTTTAAAATAAAGGGACTATGCTAAAAAAAATTAAAAAATCATTACCAAAGATTATTCCTGTAAAAATTAGGTCAATCTCTTTGTCATTGGCTCTTTTTATGATGGGACGATGATTATGAACAGATACATTTTTTTCTATTTTTATTAAAGAGACTGTTGGTAGTGCATGGTGAGTAACTGTCATTTGAGCAGTATTAGCATTTGTTAAACTTATCTTCACGATTCCTATTTGAAGGATGAATGATCATGTTAATACAAAATATATTTTGTTAGTTTGAAAGGTTTTATATGTTGTGTGTGGATTGCTATTCTTTTTGGCTTGAATATTACATTCATGGGTATTGTTATTGTTTGCAACAATTTTAAACTGAATAGCTAATTCGACAACATTTACTACATATCGTAGTTATTACGCTAAGAATGCTACAAAGTTTGATAATGCTCAAGTTACTGGAGTGTATTTTTCAGCAATGTATATTACTGAGGTTATATGATCTTTAATTGCTGCAGTTCTTGTTAATTATTTAGAATTGCCATATATGTATTTTTTTGTAGTAATATTTGCGTTGGTTTCTTTAGTACAGGATGAGAAAATAAAAACAGTTCTATCTAGACATTACAATAAAACTTGGAAAAAGTTTTATAAAAGAGTTAAACAAGAATCATTAGAGGTAGATAATATTGAAGAGACTGAAAAATATGAACAAAAATTCTTTTGAAAAGATTGATTTATTCGTTCATTTATAAATTGATGTTTATCGTTAGAGAGTTGGAAAGAAATTTGGGAGATGCTGCGTAAATATAATTGAAAAATGTATGTAGCATTATGAAGTTTTATGCTTACAAATTTCTTAAATTATACAAGTTTCTTGTTTATACCAATAGTTGCAGCTGAAAATAATTTATCTCTTTCGCAGATTGCTTTGGTTTTTGCTGCCATGAAATTACCTTATATAGTTAATGTGTTTGCATGAAAATTTTGAGATAAATATAGTAAAAAATTACAAATATCAATTATTTTGGTTCTTATGTCATTCCTATATTTGGCGTTATGATTCCATGAATGATTTTATACAATTATGATATTAACTTTCTTTATCTCATTAGGAATAGCCTTATTGAA
>JAEEGL014559284.1_pt1 | contig 10876 bp, 8 predicted proteins | sample 9134231 | NCBI WGS metagenome assembly JAEEGL01 (sample SAMN16246548, study PRJNA631951) | gut metagenome | biome: gut microbiome; feature: rumen; material: fiber-attached | host: Bos | place: Iran: Karaj | collected 2018-10
GGTTGGTAAGGTTCGCCGCGCTAAGCTGTACTACCTGCGCAAGCTCACTGGTAAGGCAGCCCGCATTAAGGAGAAGCGTTCGGCTATCATCGCTAACAACGAGGATTAAGAATCACCTTCAACAAAAGAATAAAGCACCGCTATCCCTTTGTGGAATAGCGGTGCTTTTTGTTGTTTATAAGTCTTATTTCCTATCATTCTGAATAAGTGCCAACAGACGGTCAACAGCTTCCTCTTCAGGGATATTCTTCTCCACACACTGTTTACCCTTATACAGACTTATCTTTCCACGACCAGCACCTACATAACCATAGTCGGCATCGGCCATCTCGCCAGGACCATTGACAATACAACCCATGATACCAATCTTCAAACCTACCAGATGACTGGTGGCTGCCTTAATCTTAGCAATAGTCTCTTGGAGATTGTAGAGCGTGCGTCCACAACCAGGACAAGATATATACTCCGTCTTGGTGAATTTAATACGAGCTGCCTGAAGGATACTATCTGCAAGACTAGTCAGACTAGTAATACTAGTATAACTAGCTGTACTAGTAATCACCAGTTTCGTTGCCTTTCTATCAATGAGCAGGGCACCAACAGCCATAGCAGCCTTCAACTGGAAGGTCTCCCAATCAGGGGCATCAAGGTTCAGCGTGATGGTATCATCTTTGATACTGGCCTCAGCCTCAGCACGTAAGCTAGTACTTTCTGGAATAAGGTCTACCAATTTGTGGGCTACAGGAATCTCACACTCAGGCTCTTCAGAGAGTGACACACGGATGGTGTCGCCAATACCTTCAGTGAGCAGAGCACCGATTCCCAAGGCAGACTTGATACGACCATCCTCTCCTTCACCAGCCTCAGTCACTCCCAAATGCAAGGGATAATACATATCCTCCGCATCCATCGTCTTCACTAAAAGACGCACAGTAGTCACCATCACCACCGTATTAGAAGCTTTGATACTGATAACAACGTCATGAAAGTTCTCACGACGGAAGATACGGAGGAATTCCATACAACTCTCAACGATGCCCTCGGGTGTGTCACCATAACGACTCATGATACGATCAGAGAGCGAACCATGGTTCACGCCAATACGTACAGCCGTATGATGCTCCTTACATATATTAATAAAAGGTACGAGCTTTGCATCTATCTTCTTCAACTCCTCGGCATACTCCTCATCGGTATATTCCAAATGTTTAAAGGTACGCCCTGGGTCTACATAGTTACCTGGGTTGATACGTACCTTCTCACAATACTGCGCAGCCACGTCTGCCGTGTGAGCCGTGAAATGAACATCAGCCACAAGGGGAGTATCATAACCATCAGCCTTCAAGCGTGCTGAGATATTCTTCATATTCTCAGCCTCACGGATGCCCTGAGTAGTGAAACGCACCAGTTCGCCACCAGCATCGATGATACGTTTCGCCTGAGCCACACTACCATCGGTATCATTTGTATCGGTGGTAGCCATTGATTGGATGCGGATGGGATTGTCGCCACCAATAGCGATACGTCCCACATGGGCCACGCTACTAATTCGTCTTGTACTCATATTTTACCTCAGCTAATTCCTTGTTTGCCTTTTCTATCTTCGTTTTAAGGCCACTCTTATAGTCGCTCAGACGCTGTGCCAAAGCCTCATCACTCAAAGCCAGCATCTCAACAGCCAGGATAGCAGCATTCTGTGCGCCATTCACGCCTACTGTTGCCACAGGGATTCCAGGAGGCATCTGAATAATAGAAAGCATGGCATCAAGACCATCAAGCATACCCTTGATAGGTACGCCAATAACAGGCAGCGTGGTACTGGCAGCAATCACACCAGGCAGGGCAGCAGCCATACCAGCACCGGCAATAATCACCTTCAGGCCGCGGTCCTTAGCCGTACGGGCAAACTCCTCCACAGCATCGGGTGTACGATGAGCCGAAAGGGCATTGACTTCAAACGGTACCTGCATCTCATCAAGCAGTTTGCAGGCTTTTTCCATAACGGGCAGGTCACTTGTGCTGCCCATGATAATGCTAACAATAGGTTTCATATGATGATATTTTTCAAAACTTACAAAAAGATAATACCGAGGGTGGCACAGACAAAACCGACGCCAAAACCGCCTACGACCTGCGACAAGCTATGCTGACGCAGAATCATACGCGCAGAGCCCAATACACCAGCCACGGCAAAAACCAAGCAGAACCACCAAACGGGATTAAAGCCAAAGATGTCGGCAAAGACAAACAAGGCTCCTGCCACACCGCCAATAGCTGCAGTATGGGTAGAAATCTTCCACCATATATTGATGATGGCACACATCACCTGTACGACCAGTGCACCAATAACAATACTCGATACGAAATGATAGATATGAAGCGACTCCAACACATAGAGGCAAGTAAAGTAGCACGCGATACTCATAACATAAGGTATGATACGACGACGCTTATGCCCCAGTTCCATTCGCGTCCATCCCTGTACACGGCGATACAAATGAATCAGGAATGTAGGCAGCAAAATGGTAAAAAAATAGACTAGCGTCAGCACCATTAGTCGATACTCCCATGGAAGCAGGTTCATGTAGCTGAACAAGAACATGATAATAAGTCCCACAAGAGGCAAATAAAACGGGGTGAATATCAAACTGACCACCCTAGCGGTATAAATAATACTTTTCTCTCTGCTTATCATGTTCTTTTTCACTTTCTCAACCTTGCAATAGGAATACCCAACTGTTCACGATATTTAGCCACTGTACGACGAGCTATAGGATAACCTTTCTCCTTTAATGCTTCACTTAAAGCATCATCGCTCATGGGTTTCCGTTTGTTCTCAGCATCCACAAGTTCACGTAGGGCAGCCTTAATCTCACGCGTGGACAACTCTTCTCCATTCTCCGTGACATAACCATCACTGAAGAAATATTTCAGAGGGAAGATGCCCCATCGTGTCTGTACATATTTCGAATTAGATACACGTGATACCGTACTCAAATCCAATCCCGTACGCTCGGCCACATCCTTCAATATCATAGGACGCAGCAGCGCTTCGTCACCCTCCTCAAAGAAACGATGTTGCAACTGGATGATTGTTTTCATTGTGAGTGTCAATGTGCGTCGTCTAACTTTTACTGCATCAATAAAACTCTGTGCAGCATCCACCTTTTGTTTTGTATAAAGGAGCGCTTCTTTCATCTGACGACTCAGTCCCTCTTTATTGTTTTGATACTCCTTGAGCAGGTCGGCAAACGACTGGGACACCTGCAATTGCGGCACATCCCCATTATTCAGCGAAAAGGTCACGGTGCCGTCATCCTGCGTATCCACAATGAAATCGGGTGTTATTTGCTGCATGGATCGACCCATCGCCTCACCCATGGCAGCACCGGGTTTTGGGTTCAAACGACGTAATTCACGAAACAACGTCTCAGCCTGCAGCTCATCAACTCCCATCAACTGAGTTATCTTATCCCAGTGTTTTTTGGTAAACTCATCAAAGAAATCAGTCAGAATCTGCTTCATCTGATTCGTTGTCACCGATTTCTCCTTACGTTCCACCTGCAGCAACAGACACTCCTGCAAGGTACGGGCACCTATACCAGGCGGGTCTAGGCGTTGCAGTTTCTTCAACACCGTCTCCAACTGGTCTGCCGACAGGTCTATATTATGATAGATAGCCAATTCGTCAGCTATATTCTCAAGAGGCGTACGGAGGAATCCATCATCATCAAGTGAACGGATAAGATACTCCAAAACATAACGTTCCTGATCAGACAGTTCCATCTCGCCCACCTGCTCCAGCAATTCGTCATAAAACGAGAGCGACTGTCCATAAACCATCTCTTCACGCTCTTCTGCCGACGATTGGCCACCATGATAGACGGGCAGATCTTCATCGTCACGACCAATATTCTCCAAGGCAGCATCAAGGGCTTCACTGCGCTCCTCGCGTTCTCGTTGAGCATCAAAATCATCAGAAGTTTCAGGACTTTCCTGATAGTCTGAATAATCCGGGAAATCAGGATTCTCAGAATCACTCTCCAGCGCAGGATTATCATGCATCTCAGTCTCTATGCGCTCAGCAAACTGCTGGATAGGCAACTCGATAAGATGCGACTGCAACAATTGTTGCTGCGAAACGGTCTGCAACAATCGCTGTTCCTGTTTCTGTTCTTGTATCTGACTCTGTGCCATCTCTTATTACGTTATTTCGTCATCGCGCTATAACGATTACATCTTAAAGTATTCTTTCAATTCCTCGGCATAAGCTGCCAATACATGCGGTTCCATGTTACCATAGCGCTGCCATATCTGTTGGCACGGAAGCAACAGGACAGAATCAACCGATGCCTCGCGATTCAGATAAGGATCACATATCTGGTAGATATCGAGTACCCCCACGATGTCAGTTGGTTTTAGTTTCAGCAATTTAGCCATATCTTGTACCTCTGGCGTCTCCGCAACCATCGTAATCGTTGACAGCCTGAAATAGAGATCAAGTATCAAGATAAGCATTACTGGTGTGAAGCGTCCATCTTCTGCCAGCGGTCGGAAGTCTTTCTCAAAAGTTTCCTGAACCTTTACACCTTGGAAGAAATCACCAGCAGTACCAAAGCCTGTCATCTCACGCAACAGTTTCACTACACGTGCAAGTTTACGAGGATTATCCGCATAGGTACGCCATATACGTTCTATACGAGGCGTCTCAAGCGTGGCAATCTGCTGCATACGTGAGCGCAAGAACTGCGGAGCTATATGTAACTCCAAACTCAAATCAATCATCTCACGACTATACAGTGACTTCACACCAACCGGCTTGTGCAGATAAATCTGCATCAGCAACAGCCAATAGTCGTCTTGCCACACAGTATTCTTTGCCATATCCTCATATATTTTGTCGCAAAATTACAAAAAATTCTGAAATATCGCTCTTCTATCAGAATCTTTTTGTAACTTTGGCGCACGATTTTGACATGAATTCTATGAAACGTATTATTTCTATACTATGGATAGCCTGTCTGAGCATGATGATGGCAGCCCAGACACCTAAGCAGGATATCAAAAAAGACTTTAGGTTCTCAGGTGGTTCATTTATGAACTATCCTGGACCCAAGCAGCAGACACTGACACCTGCGCCCAAGGGAAAGAAACCATTCTATATCAGCCACTATGGCAGACATGGCTCACGTAACATCACCAAGCCAGAAGTTTTCCGCACGCTACTGCAACTCATGACCCAAGCAGAGGAGCAGAAAGCTATGACGTCATTAGGTCGTGACGTCATGAAGCGCATAGAAATGATGGAAGCCGACGCTCACGAGCGTACGGGTGAACTGACTGTAATTGGAGCCCAACAGCATATGGATATCATGCGCCGCATGGTGGAACGTTTTCCTGAGGTATTTAATGGTAATGTTACCATTACGGCCAAAAGTACCACATCCATACGTAGCATCCTGTCTATGTGTAACGCGTTGACCCAACTTAAAGCCATGCGCCCAAATCTCACCATCAACCAAGATGCAAGTCTACGCGATATGCACCACCTGTTTCATATTGACAAGGAACTAACGGCCAAGGCCTCATCTGACGAGAACAAGGCCTATTACGATGCTTTTTGTCAGAAATATCCCACAACAGACAGGCTCATCTCAACCCTCTTTTCTGACACGAGTTTCATCAATAAATTCGTAGATAAAGAGCGTATCACAAGTTATCTGTTTCAGTTGGCCTCTGACTTACAAGACACTGACATCAGTAACAAGTTGTCACTCTACGACATCTTCACAGAAAAAGAGCTCTACCTTAATTGGAAGAAAAAAAATACAGAATGGTATCTAGGCTGGAGTTTCTGTCCCACGAATGGCGGAAAGATGCCTTACTCTCAGCGTTTCCTGCTCCGTAACATCATAGAGCGCGCTGACAGTTGCATCCAATTGGCTCACCCTGGTGCTAACCTGCGCTATGGTCACGATACAGCCCTCCTACCACTAATCTGTTTGCTGGGCGTCAATGGCTATGACCTTAATACAACCGATTTGGAACAGTTAGAACAGCTAGGTTGGATTGACTACCACATGATACCGATGGCTGGCAACCTGCAGATTATATTCTACCGCAAGAACGTAGCCGACAAGGATGTACTTATCAAGGTGTTACTCAACGAGAACGAGGCCACCCTGCCCTTGCAGACAGATGTAGCCCCGTATTACCATTGGAATGACTTCCGAAAATACTATTTACAGCGCCTCAACAATTACAAAGAGTAATTTTTAACGCTGAGAGAAAGCCAGCGCATACATGCGTATCTGTTTCACCATGGCCAGCAGACCATTGCTGCGTGTAGGCGACAGATGTTCCTTCAAACCTATCTGCTCAATAAAATAGAGGTCGGCATCCAGTATCTCCTGAGGTGTCGAATCATTGAGCACACGGATTAGCAGAGCCACGATACCCTTTACGATAAGCGCATCACTCTCTGCCTGGAAATGGATTTTTCCATTCTCATAGTCGGCCTGCAACCATACCCGGCTCTGACAACCATCAATCAGGTTGCTCTCCACCTTATATTTCTCATCAAGAGGTGCCTGCTCATTGCCCAGATCGATAAGTAACTGATACTTATCCATCCAGTCGTCAAAGTCCTGAAACTCCTTAATAACCTCGTCTTGTCGTTCGTTAATTGTCATTTTTCTTATTTTTCGTTATAGTTATAACGTCATTGCGTGATAACGTTCGTTATTCTGCCTTGATAATCTTAAACAGTTTGTCGCTGGGACGCACCTTCTCAGGCACCTTGATACTGACACGCGTACCCTGTTGGGCAGTCTGCACACTACTAGTATCATCATGAATCTCATCGACGGTCACATAGAGGGCTCCCGTTGTAGGTCCTGTAATCAACATCTTATCACCCACGCTGAAAGTACCGGCCTCGACTGCAAACTCTGCCACGCCCAGTTTCGAGAAATATTTCACGCCCTTACCAATATAGCTCTTGCGCTCCGTAGCGTTAGAACCGTAGTTTGAGTTCCATTCGCCCAACGTCTGTCCCTGATAGTAGCCATCCCAGAAGCCGCGATTGAATACTGTTGCCAAACGCTCATCCCAAGCGTCCTTTTTCTCTTCAGTGAAAGTGCCGTCGAGCACACTCTGAATAGCCTCCTTATAGCACTGCACCACAGTGAGCACATATTCTGGACCACGGGCACGACCCTCTATCTTGAAGACCCTCACACCACTCTTCATCATCTTATCAATGAAACGAACGGTTTTCAAGTCCTTAGGACTCATGATATACTTATTGTCAATCTCAAGTTCGGTACCAGTCTCCCTATCAGTCACGATATACGAGCGGCGACAGATTTGCATGCAGGCGCCACGGTTGGCCGAACGTCCAGTATTGTCAAGACTCATATAGCACTTACCACTCACAGCCATGCACAACGCACCGTGACAGAACATCTCTATACGCACCAACTCACCACTGGGTCCACAGATATGCTGTTCCTCTATCTGTCGGTAGATATCTGCTACCTGATCCATACGAAGCTCACGGGCCAGCACCACCACATCGGCAAACTGGGCATAGAACTTCAGTGCTTCCACATTCGAGATATTCAATTGTGTGCTAAGATGTACCTTCATCCCCTTCTGACGACAGTAGGTCATCACCGCAATATCACAGGCAATGACAGCAGATATCTTTGCCTCTACGGCAGCATCCACAATCTGATGCATCGTCTCGATATCCTCACCATAGATAATTGTATTCACAGTGAGGTAAGTCTTCACGCCAGCCTCGTTACATGTAGCTGCAATCTCACGTAAGTCGTCTATCGTAAAGTGGTTGGCAGAATGTGAACGCATGTTCAACTGCTCCACACCAAAATATACCGAATCGGCTCCCGCCTTCAGGGCAGCAGCCAAAGAATCGCGGCTCCCCACGGGCGCCATGATTTCAAAATCCTTTATTGTCTCATTCATTCTGTCTGAAATTCTACCTATACACATCTTCTTTCTTCAGTTCTACGACCCTTCCGAAACGAGCAAGAGCCTTCATATCAGTCAGTTTCCTGTCACCGATAACGATCCAGACACGGTTCTTATTAGAGGCGACATGCTGCTGATAGAACCGCATGATATCCTGAGCCGTAACAGCAGGAATCCCTTTGGCTATATCTGCTTGAGGGTCTGAGCTATAGCCTTCCCTTAGTTGGTTGGCTACATATTTACCTAAGTTACGGAAGGTAGGATAAGCGTTCTGGATATCATTCAGCACACTCTGCCGGGCAGCCTCCAAATCATTCTCCTTCATAGGCATCTGATGCAACAGAGAATCAATCGTTGAGAGCGCCTCCATTGTCTTGTCAGCCTGCGTTCCCGTTGCAGTAATATAACCTTGTGTGGCATCAGGATGCTGGGCAAAACTCGTAGTAAAAGCTTTTCCGCCTGTTGAGTATGCCAATGAACGGAACTCACGTACATTCTGGAAAAGCACAGACGACATACCACCTCCGAAGTACTCGTCCCACAGTTTGAAATTTACACGATCTTCCTGTGTAGGCAACGCTCCGATGGCATCATAACTAATCACATAGTTCTGTCGCGATTTAGGTACATTAAAGAAATACACCACAGGCTCATCATACTGCAGGAAAGGACGGAAGGTATCAGCCTGAGGTTTGGTGCATTGAGCCAAAGGAAGCATTTGTTGCGACTGAGTCGCAACAAGCTCCACAGATTGGCGTCCACAGTAGAATAGTTCACAGTCATACTGCTGCAACTCACGGAAGAGCGCCTCCAGGTCCTCATCCTTCAGAGCCTTCACCTCCTTCTTATTCAACTGCGTGAGGTAAGACGACCTTTCTCCATAAGCGATACGATGCAGCACTGGTTGCAACACGTCGTCTTTCTGTTTGCCAAAACCTTTACGATCTATCCTGTCAGCATCCTTTGCATCTTTGAGGGCATTATTATCTGCCTTTGCCGAGCGCAGGAAATGAGCCAACAACTGCAGGGCAGGCACCAGTTGTTTGTCAGGCCCCGTCAGGTTGATGCTAAAGGCCACATCGCCAGGCACCACCTCCATCGTGACTCCGATACGCTGCCAAGCCTGACCAAGCTGCTGTCTGTTCAATGAATCTGTACCCAACTGTGACAGACAGGAGCCCAACACACGAAGCGCTGGGGTATGGAGCTCACCTTCCTTATAACGTAAAGAGAAGGTGAATACATCATTGACGGGGTTCTCCTTATAATATAGCGTCACATGATTATTGAGAGGTTTTATCACGATATCCTGTCCGAAATCAACCGTGCGTACAGCCATATCCTTGACAGGCATCTGTTCCAACTGTAGAGCGAAAGCCGACTTAGCATCCAGATTCTTCGGACTGATAGGCTTATAGCCTGGCTGTTTCAGCGTCTCCTTGTCTGGCGTTCCGTATTTCTTAACCAACGTGATATAGTTGGCACCATAGTATTTCTTTGCTGCAGCCACCACATCAGCCTTCGTGAGATGACGGATGCCCTCTATCTTATCCAGCACATCTTGCCAGGAGTGTCCACTAGAGAAAGTCATCACCATACGTTGCGAACGACTGCTGATAGTTTCCAACTCTTTTTGAGCATCCAGTAGCATCTCCTGCTTCAGGGCTTCTACCTGCTCCTCGCTGAAATGACCATCCATCACCTGCTGCAACTGTTCAAACACACGAGCCTCGGCCTTCTTCATCTTACCAAACAAATTGGGGATGACAAGGATAGCAGAGCCTGCCGCATCATCCAGTCCCGCAACCAATGCTGCAGCCACCATCAGCTTATGCTCATTGGTCAGCGAGTCAAGCAGTCCGGCTTTACCGTTAAACAGCAACTTGTTAGCCAAGTCAAGCGCGTTGGCATTAGCCTCATACTCTGTAGGTGCCTTGAACACTAAGGCCTCTGCACCAATAAGGGGGATGGGGAGTTTGATTGCTTCACGCTCACCAGCAACAATCGCTGGCATCGGACTTCTACGTCTTTCAGGCGCAGGACCGGTCTGCACACGTCCGAAAGTCTTTTCCAACAGTGTCATCAGCGTAGAGTCTGGTGTGATATCACCACAAAGAATCAGACCCATATTCGAAGCCACATAGTATTTCTTGTAGAAGGCCGCCATATCCGACAGGCGCGGATTCTTCAGGTTCTCAGTAGAACCAAGGATGGGAGAGGCATAAGGCTGGGTCTTAAACACAGCTTTAAAAATCTTATCCTGCACATCGCCCATATCGTCGGCAGCACGGTTTTTCTCTTCATAGACATTCTCCAGTTCGCCCTGAAAACCGCGGAATACGGGTGTGATGAGACGTTCTGAGTTAAGCCAGCACCACTGTTCCATGAACTGAGGCAAAAACAAGTTATGATAATAGGTCAGATCCTGCCCTGTACCGGCATTCAGCGAACTGCCACCATATTTTGAAATCAACCGACTGAACTCATTGGGGATGACATAGTCTGAAGCTTTCAGACTCAGTTCATTAATATGTTTCTGGATACGTGTACGTGTAACCTCGTCCTTCGTTTGACTGAGCAGATCATATTGCGCAGAGATACTATCAAGCCAAGGCTTCTCTGCAGTATAGTCGGTAGTGCCGATACGGTCAGTACCCTTGAACATGATATGTTCGAAATAATGGGCAATACCTGTGTTTGGACAATCCTTGGCACCAGCCTTTACCACAACGGCGCCAAAGACCTTTGGCTGAGAGTGATCCTCATTCAGCCAAACGGTCATGCCGTTACTGAGTTTTAGTTCCTTGACTTCCAGCTGTGCATAAGCAGCAACACTGGTTATAATAGTAACCAGAACAAACGCAATACGTCTCATAAAAAA
>JAEEGL015480594.1_pt1 | contig 10876 bp, 10 predicted proteins | sample 9134231 | NCBI WGS metagenome assembly JAEEGL01 (sample SAMN16246548, study PRJNA631951) | gut metagenome | biome: gut microbiome; feature: rumen; material: fiber-attached | host: Bos | place: Iran: Karaj | collected 2018-10
GTCTGGCATTGTCTGGTGCCAAGCTGTATCCATAACGGCGCAGTGTGGTACGTTCGGAGGAACTTTCTGAGCTGCCTCAATACCCATGATGTTTGCTGGGTTGTGGAGCGGGCCAAGGTCCTGTACGGAGCGGAATGTCTCGATAACTTCCGGTGTAACGATAACTGATTTTGTGAATTTGTCGCCGCCATGAAGAACGCGGTGGCCAACAGCTTTGATAACGCTCATGTCTGTGATTACACCGACTGAAGGATCCGTTATTGTAGTGATAATAAGCTCAATTGCCTCTTTGTGCGTTGGGCATGGGCTTTCTTTTACAAACTTGTCTTTGCCTTTTGCCTCGTGTGTGATTACTGAACCAGGCTGGGTAACGCGCTCAACGACGCCGGATGCGAGAACGTCTTTGTTGTCCCAGTCGTATACCTGATATTTCGCGGATGAACTTCCGCAGTTTAATGTGAGAATTACCATTTCCTTCTCCTGTAAAAGTTTAAGTCTCTGCGGCGACACCGCGCAAAAGGCTTATGTGCTAAAATGTAGTATTCTAACAGTATAAGCGAAAATAAATGAGTTTTCAAGATTGAAAATGAGCCGCGCAAAACTGAATAGCGCCAGGGGGTGTAGCACCGCGCTGTGCGCGTTCTGGTGCATCGCGCCAGAATGAAGCGTTAGCGGAAGTGCGAAAGACCCGACCGACTGCGCAGCAGGCGGTGGCGCCCGCCTAATCAACCAAATCTCTGCGGCGGCGTTACGACCCAAAGTGCTTTCAGCGTTATGTCGCCGCTGTTGATGAGCGTGTGCGGCGATGATGCCGAGAACGAGATGCTGTCACCGGCTTCAAGGTCATAAGAAAGCGACTCGTACTGGAAGTGAGCCTTGCCTTCGATAATGTAGCCGAACTCGCGTCCCAAATGGCCGTACGAGCCGCGGTGCGTGTGTTCTCCTGCAGGGATTGTAAGAAGATACGATTCCATCGCATGTTCACCGTCGCTTTCTGATGGTTTTGCAAGCTCCTCGTAACATGCAGCATCTTCTTCTATTTTACGACGTTCGTCTGCGCGTATTATATGAACCGGTCGGTCTCGCCGGTATTCTTCAAAAAGAAACTCCAGGTTTATATCCAGAACATCCGCCAGTGTAAGAAGAGTGTCAATTGCAGGAGAAACTCTGTTGCGCTCTATTTGTGAGACAAGGCTTTCGCTCACTCCTGCCTGCTGAGCGACAACTTTTAGAGTATATCCTTTTTTTTCGCGTACTGTGCGGAGTTTTTCACCAAACCGATATGGGACCTGTTTGTTTTGCATAGACATCGTTGTATTGTTTCTCCTTGTTTTTTTCCAGAATAAAGCGCATGTAATGGTCTTCCAGCGTGGAATGTGGTCCCGGTAGGTTCATCCGCAAACGTGCTTTTGCGTTATCTCTCCTTACCGAATAATGAAGATAGAACTGACGTGGATCTTTGTTGTTCTGCTGGTCGTATTCTGGCTCTTTGTTCAAGAACTTTGAAACTTCATCACGGCCTATTGCGTTTATTCCCTTATCCCTAAGGATTTGTTTAAGTCTTTGTATATCTTCGTAGGAAAGCCCGAAAAGAAACTCCTCCATTGACATGGCGACTTCTGGGTCACATAGTTTTGATGAGATGAATTTGCACCATTGATCGTCCATTTCAATCGAAAGCAAAAGCAGTTCGCTTGTGCCGACCATCGTTCCGAACACAGGCGCGAGTTTTCGGCGCGCTATCCAGACGGACTCCAGAACAGGAGCCATGTCCGCAACGTTCTGGTCACTGCGGTGTTCCCACAGTACTATTAGCGAATATGCTACCTGTTGGCGTAAATCAACCGGAATCGATGTATTGTCAAGCAGAGAAAGATAAACATCCTCAGCCATGAGCGTGAACATAAGGTTTAGGCTCGCTTTTTGGAAAGCGGCAGTCTCATCCTTTGAGAAGCGGCACTCAACGGCGATTTTCATCATAGAGGTGAAAGCTTGGAATTTAGCAACAAGGAATCCTTTTCCAAGTATCGCTTTTGTAGGAAGATGCAGAATTCTGTCGGCACCACGTTGTGCTAATAGAGATTCCACAAGTGTTTTTTCTGTCGTTATTTCAGCGGAATATTTTTGCTGTTGAAAAAGCGATGGAAAGTGTGCAATGTTCCGTGTAAGCCGCTCCAAGTCAGCCATTCTGTTGGCAAAAACTTCAAGCGTTTCCGGTGAGATTGTCTTCAGTTTGTCGAACATCAGGTTTACAAGGACGCGCTCTTTATCAGTGAGTACAACGAGGTTAGTGGAAAATTCATCGTTCAGCTCATCTTTGTCATAGAACTCTTCAATATCGACAGATTCAAAGTTGTATTGTTCGTTGTCCATACTTTTCCCACCTCCCATGAAAAGTCTTCGTCACGATAACTCAGTCACTTTTTCAGTGCTACTTAAGTATTGTATCATAACTTAAAAAAAAATGATATATCATGTAATTTTTTCTACCGATAGAGACAGTATGAAAGAGTCGTTTAAAAAGTTTTTTTCCAGAGTCATAAAAATGCGTACACAAGCTATCACCAGCCGATGCACTTCACTATTCGTCAGACAGCCTGTCTGTAAAAGCCTGTTTGCGTATGTTCTTTTTGCATGCATGTGTTTTTCTGCAGCCGCTGCAGACCTTAGTATCGAACCGTCTGATCTACGTATCGAAGAATATCCAGAAGGCGGATATCTATTATATATCCGTCAAAAAGATGGTGTTAAGTCTGTTATGCTCACTGAAACTACAAAAGACCCTTCTGGAGTGGAGTCAAACTATGCATACAGGGCGCAGGAGTATAATTCGATAAACGGTGATGAGAAACGTATACTTAACGGTGAGTTCCTTGTCTCTGAATACTCAAAGAACAGCCTCATGGATTCGACACCGCAGTCAGATGAATCGTTTGGAAGCGCTTTTTGCATATATATTCCGCAAGTTCTTATCTATGGATATCCGTGGACTCGCAATGGAACTGTCGAAATTTCCAAAGGAACTTTTATAAATATCCGTACATTCGAAATGCCTTATGGTGATTATAACGGTGGTTTCCTTGACAATCCGTTTATGTTCGATTTTGTCCAGAAGCCCAAGCCTAAGCCTGAAGAACCAGAACCAGAGCCTGAAGTAGTGCTGACGGATGCGTATAATCCTGTTGCGGCGGCAGCATTTGAAGATATTGCCGGTTCTGGAAGCGGAACTTTCATTATATCGAAAGGTACCGAATCAATCGTTGATGATATTATGAATTCGTTCAACGCAATAAATCCGAAGGGAAAAATAGATGTTGTTTTCGCAGTTGATGCGACAGGCAGCATGAAGGACGATATTCAGGTCTTGCGCAACGAGTTTGTTCCGCGGCTTATCGATTCCTTGAAAGAGTGCGGAGAGGTGCGGCTCGGCCTTATCCTTTACCGCGATTACACCGACTCGTTCAGGTACAAAACTCTTCCTGTAAAGTATTTCGCTTTCACCGAAGATGTGGAGACATTCAAAAAACAGCTGAATTCGTTTACGATAACAGGAAAAGAAGGTGGCGATGTTCCAGAAGCCGTCTACGAAGCTTTGTACGCGTCGCTGAATTTCTACGAGTGGCGGCAGGACGCACAGCGGAAAGTCATTCTGATTGGCGATGCTGAGCCGCATCCGAGTCCGCGTGGCGGCACAATAAAATGCACCAAGGAGCTTATTGAGTCATTGGCGCAGGAAAAAGACGTTACCGTAGACGCGATAATTATCCCGGATAACAAGGAACGTAGGTAACTACGTTCTTTATCTCGAGTATCTACAGAAACTACGTAATTTACACGATTTGCGAAAAACACCTAGCAGGCAAGTAGTGTAGGAACGTCGATAGCATTTGTAGGGAGCGGTCGCGGAAGTGCGGAACACCCGACCGTTAGTTCGCTTCAGGTCGTTTTACGACCACGCGAACGACGGGCACGCCCCTTATATTTTCCCTTTCTAACTACAGCGCGGAATTCTCCGGGAGCTTTTTCCAGTCTATGATTGCGAGCTTTTTATATGCCTGTGGAAGTGTGAGCGCAGAATCCGGGGTGTCAAAGTATGCAATTATCTCTTCAAGGATAGGGCGTGCTTCGTCCCATTTTTGTGCCTTAGTATAGATATGTGCAATCTCGAACATTGCTGTTATACGTGTGCCGATATCCTCGCCGAACCGCTCGATTATCGTTTGATAGTAAAAGATACTTGCTTTTTCGTTGCCGTCATCGTATGCATCCTGCGCTAACTGAATCAGTTCTTCCTTTGTTAAATCTTCCGGCACAGATTTTGGAACAGAATAGCATGAGAAGCTGATAATAATAAGAAGTGCTGCAAGCACGGCTGAAATATGTTTCATTTTGTCTTTCCTTTGATGCAATATTGGCGACAGGCAGAAAATCGCGCTGTGCCTTTTATAATAAAAAAAATGTCGCTTTCACAAGTTACAGGAATTTAAAGCTTAATACAAGTGGCTTTTTTTATCAGAATTCCGGTTTTCAAAAATATCGGTTTTCTCGCGGAAACTGAAATATCCTGTTTTTGTTACGATAATGTGATCCAAAAGCGTTATCCCGATAATCTTGGACGCATCCAGTATCATCTGTGTTACTTCCGCATCCGCTCCCGAAGGCAATGCGATTCCTGAAGGATGGTTGTGCGCAAGGATTATTGCGGCGGCTCTGTCGGTTATTGCATCCGCGAAAATCTCGCGCGGATGTATAAGCGACTTGTTCAAAATGCCCTTTGAGATTTCGTGGAGTTTTTTTATGTCGTGCGAGCTGTCGAGCGTTATGCAGAGAAAATGTTCTTCTTGTTTAAGTGCGTATGATTGGATGAACGGTACGATATCTGTCGGTTTTTTCACACGGAGTGAGTTTTTTGCCGTAATGCGTCTGCCAAGTTCCAACGCCGCAAGTACAAGCGTCGTCTTTCCAGGTCCCATTCCAGGAATCAACGAAAGCTGCTCATGAATTTCGCTCGTGTTGTAGTTGTCCAGAACATTAAGAACTTCATCAGAAAGCTCTCCTACAGGAACGCCTTTTATTCCGGTCCCAAGTAGTATCATTATAAGTTCTTTGTCCGTAAGAGAGGAAATTCCTTTTTTTATTGCCTGTTCTCGAACATCTGGTTTTTTGCCCGCACGCAGGTCTGTTTCGCTTTCATATGTTATTTGCATCATCATATTTATTATTGCTATTCAGCTTGAAGAAATATCTATTTTTCGAAAAAAAATTAGAAAAATCCGATAATTATTTTATAATGAGAAAAATAATTGCTTTTGTTGTCATTTGTTTTGTGTTGTTTACCATCGGTACTAGTGTTTTTGCGTATGATGCCGGTACGGCAGCTTGCGGCGGTTTTGTCGCGCCCTTTTTTGTGTATGTGCCTCAAGTTAAGCCTTTGTTATCGGTTTCTCTGAGGATTGATTCTGCCGGGCAAAAGACGGCAGATGAGCTTGTTTCGTTTTTTATGAGCAGAAATCCTGCAACAGATCGCCAGAAAGTCGAGCGCCTTGCGCGTTATTACGTTGAGGAGGGCGCGGCAGAGGGCATTAATTCTGATCTGGCATTCGTCCAGATGTGCTTGGAAACTGGATATCTGAAATTCGGCGGGCTCGTCACCGTGGATATGAACAATTTTTGCGGGCTTGGTGCAATGGACGCTGAACATCGTGGAAATGTGTTCGAGACGGAGCTGCTTGGCGTTCGTGCGCATATACAGCATCTTCATGCATACGGAACGACGCGTGAGCTTGTAAATGAATGCATAGATAACCGCTATAAATACGTAAAGCCCAGGGGCAAAGCACCTTTTGTTTTCGGGCTTGCTGGAACCTGGGCTTCTGACAAGCAGTACGGCGAGAAACTACGGAAGCTTCTTTTCAGCCTATCGGCTTTTGATCTGGCTTCGGCAGATTAGAAAGACCGATTAATCCGGCGTATTGCTCTGGCGGATTTCAGCCTATTTTTGTTCCGATAAACGGTTTGTCGTCGAGTATGCAGCGTATGTTCGGAATATTTTTTCCGCCCGCGCAAATGACGGTCATGCCGTTTTCGGATGCTTTCTTGCTTGCAATCGGGTCGAACGGACAGTTTTTACCGGGCTGCCATTCATCACCGACCATTTTGCGGAAATCAGCCCATGAAATTGTGTCTAGCGGCTTTGCGTCCGGGTTTTTGCGCGGGTCGTCCGTGTAGACTTTCTCAATGTTGGAAAGATTTACGACAGTCTTTGCACCAAACTGCTCTGCAAGAAGCACTGCGTCATTGTCAGTGGAAAAGCCTGGTTTCCAACCGGCGGCAACGAGAATGCGGCCAGTAAAATCTTTTGCCGCAGTAGGGTCATAAACTACATCCTGCTCGCAGAGGTCAGCGAAAATTGCTTTCAAAAGCTGTGCGTTAAGGCGTGTTGCCATAATGCCAATCCAATCAGCTTGGTTATCGTCTTTTTCGTTGCCGCCGACTGCCCTGTATGCGTTCTGATAGACGCGCGCCGGTGCGCCTCCTCCTACAACAAGAATGAGTTTGCGGTCTTTGTCTTCTGCAAGCCACCCTCTTACCATAGCAGAAAAATCATTTAAAAAGGCGGTGTCCGGTGCGTCCGGCACTACAATTGAGCCGCCTACTGATAATACTTTAACCATCTATTCCTCCAAAAAAGCCGAGTTTGCGGCAACAAATGCGGCATGTCGTAAAACCACATCGCGCGTTATTGCCGATTTATGTCACTTCACCTTCGAAACGATAACATGTGACCATTTCGTCGTGTAAGCCGTTACGTTCGATGACGCTTCTTCCCAAACGGACTGTATTGCGTATGATCTTGGGCGTGAAACGTTTCTTGCCGTTATGTTAGAAACCTTTATTAAGTTGTAGCCGCGTGAAACTGTTATGTGAGACGAGTCAAGGTTTCCAAAGTAGAATGTCTCAGGCTTTTCTGCAGGGGAATCTATTGCAAAATCCAAGCCTGCGCCCATTGCCGGATCTGCCGGAACCCAGCCAATATTGTCGATGTAGAACTCAGCCCACCAATGTGGACGGCAACTTCCGTCCGCACCGACAAGAATTCCTGCTGCAGGCAGTGTAGGAACATCTGCTGCTCTTGCTAAAGCTGTAAAGATGATCGCTTCGTCGTACGCGTCGGCATATCCTGTTTCTATGGAGTCAAAAATGTCGCTGTAAACCGGGCGTGGGTCTTGCAGAAGCTGAAAGTTAGATATAACCCACGAATATATAAGGGAAGCTTTTTTCCAAGGCGATGTTTCTTTTTTTATGATTTTTGCCGCAAGGTCTTTTATTCTCTGGTCATCTGACTGGATTATGTCGTCTGCGAGTGTCCACTCCGAACAGTAAGAAATGGAGTTTTCGCCCCGTTTTGCAGTCTGGTTTTTGTTGACGGTTTCCGTTTTCCAAACCGTGACGGTGTAGTTATCTGTGATTGTCGTGTTTACCACTGAATCTGCTTCTGCTGAAATCTGATGAATGGCAGTTCCTGTGTAGTCTTTAAGGACCGGTTCGTGCAAAAAGTAAATATCGTTTACGTCGCGCTGCCATGCACATCGTACAGGTTTTGGGACGAATATGTATATTGATGCCGATGAATCTGCTTTTATTCCTGATGCTGCCATTTCAAAAGTAATGTTGTATTTCCTGCAATCGGAGTATTGCTTGCTGCCTGACGTCTCTGTAACCTCGAAAGGAACTTTGTTGCTGCTGCCGTTATTAGAGGAGACAAATATTGTTCCTGTCGTGGCTCCGTCGGGGATGCGTACTTTTATTTCATGGTCGCTCCAGAAAAGATAGTCAGAATCGAATTCTGAGCATGCTATGAACGTGTCTTGTGCGGAAAGGTCAGCTTTTGCAGAGAACCACACTTGGGAAATGCTTTTTGTTGGTCCGAAATTGTTTCCGCTTATTGTAAGCTCCGTTCCTACAACGCCTTTTTTTACGCTCAGCGAGATTATTTCGGGAAGCACGGTATCGCGAATTTCGCTTGCGAGAATTGGAAGTGTCGATTTATTTGTGAAAACCGTGGCGTTCGATCGTCCCGAAGGTGTTATTACATATACAAGACCATCCGTGCTGTGGAACGGCAGAATGAATTTGATTTCGGTATCATCCCATGATAGATACGATGAAGTCATCAGCCTTTCACCACTAAGCTCGATGTAGCTGTCAGACTGGATGCTTCCAAAACCCGATCCGTGTATAGTCAGTACATCACCGCTGTCGCCTGTGTTAGGGGTCATAACTGTTATGGCAGGAGTCTGTTTAAGCCGTGCCATTGTTGTGATCGTTACTATGACCGCAATTAATATGATAGAAGACAAAATAGCCGCCCTGAAGAGCGGATATTTTCTGAGAAGATATGAAAAAGTCGGAGTTTGTTTCACTTTTGTCCTTCAGAAGGAAACGAGACAGGAATTTGAATTAACTTCATGCCTTCTTTTTCGGACTGCGTTATTCCTGAAACGTTGCTCAAATCTATTGTTATTTGGATTTTGTTCGCTTTTATGTCAGAACTGAAAATATCGATGCTCGTAAGAATCTGATTTTGCAGCGCGCTCGTAAGATCAGTGTTTATTATCGTTTTTTGAAGCGAATTATCGGATGAAGATGAAGACACAACAGATTTTATAAGACTCTTGTCCATTGTGATGCCTGTTTTGTGCGCCATCTCCGGTATTGCCGTATATGATTTAAGTGTCGGCAGCTGCAGTGTTGTGTTTTCGCTCAAAAGTCGGATAGGAAGCACGAGCGCAATGACGAGAGCGGCTGCCATTGCAGGAAGAACCCTGCGGAAGAAAATTTCGTTACGTTTGCTTGTTTTTTTCACATAAGCATTGTATGAACGGCGCGCCTGAAGCTTTGTGAAGCTGTCTTCAAGTGCTTTTTCGGAAATTACAATTTGAGAAGAGTCCGATGCGAGAATATTATGAACGGATTTCATCTTATTGAATTTCTTACGGCATTCGCCGCATTCTGCAAGATGAGATTCGAGCGTTTCTTTATACTGCTCAGGAAGCTCGTTGTCGAGATAAACAGAGTATAAATCTAAATCAGGACAGGTAGACATCATCTTCTCCTATAAGTTTTGCAAGCTGTTCCCTTGCGCGGAAAATCCGCACTTTGACATTGCCTTCGGTTATACCAAGAACTCTTCCGATTTCTTTGTAATTCAAGTCACCATATTCCCTTAGCACAAGGACGGTTTTCAGGTTCTCCGGCAGCTTTTCCAGTGCCTTTTTTGTCCTGATAACAGTATCGGACTTTAAAAGCTCCGTCTCACCGGATTCACTTTTGCGCTTCTCTTCTTTTAACGCCTTTTCGTAAGCTTTGCGTTCCCGTACTTTACGTTTCGCATAGTTGAGCGACGCATTTTTTACGACTCGTATAAGCCAGAATTTTGCTTCGTCAAGTGACGGGAACACAAGGGCTTTTTCGTTCAGCTTAATAAGCGAATCATGAACTAAGTCCTCGGCGGCTTCCTCATCGTTTACGATACGCCAAGCTATTTTGAAAAGAAGAGGCATCAATGCTTCATATATCTTTCTGAAATCCGCCTCGTTCCCACCGTTCACCGGAAGTGAAGCTGAGGAATTCTGCAGACTATCCTTATGCTCTAAAAACAATCATATCTCCAGATGGTTACAGAAAGTTTCCGATATTTACCGACAAAATGCGCCGTATTTGCGAAACTATTCTTTTTTCCAAGTTGTACCCTGTGGGGTATCTACAAGGATAATTCCCTTTTCTTTGAGCATGTTGCGAATTTCGTCCGCGCGGGCGTAATTCTTGCTCTTTTTTGCCTCGTTCCTTTCCTGGATCAAAGCATCAATCTCAGCAGATTCTCCGCTTTCTGCCGGCGGCTGAGTCTGTTCTTTGCCAAGCTCTTCAGCTTTCTTTATAAGAAGCAGTCCTAGTACAAAGTCCATTCTAGCTGCAAGAAGAAGCTTTTCAGCCGGGGCAATCGCGTTGTCCTTAAGCGCGACCTGAAGAACGGACAACGCTTTTGGCGTCGAAAGGTCGTTCTCCATAGCTGCCTTGAATTTCTCAAGGTACTCAGCCGCCGGAGCAGACCAGTCTTTTTTTTCGTTTGCAGCTGCTTCTGCTTCGTCAGCAGTGCCGGTGAAGCCCGCGTCTTTAAGAATATTTGCGACTCTCTGAACAAGAGCCTTGCGTGAGTTCCGCGCGGAATCCATCGCGTCCCACGAGAAAGCAATCTGCGATCTGTAATGCGCGCCGAGCAAAAATAGTCTGTAGTCGAGCGCATCATATCCTTTATCTATTAACGTCTGGAGCGTCAAAAAGTTACCGGAAGATTTTGACATTTTGCCAGAATCTTCCGCGCTGTCAGAATCCTTGGATTTTTGAATAACAAGGAACTCGTTGTGGAGCCAGTAATTAACCCACTTCTTTCCAGTGGCGCCTTCTGACTGCGCAATTTCGTTCGTGTGGTGAATCGGGATATGGTCGATTCCACCCGTGTGAATGTCGAAATGCTCGCCAAGGTACTTCATGCTCATAGCGGAGCACTCAATATGCCAGCCCGGATATCCGCGCCCCCACGGAGAATCCCATGTAAGGGCCTGATCCTCGAACTTAGATTTTGTGAACCAAAGCACGAAATCGTACGGGTTGCGCTTGTTCTCGTCGATGACGACTACATCGCGTTTTCCGGCTCCTGCCTTAAGCTCGTCAAGGTTAAGGTTCGCAAGCTTGCCGTAATCCGGGTATGTCGTAACGTCGTAGTAAAGGTTCCCGCCGGCCATGTACGTGTGACCGTTCGCCTCAATTCGCTTTATAAGCTCAATCATGTCCTGAACGTGCTCTGTCGCCTTGCACA
>JAEEGL016428601.1_pt1 | contig 10876 bp, 9 predicted proteins | sample 9134231 | NCBI WGS metagenome assembly JAEEGL01 (sample SAMN16246548, study PRJNA631951) | gut metagenome | biome: gut microbiome; feature: rumen; material: fiber-attached | host: Bos | place: Iran: Karaj | collected 2018-10
CAAAATCCGTTTTTTCATCAAAACTCTCCTTTCACATGACCGGCATGCCGGTTTATTTGCTGTAAATAAACAACGAAATAATTATATCACAGAATTCGGCAAATGTATACACAAAATGTATAAAAATTGACATATTTCTGCATTTTTTTCTGAAAATCGTTTTATGTTAAGCCCCTTCGCTATTCGTTAAAAAAAAAATAAAAATCCCGGATTTAATAAACCCGGGAAATCTGAAATTACAATAACTGTATACCTGCCTCACGCGCCTCTTTTACCATATCCTCGGGCCAGATGGAAGAATGAACCTCACCGATATGTGCTTTTCTTAAGAAATACATACACATTCTGGACTGTCCGATACCGCCGCCTATAGTATAGGGAAGTTCCTTGTTTAATATAGCCTTCTGGAAAGGAAGCTCCGCACGCTCCTCACATCCTGCTTTTTTCAGCTGGCTAGCGAGTGAATCCTCATCAACCCTGATACCCATGGATGAAAGTTCAAGAGCGGTATCTGTCACAGGGAAATATACCAGAATATCACCGTTCAGTTCCCAGTCATCGTAGTCGGGAGCACGTCCGTCGTGTCTCTCACCGCTCAGAAGCTCTTTACCGATCTGCATCACAAACACTGCCTTTTTCATCTTGCAGATATTGTTCTCGCGCTCCTTCGGAGTAGCCTCGGGCCACATGTTTTCAAGTTCCTGGGATGTCACAAAAGATATCTCCTCAGGAAGAATCTCCTCTATAAACGGATATTTATCTACTATATAATGCTCTGTATCCCTGAGAGCCTGGTAGATGCTTCTGACTACCGACTTTAAGGTCTCAACATTTCTCTCGTCCTTTAAGATCACTTTCTCCCAGTCCCACTGATCCACATACAGCGAATGGAAATTGTCAAGCTCCTCATCCCTGCGGATAGCAGTCATATCGGTGTACAAACCCTCGCCATATACGAAGCCGTACTCCTTAAGAGCCATTCTCTTCCACTTAGCCAGGGAATGAACTACCTCGACCTGCTCTTCGCCCAGATCCTTTATTCCAAATGTTACAGGACGCTCCACACCATTAAGATTATCATTCAGACCCGAAGAAGGTCTTACGAAAAGAGGAGCGCTGACTCTTGTTAAATTCAGCTGTTTAGCCAGCTGGCGCTCAAAATGATCCTTAATGTACTTAATAGCGTGCTCTGTCTCCTTGATGCTGAGAGCAGAAGCATAACCTTCAGGTTTAACCAGTGTTGCCATAACTTTTACCTGTATGCTAAAAGCATCCCTTTCTATATAAAAAATCAAAATTCATTATGCCACGTTTTCTAAAAAAAGTCAAGAAAAAAGCGTCATTAATATATGTTAATATATGTATTTGACAAGAACGATGCAAATTTTTATAATGTAACAAAGCAATGCAAAGCATCGTTTTGTTAACGAGGAAACGCAGAAGGCGTTTTCGAGGTGACTTTGACGCAAATCCGATAACGAAAGGACCTCGCTATGGCTGTATACAAACTGGATCCTAATAAAATATCATTTCCCCATCCTTCGCTGGCCGATCCAGACGGACTGCTCGCCATAGGCGGAGATTTGTCTGTAAACCGCCTTGTCTTGGCATACAATCACGGGATATTTCCGTGGTATGACGAAGGGCAGCCCATCATGTGGTGGTGTCCCAGAGAAAGGTTCATCATCCGCCCCTCAGAAATACATATATCTCATTCCATGAAAAAGTTCATGAAAAAGCATGATACCGGCATCATACTCAACAGGGATTTCGCAGATACCATGCATCGTTGCAGACTAAAGCGTGAGTTCAACGAAGGTACCTGGATCACCGATGATATGGAAGCCGCCTACCATCGTCTCCACAACGCAGGCTTCGCCACAAGTGTCGAAAGCTATATAGACGGCGAACTTGCCGGAGGCCTCTACGGAGTAGTCATCGGAAGATGTTTCTTCGGCGAGAGCATGTTTTCCGACAAAGAAAACGGCTCCAAGATCGCGCTGGTGAAACTCGCGCAATACCTGGAGACCCTGAATTTTCTCATGATTGACTGCCAGTTCCATACCGACCACTTGGAAAGCATGGGCGGCGTCCGGATCGGGTATGATGAATATAAAGCCATGATAGACCGGGGACTCGAACCGTGACTGACGAATTATTGTATCATCTCAACACTTTTTCGTCGGAAAAAATGTGTTGTTGTTACACTTTTTCGCTCGAAAACGTATTTTCAGTTCATTTTTTTAGGTCGTGGAATAATCTATCCCATTCTTCCGTGATCTTTTCCAGAGAGAAGTTTTCCATATGCTTCTTTGCATTCTCTCCCATTATCCTACGTTTTTCATCATCTTCTATCATGGAATCCAGTTTTCTTGCCAGATCTCTTAAGTCCCTGTTCTTTACAAGGTACCCGGTTTCATTGTCCTTTACCGTGACCGTAACTCCTGCCTTACACTGAAATGCAACAACAGGAAGGGAATACGACATAGCCTCAAGAAGTACCATTGGGAAACCTTCATTACGTGAAGACAGAACCAAAAATGCAGCTTTTTTATAGTATTCTGTTACATCCGCAACTTTTCCGACGAATTCAACATTCTTCAATCCCAGATTTTCAGCCTCTTTAATCAAATTTTCTTTTTGATCTCCATCTCCGATAAACTGAAGCTTCCAATCAGGATGTTTCTTTTCTACGGGACGCCAGCTTTTTAAAAGCATATCATATCCTTTTATCCAAACAAGCGCGCCTACCGCCAGCACCGTTTTTTCTTCAACAGTCTTTTTGTTTTCAATCTTTGTCACATCGTAAGGAGTTGGGTTATGCATTTTTTCTATCCTGCATCTCAACTTCATATTACTTTCATAATACCCCTTATCTTCCTCAGAAAGAACTACCAGGCATTCCGAAAACCTGCTTACCAAAAAACGGGCCACCTTACGAAGATTATGGTTTACAGGAAATTTTGTATAGAAATTAAAATGTTCCCAGGATATCCAATGCACATTCCTAAACATCATCTTCAATAAAATAGAATAGAAACCCAGTATAATATCTACGTCTACTAAAAAATCAGGTTTTTCCGTCTTCATAAGTTTTCGTAACTTGTTCAGATTTTGAAGAATATCTGTCTGTAGCCCTCTCGAGCCTATCCAGTGCACCTTGATTCTTTTTTCTAACGGGAAAAACACCGGTCCTCGTCCGGTAAGACTGAATATTACTACTTCATATCCTTTTGTGGCCAATCCGTTTGCTATGGTACACAATACCCTTTCAGTACCGCCGCTTCTACTTATATCGCCGCTAAAAAATACAACCTTCATATCTTCCCCCAAAAAAATAATATGTTTTATACCATGTTAATCATATCTCTATCTTTTAAAACGCACACAATTAAATCCCAGTTCTCAGCTTAACCGTGGGTTTTTGACTGCGTTTTTAGCATATATCGTTTCATAACCTTACATGATTTAATAATGTTTTCCTCTTCAAAAATCAGTTTATTTAACCTGTCACCTTTCACAGAAAGTGAAGCAACGCCCTCATAATGTCTAACAGAAATTGAAGGATCATATACAGTTTTTAGATTCTTCAGGTGAGCTCTGTAATTTAAAATATACTCTTCTTCATACATAAAGGTCCCGGGATACATGCCATCAGGATAAGCCTCCATATACTTCTTTGTTAAGACAAAGAAAGCCCCGCAAACAACAACACCTTCCTGGTATTCGGAAAAATTTTTATAATATTTTTTCCCTCTTCCCAGAACAGAAGTCAAAGCATCCTTCACATAACATATGGGATAATACAGCTTTAACTTACCGGTAAGCTTGATTGTTTTTAAGGTCTGCCTATAATGAGCTATCTTTTCATCAATCTCTTTTATAGTCAAATGCCTGTCCGCAAGCGGGCTTTGATGCACCTTGTTTCTGACACCGTAGATATCCGGTCCGAATATATCAAACCCTGTTCTTTCATAGATGTCAATCATTTTTTCAAAGAAATCGCGATCAGATATTTTTATATCATCATTCGACAACACAATAAAATCAGCATTATACTTATCATTTGCTATACGAATACCTGCATTATTTCCTTTCGCAAATCCAAGATTGGTATCCAAAAGCACTACATCAACCAAATCATCACATTTATAATGCTCTTTCAACACGTCCCCACTTCCATCAGGGGATTTGTTATCAACAAGAATTATGTGCATTTCATAATGGTCTGCCACCAGTTTTTTCAAGTTTTTCACATAGTTGATCGTCATTTTAGCATTGTTATAATGTAAGACTACAACACAAAGACTGTATTTTTTCATTATTTATTCCTTTTTTTATATCTTCTTTTAGTTATCTGCTCATCAATACTTAATTTTCGAAGCAACGCAATTCCCATTGTAAAAAGCAGATACAGACGAATGTTTACCAGAAGTGTTGAACCCCATATCACCCATTTCCAGCTTCTTGTTCTTATGCCCTTCGTGTATTTTTGGGATATAATATCCTTCATCAGTTTCCTGACTCCGGGAATTTCCATATATTTCTTTATTATATCTGCGGTTTCGCATATGCCTTTTCCGGCCTGAAGTTCTTGTTTCGCAAGGAAAAAACTTCCAAAAAATACATGAAAAGACGAGAGATCCGATATGTTATTTTTTACATTATTCTTTTTTAAGAATTTTTCAAAATCAAACGCAATAGAAGTCCATGCTGAGATAAAATCATCCCTATATTTTGACGTCAGTGAATTAATGTTTACACGATAGCAATACACACTACTGTCCAAAAACCAGTATTTAGGGTTGCATGCATACACTCGGGTATTAAAATCCTTGTCCTCAACAAAGGCATAATTTTTATATTCCAGATTATTCTTGATCAAAAAGCTTTTTCTATACAGTTTAAAACAGGCAAATGCCATATGTCCGTATTGGAAAAAAGCCCTAAACCGAAAATCCAGAGTCCCGGTATCTTCATGGTTTTTCAAGTGATGATTATTAATCCCACTTACATAATCAGTATCAAATCTTCGGTAGCATCCAACCACAACATCAGCATTATGTTTATCTGCTGCTTTTACCATCCTAGAGACCGCTTTAATTCCGTCCAGCTTATCGTCAGAGTCCACAAAAGTCATAAAATCACCGGTACAGGCTTTCATGCCAACATTTCTTGAAAAACCCGGACCTGAATTATCTTTATGAATAACCTTTATCCTTCTGTCTTTCAAAGCATATTCATCACATATCTGCGGACATTCATCAGGCGAACCGTCATCAACCAGAACGATTTCCAAGTTGTCATAGTCCTGGTTTAATATGCTTTCAAGGCATTCATCAATATATTTTTCTGCTTTATAAACAGGTACTATCACACTTACTTTAGGATTCATTATTATCTGCTCCTTTTTGTTTCCTTTTCAAGATTGTCCTGGCAAATGAAAATACCTTACGGAACTCCGCATTCTTAAAGTAAATTAAAAAGTAAAGAATTCCTGGAATTATTATACAAATAAGTCCTTTCAGGATCAACCCGGCCACATTTTCCCATTCGATAAATCTGCATCCAATGAATGTTATCGCACCAATAAGTATCGTAACCATCAGATATTCAAGTAACTTCAACAAATATCTCGCATGGCTGAAATTCTTAAAGTATTCTCTAAACAGGAAAGCAGATGCCCATACAGTTCTTATGAATCCCATTGTAATTATGGTTGAGATCATTACACCTTTTACACCTATCCTTCGAACAAGCAAAATATTCATCACGAGATTTAGTCCACCCTCAACAAAAGGCCGCACTTTATCATGTGTCCAAAGTCCTGCTGCCTCACGATAAGTCATAGTCACCGCATTAGATAGGATCATATACAAATAAATAGGAAAAACCGCCGCTGTTATATCATCAAACATCAGCTCCTCACCAACCCACAGTCTGACAAAAGGTTGTACAAGACATAAGAGGCATATCGAAACCCATCCCGTGATTAGACTGAATCCGAACTGGAAGAGTTTAAAATCTTCATAGTTTTTTTCAACGCTCTCGCAAACTATCGAATTACCAATGCTTGGTGTAACACTTGAAGTTATAATATACATAAAAAGCAGCAGTGCGTTCGTTATCACAAAATAATTATTGTACTGTCCAAGTATTGTGAGTCCCATGAAGCTCGAAATAACAACACTGTCAAAAGAACTACTTAGGACACTACATATCTTATTTATTGACAGGCCAATAACTTTTGAAAATAAAGATTTCTTTTCTTTTTTTGAAATCTTTCCTTCACATCTGTAAGCGGGATACATTCTTTTAGAAACATACCATATGGAAAAACCCTTGATAATCTGACAACATACCTGCACACAACAAAACAAATAGTAGTTTCCGGTAAGCAAAAGAACGCTTATCTTTGATAAATTCATGATTATTTCGATAACTATGGCTATTTTATTTCCAATATCGGTCCTTTGATTGGCATCAAATAAAGAAAGACGATAATAAAACAGAAAATATGGAATAGCACTATCCGCAAGACTTATAATAAACAGAATATAAAGATTAAGGTCCGGTGGTACATCACCCTCTATAATATTTGGCAAAACCGGAATACATGCTACTCCCCCAACGAGAACTATGCAGCCGATAATCATATATACTTTTCTGTACAACGAAAGTAATGCAGATACTTTAGCTATATCATTTTTCGCCACCGGTTCATACATGCTGAAAACAAGCGCAGATCCAAACCCAAGTTCCGTAACATTCAGGACCTGAAGTATTGAAGCAAAAAGCATATTGAGCCCAAGATACTCTACACCCAGAACTTTTATAATTATCGTATTTATTATAAACGGAAACATTATATTTATTACCCTGAAGACAGTGGCAACAATCATGTTTCTCATAGAATTTTTTACTCTTTCATTCATCACATGTAAAGCAATTAGATTGCTTCTCCCATTTATACTCTCTTTATAAAGCAATTTTGTATAAGTACAGTAACATTATAGTCATTGTCCCTCTCAAAAATCAAGTCTTTTTTGATAAAAACTATTGATTTATCCCCATGAATACAATATAATTACATAAAAATCATCAAGGAGTAATATAAAAAAAATGTCAAAAAATAATCAGACACAAAAAATCAGTGTCATTGTGCCCTGTTATAATGTTGAACTTTATGTCAAAAAATGTATCGAAAGTATTATCCGACAAACATACAAAAATCTCGAGATTATACTGGTAGATGACGGATCAACTGACTCGACCGGAGAAATATGTGATAACTATGCCAAAAAAGATCCAAGAATCACGGTAATACACAAAAAAAACGGAGGAGCCGCTAGCGCAAGGAACGCAGGATTGGATATAGCAACAGGCGACTATATCAACTTCATAGATTCCGACGATTGGATTACCACTCATACATATGAATATCTTGTTCATCTTCTCAAAAAATACAACGTAAGATCCTCTACGGCATGCTGCATCCGTGCTTATGATAACGATGGAAAGATAACAATCGGTCAAAAAAACACAGTTGAAGATAAGATCTACGATTCGAATGAAATGATGAAAAGGCTCCTCACAACAGGAGGCGGTCCGGTTAACACCCTTTTCTTCAGAGAAGATATCGGCAACCTTAGGTATATTGAAGGAGTAATAAATGAGGATGAACCTTTTTTACTCGAATTATATTCCAGGATTCCAAAACTTGTATTTGGCGGTCACCAGACCTATGTATACAGGAAACGCAGTGGCAGTGTCACAACTTCTTCTTTCTCCAAAAAAAATGTCGATTTCTACTATAATACGGCTAAAAATATCGAATTAGTAAAAAAAGTACGTCCTGAATTATTAGATTATGCTAAAGACCGACACTATACAGCTGCTATCTACTGTTATGCTAAGCTTTTCTTTAATCTCCGTGGTCCCGAAGGAGATAAATATAGAAAAGATATCCGTAAAGAACTGCACAGATCAAGATCAGAAATAGTACATAGCAAAAACCTCTCTATCACATTTAAGATTCTGGGATTTATATTCAGTTTCATATAAGAAAAAAGCCTTGAAACTTCAATTTCAAGGCTTTTCTTTATGTTATTATATCAGTCTCTCCGAAATAAATCCCTGGTATATACTTTTTCGCTTACATCATCCAATACATTCTCGTATCTGTTAGCTATTATACAGTCACACCTTTTCTTAAACTCATCAATATCATTTACTACCGCCGACCCAAAGAAAGAAGCACCGTCCTGAAGTGTGGGCTCATAGATGATAACAGTAGCACCTTTGGCTTTCAATCGTTTCATAACCCCCTGTATGGAACTTTGTCTAAAGTTATCACTGTTCGACTTCATGGTGAGTCTAAATACTCCGATAGTGACTTCTTTTTCCTTTTTCTCATCCCAAACGGCACTTGCTGTATAATATCCTGCTTTTTCAAGGACTCTCTCCGCTATATGATCCTTCCTCGTCCTGTTGCTCTCCACTATCGCATGGATCAGATTCTGCGGCACATTATCATAATTTGCCAGTAGCTGCTTTGTATCCTTTGGCAGACAATATCCACCGTATCCAAATGAAGGGTTGTTATAATGCGTTCCTATACGCGGATCTAGGCAGACACCTTCTATGATGTCCTTCGTATTCAATCCTTTCAGCTCAGCATACGTATCAAGTTCGTTAAAATAACTGACCCTGAGAGCCAGATATGTGTTTGCAAACAGCTTAACAGCTTCAGCCTCGGTAAATCCCATGAACAGGGTGTCAATATTTTCTTTTTCAGCTCCTTCGGTCAGTAATCCCGCAAATGTTTCAGCCTTGGCACGTGATGACTCATCACAGCCCACTATTATCCTCGAGGGATACAGATTATCATATAAAGCTTTTGATTCTCTCAAAAACTCAGGGCTAAACAGTATCTTATCCGTACCAAATTGTTTCCTGACCTTCTCTGTATACCCAACAGGTACTGTTGACTTAATGACCATATAGGCGTCGGAGTTATTTTCAAGAACCAGTTTTATCACTGATTCAACCGCAGAACAGTCAAAAAAATCTTTATGAGGATCATAGTTTGTAGGTGCTGCTATAATCACAAAATCTGCATCTTTGTATGCAGAAGCTCCATCCAGTGTCGCCTTCAGATTCAGACCCCTGCTCTCATGCTCATTTAAGAATCTTTCTATATATTCATCCTGTATAGGCGATTCCCACGCATTGATCTTATCCACCTTTTCAGGAACTATATCCACGGCTGTGACTTCATTCTTCTGTGACAACAAAACCGCTAACGACAGTCCTACATATCCTGTTCCCGCTACTGCAATTCTCATAAAACAACACCCCCCTGCAATAACCGTCAATGTCTATAATATTCTTTGTACCATTCACTGAACTTCCTAAGTCCTGTTCTGATATCTATCTCCGGCTTAAACCCATAGTCAGCTTCTAAAGCCTTCGAATCAGCATATGTGACCGGAACATCACCCGGCTGCATACCGACGAGTTCCCTATGTCCTTCAAAGTCATAATCCTCAGGAAGAACACCGGCTCTTACCAGCTCCTCCTGCAGGGTAGAGATATAATCAAGCAGGTTTTCCGGAGTACCCCCTCCTATGTTATATACCGCATACGGCGGAACGGGCAGTCCGTCATCACCGGTTCTTTTATCAGGTGCGCCCTGCATCACCCTGAAGACTCCTTCCACTATGTCGTCAACATAGGTGAAATCACGCTTCATATCTCCATAGTTAAAGATTTTTATCTTTTCACCGGCTGCCAGCTTCTTTGTAGCCGAAAAATAAAACATATCCGGACGTCCTGCGGGTCCGTAAACCGTAAAGAAGCGAAGTCCTGTAGAAGGAATATTGTAAAGCTTTGCATACGAATGCGCCAGGAGTTCATTGCTCTTTTTTGTGGCAGCATAGAGACTCACAGGGTTATCCACCTTGTCTTCCTCACTGAACGGAACCTTTTTATTCCCACCGTATACACTGCTCGAGCTCGCAAATACCAGATGCTGTACTCCCGCATACCCTGAGCCCGCCTTATCGTAAGAATGTCTGCAGGCTTCAAGAATATTGTAAAAACCGATGATATTGCTTTCGATATAAACATCGGGATGGTCAATAGAGTAGCGCACTCCCGCCTGAGCGGCAAGATTTACCACAACATCGAATTTATACGTATCAAACAGATTGTCAACCAAAGACTTGTCAGCTATGGTTCCCTTAACAAAAACATGTTTAACTTCGGAATTCCTTTCAGCTACCTTCTCTATCTGTTCCAAACGGTATTCCTTTAACCCCAGATCATAGTAATCATTCATATTGTCAAGACTCACTATAGTACCGGTACTCATCTCTTTAAGCAACCGCATGACCAGATTCGCACCTATAAATCCCGGAGATCCCGTCACAAGAATATTTTTATTATTCAGGTCAATCTTTGATTTCACGGTTTTCGCTACCTCTTTCGTCATTTTCCATCCTGTCCCTGTTTATACCTCTAACTTATAAAGTACCATATATCTGTTAATATGTCAAACATCAATAGCTTTGTAAAACAAAAAAGCTTTGAAACTACAATGTCTCAAAGCTTTCTTTAGTCTGCACCTTCAGGGGCTCGAACCCTGGACACCCTGATTAAGAGTAAAATGTGTTGCCACTACTCCAAGCCTTATTTTTACGTGTTTATTATAATTTTCGTGTTGCCTTTTTGTTGCCATCGTTGAAAATGCATGTACCCTTAACAATTGCGTTATGATAGCATATTTTCGCTACAATTTCAACCTTTATTTTCCAGATCCTTTATCCTATGGTTCGCAACATCCATTTTTTCTTCCAGTACCGGAACCCTCTTG
>JAEEGL016950184.1_pt1 | contig 10876 bp, 4 predicted proteins | sample 9134231 | NCBI WGS metagenome assembly JAEEGL01 (sample SAMN16246548, study PRJNA631951) | gut metagenome | biome: gut microbiome; feature: rumen; material: fiber-attached | host: Bos | place: Iran: Karaj | collected 2018-10
AAACCCGCTTCGCCCACCAGATAATAAAGCAATCTTTGCCCGTCTAGGGTAGGAAACTCAGAAGGCGTTTTATATCTTTTTGCAAAAAAATTCATGTCCTTAAACTCACGGAGCAAGGAAAAAAAAGGATACTTTTTTAGAGTTTTGCGAACCGGTTTCATATTGGCTTCCGCGATATCGTTTGCGTTGAGCCCCAGCAGATTGCTATAGTAATTTAAAGAGTCTTGACTAAACGCGGCGGATTCAAGAGAGTCTTCAAGAAGTTCGTCTTTGCCTTGATCATCATAATTATCATAGTCATCATAATCAACATCTGAAAAAATCTTCTGGATGAGGGGAAGGGAAAAACAAAAGCCAACCGTTTTAATGAACTCTGAAATTGTTTTTGCGTCCTTCATATAAACACTCCTTCCTTGGTTTGACATGTTGATTATAACACGTTTTATGTGAGTCTGGTAGGACAGATTTTGTCCTTTTCTTTTTTACGGAAACGCAAAAACCGGTTTCAGCGTTCCTCTTGATGATTTTTTCAAAAAGAAGGAAGGAATGCGCCGCGCGGCGCGTCCCTTCCGTTCTTTTTTCCCGCTTTCAGCGGAGAGCGACGTTCCGGTCGTAGATCCGGTAGGTCCAGAGCGAGCTGTTGCCGCTGCCGGTGTCGGACTTGGAGTAGTAGACGGTCAGATAATCCCGGTCGGGCAGCCGCCCGTACTCGTCGCGGACGAGACAAACGTTGTGGTTGCGGGCAAAGCCGGTCTCCTCCGATCCGACGACCGCGAGGTTCGTCCAGGAGGCGTTCGAATCGGTGAAGGCGACGCCGCCGGAGGTGAAGCGCTCGAGCCGCGTGACCCGGAAGGCGGAAGAGATGAAGTCCGGCGCGTCGGTCGGGTTCGGATGGCAGTCGGACGCGCCGTAGAACACGGTCCCGCCGGCGTAGGCAAAGTCGGCGTTGTTGAGGATGTCAGTCCCGCCGTTGAGATTTTCCAGACCGGTGACGGAAACGCGCATCTCGGTCCCGAGCGTCGGATTGTCCAGATCAGCAAACTCGCAGGTCCGCACGATCGTGCGGGTGCCGTTTTTATCTCCCTTGGTGTAGAAGAGCCAGACCTTGCCCGCCTCGTTCTGGCTGATAAGGCAGGGCTGTCCGACGCCCCACTGGAAGGAGGTAACGTCCGGATCCATTGTGAAGTCGACGATCGGCGCGTTCCCGACCCTCACAAAGGGACCGGTCGGAGAGTTGGCCACGGCGAGGCCGACCTTGTTCTCCTGGTTGTCGCTCGACGAGCAGCCGAGGTACGCCATCAGGTAGGAATAGGTCGTTCCCTGATAGGAGAAGCTGCCGCGGATCACCGACGGATCGCAGACGTGGCGGGAATCCCACGCGCCCAAGGAGGGAGAGAGAACGATCGTCTCCGCCCCGTAGGTATAGGTCCCGTCCGCGTTCGGCGTGCCGCGGCGGCAGCCGATGTAGTCGGTGACGTTATAGGAGGATTGATTGGTGCAGTAGTAAACGTACCGGGTCCCGTCCGTCTCCTCGATGACCGTCGGACAATAGTTATAGATCCCGGACTTGGTCGGAGAGAAGAGGAGGTTGTTGGACGGAGGGAGGACGACCGGAGGCTCCTCGAGGACCGTGATCTCCGTGAAGCCCGCCTGCGTCACCTTGGAGGAAAACTCCTCCGCCACGGTGAGGTAGACCCCGCCCGTCACGCTGATGGTGCTGTCCTGGACGGCGCCGATGGCGCCGCCGATCGTACCGCCGTTGACCGTGAGGTATACGTTGCCGGACATCACGGCGGGGACGCCGGTGGAGTTCGTTCCGATCCGGCTGACCGCGAAAACGCTCCCGAGGAACTCGCCGCCGTTGATCGTCAGGCGGGAGGTGCCCGCCGAGGAGTTCATCCCGGTCGCCGCCGTCATATTGTTGCCGCTGGAGTTACGGTAGGTCCCGCCGTTGACCGTTACGCGGAGGACGGCGTCCGGATCGACCCCGCCGACCGGATAGGCGGCGTTCGGGCGGCGGTTGCCGCAGCGCAGGTACGCCCAGGTGCCGGAGTCGACGCGCACGTCGCAGGTCCCGTGGAGCGTGATCCCCTCTACGGGAACGCCGCCGAGCGCGACGTTATACCCGACGAGCAGGAGCGGATAGGTCGTGATGCCGGACTTGAGCGTGCAGGTGATCCCCTCCCCGAAGACGTTGTTGTGATAGTTGCCGATGATGATGGAATTGGCGACGTCCGCGCGGACGGTGATATTCTCAAAGGTATAGTCTCCGTAGAGATAGAGGTTGTGGGCGATCCCCAGGTACGCGCCCGCCGAGGCGGCGTAGTCGGTCCCGCCGTAAGAGGAGGTGACGGTGATGCGGGCGGCGGTGTTCGGCAGATGCGTCTCATAGGTGGTGGTATACGGCCCGCAGAGGACGACGGTGCCGCCGGTCTCCCGCAAAAGCCCCACCGCTTTTGCGAGCGAGTCGAGCGCGGTCGCGGGGGTCGCGCCCTGCCCGGCGCTCTGTCCGCCGGTCTTCACGTAGACGACGCCGCTTGCCGACGTCTCAGGCACGGTCGGCGTAAAGGACTGCCCCTTGAAGAAGGCGTAATACGCCCGCGCCATCTCGCCGTACTGCTCATAGTTCGGGTGGACGCGGTCGGCGCCCCAGTGCATCATCACGTTGAAGTAGTCGCGCGTCATCTCGTAGATATCGATGACTTCATACCCGTTTTCCGCCGCGACCTCGCGCTGCAGGTTTTGCAGCACGCCTTCGCTGAACTGACGGATCACGGCGACGTTGGTCGTGGGGATGTGGGTGGCGATATAGACCTTCTGCACCGTGGGGAGAGCGGCGTACTCGTTTGCAAGCGAGGCGAGCGCGTCCTTATAGTGCTGCATCGCCTCCGCCGAGGAAAAGCTGCGGATATCGTTGCAGCCGAGCGCGATCACGACGACGTCCGCGCCGAAGGTGAGACTCTCGGCGTATCTTTGCGTATTGCGGTAGGAAAGCTCGGGGGTCGACGCCTTGGCGTTGTAAGGATCGTCCGCCGGCAGCGTGTAGGCGGACGCCTTGCCGAAGTTGCCGATCACGTAATTTTCTCCGAGCAGAGCCTGGAGCTGTCCCGGATAACTCTGGGTGGGCTGATCCTCCAGCGGCGTGCCCGTTCCCTGCGTGATGCTGTCGCCGATGAAGGCGATCCGGAGCTTCTCTCCGTCCGAGGGGACGAGAGAGTCGATGGGAGAGCGGAGATCCGCGAGCGCGGCGTCCGCCATCTCCTTCTGCGCGCCGGTCTTGTTTTCGGAAAGATAGGTCGCGACCTCGCGGAAGGTAAAGGAGTTCTGCTCCTCCCCGTAGAGGCAGACCTGCCCCGTATACCCGTCCGCCGTGGTAAGGGAGTAGACGGCGTAAGGCAGGAAGACGTAGAGCGAATCCGCCTGCGCGACGTAGCCGTAGGCGCCTTCGTTATCAAAGATCAGCGGGGCGTTGAAGAGATAGCTGCCGGGGACGGTCTCGCTGTCATAGCGGACGTCCGCTCCCGCGGTGAGCGAGCGGGATTTGCCGATGCGGTTCGCGTCCGTGGCCGCGGTCCCCGCAAACCAGACGAGCGGATTGGGATTGTCCGCGTGCTTGACGAGGATCCCGATCTCCTCGGCGTCCGCGAGCAGCGCCGCCGTGCCGATGAAGCCGGCGCGCATCCCGTAGCCTCTCCCCGTCGCCTTCGCGCGCATCGAGAAGCCCTTTTCGAGATATTTTTCCAGTCCGCCGACAAAAGAGAGGCGGTCGGTAAGGCCGCTTTGCTGATCCGCCGCCGTCATATAAACGGTCGTTTCCGCCGCGGGATCCGGGGCGTTCGCCGCCTTGACGGTCACGCTCTCCCGGAGGGAGACCGGCAGAACGGCGACCGTACGGACGGAGGAAACGGTATCGAGCGAGCGCACCGAGGCGTCCCCGCCGACCGAGATCACGGTCGTGCCGGAGACGGCGGGCGTGAGATCGGCGGAGGTGTAGGTCGAGCCGCCGACCGCCTTGGAGCCGCCCGCGGCGCGGTGCCAGTTGAGAGACTCGAGGCGGACCGTCTGGGCGACGGCGCCGGAGACCGCCGTCCCGGCGTCGGCTCCGCCCGCGATCACGCCAAGGCGGTAATCGGCCGTATTGAGCGCGCCCTTCTGCGGCGCCGAGGCGGTGCCGGCGTTCGAATACGCGCGGCAGCCCGTCACGGTAAGATCATGGAACCGGGCGTAGAAATAGGAAACGGAGGAAGGCAGGACGAGATCGAGCGCGTCCAGCGTGAGATCCCCGCCGAGGGTGACCGCTCCGGCGGGCAGGAGGCAGGCGCCGCTCTCCCGGTAGTCCGAGCCGGAGAAGAGAGAGGTGAAGGTCAGTACACCGCCGAACTCCGGCAGCTCCGTCCCGGCGGGCAGGACGGTCCTGCCGGATACGACGATCCGCCCGTCCCCGCCGAAGAGGGCGAGGCGGGCCGCCGCCGCCGCGACCGTTTTATAGGGCGCGGACGCGGAGAGACCGAGTCCGGTATCCTTACCGTTTATCCCGTCGACAAAGACGACGCGCTCCGATCCGTCCGGATCGCTTACTTCCGTCACCGTCGTGAAGGCGCGGAGCGTCTCCCGCAGGGAGAGCTCGGTCACGGGGACGGTATAGACCTTTGTGAGATTGGCGGGATGCCCGTCGCCGTCGCCGATCGAGACGCCGGAGGAGTTCACCGTCATCGGCTCGATGAAGATATGGCGCGAGCCGCCGGCGTTCCGCTGCAAATAACCGTGATAGGCGAGCCAGTGGCCGTTCTCCGTGCGGATGTAGGAGCCGTGGCCGCTGCCGTTGATATCGTTTTTGTTGTAATCGTAGCGGAGGACCGAGGTCGCCGTCGCCTTCTCCCAGTTCGAGGCGACGAGCGGATGGGCGGGATCGGTGCAGCGCAGGTAGCCGAGCGCGTAGCCCTTCGTCCAGTAGCCGCTGCCGGTGTACATCAGATAGAACTGCTCGTCGCCGTTTTCGTCGTCATAGTAGACGACGGAGGCGCCCTCCACGACCTTGGGGTACCATTTCCCGCCGAAATAGCCGTAGCCGTCCTGCTCCCAGTCGTACTCAGAGCGGCAAATAGAAACAGGCGTGCCGGTGAAGGTCCAGGGGTTTGTCACCGCGGAGATCATGATCTCCTGATGGAAGGAGGAGGTGCCGCGCCCGAACTCGGTCACGTAAGAGAAATAGAGCGTGTTCCCGATCCGGAGCTTGGAGAAACCGCCGTACAGACCGCCGTTGTTGAACGCGTCGTCGCTGTCGTTTGTGAGCTTGCGGGCGACGTTGACCTCTCCCGTTACGGGGTCGCCCCAGCGGCCGTAGACAAGCTCGTCCCCGTCAAGGCACTTGATGACGTAGGCGCGCTGGCGGGACGCCACCGAGTCGCCGGACGTGGAGTTGGAAGCGTAGCCGAAATAGCAGTACCAGCCGGCGTTCTCCCCCGCCTCCGCCTCGGAGATATAATGGATCTCGGGGGACCAGAGGTCCGAGCCGTCCTGGATGGTATAAACGATCCGTTCCGGCGCCGTCTTCAGATCCGCGATGCAGGACGCCTTGCGGATCGCGAGGTTCTTGGAGGTCGTACGGGTGAGATAGTAGCAGTGATCGTAATAGAAGAGGAAGGGATCCGCCCCGACGCCGAAGGTGTTGGTGAAGGTGGTCTCTTTGTCGGGTACGCCGTCGAGCAGTCCTTCCGCAACGAGCAGAGTACTCTGCATGGTCCCCGCGTTCTCCTCCGCACCGCGGACGTCGGTCAGATGGGAGAAATCCCCGCCGAGCAGGGCGAGCTCGTAGCTGCCGGTCAGCGTGCAGGATCTCTTTTCCGCCGGGAGGATCGCGCCGTAGACGGTACCGCCCGTCACGCGCATCGTCATCCGGTAGTCGGCCTTGTAGCCGGTGCTGTCGTTTTCCCCGTAGATGCAGTAGAGCCCGGCGTAGAAGGTCCCGCCGCTGATATCGACATTGATCTGCCCGCCGGTGACCTGCCCGCGGGAGCCGAAGGCGACGTAGCTGTGGAAGACGCCGCCCGTGACCGTGATATTGAAGACCGAGCCGGAGGTGGACTTGGCCTTGTCATACGTACTGCCGCCGCGGAGGACGCTCCACTCGCCGCTCTCGACAAAGATCGAGGTGCTCTTGCCGGTGACGGAGCCCTCCGTCGTCCCGACGATCGCCGGATAGGTGGTATTGTCTCCCCCGAGGGTGCAGGTAACGTTCTTTCCCACACGGAGGGCGTGCGACTGCATCTTGAACCAGTAGTTGCCGGTCGCCTCGATCGTCAGATCGTCCAGCTCCAGCGCGCCGTTTTGCATCACGATATGGCTCGAGAGGATCAGCCTGGCGCCGTTTTGCGCCGTGATCTTCACGGGAACGGCGCTGCGGACGAACATATTGGAGCTTGTGGAGTTCGCCGCCGTGGTATAGTCCCCCGTCAGGATGACGTGGGTCGCCTCGGCCGCCGCGTCGACAAGCTCTGTCAGACTGCCGGCGGGGGAAGAGGCGGAAGCGCCGTCTCCCGTGCCGCCGTCCTCCAGATAGACGGTGCGGGGGTACGCCGTCTCCTCCGCCGCGGCGGAAAAGGAAAACGGCACGGCGAGGAGCAGGATCGCCAGGGAAAGGATCAGGGAAAAGAATCGTCTCACGCGAAAATCCTCCTATCGAGCGGATCTTGAAAGCATATTTCAACAAATACAGTATATCACACTTTTGCCCGTTCGTAAAGTGCGATTCTGCTTTTTTCGTTTTTTCTTCCCGGCGGGCGCGCTTCTCCCTCTCCCTTTCTTGACAAAAAGCCCGCGGTCTGCTATCATACAGATATCGCAAACGTCAGAAAAGAGGAAACGTATGCTGCCCGATACCATCAAACTCACCTGCGGGAGCTGGAGCGCGGAGATCCTGCCGCACACCGGCGCGAACACCGTCCGCCTGACCTGGGAGGGGACCGACGTTCTCCGCCCTCTCGGCGATCTCTCCGAGCTGGCGGAAAATCCCTTTTTGCACGGATCGCCGATCCTCCTCCCCGCCAACCGTACCGACGGCGCCGCCTTCGTCTTTGACGGGAGGCGCTGTCTCCTGCCCCTGAACGAGCCGAAGCTCCGCAACAACCTGCACGGGATGCTCTGGTCCCTCCCCTTCACCGTCCTTTGGACGGCGGAGAGCTCCGCCTCCTTTCTCTATGAAAACAGGGGAGACGCCTACCCCTTCCCCTTCCGGCTGACCGTTACCGTGCGGCTCGACGGGGAGGGCTATCACCGCGCCTTTGAGGTGGAGAACACCGGCGAGACCGATATGCCGCTCACCTTCGCCCTGCACACCACCTTCCCGGAGACCGGCTACGTCCAGGTCCCGCTCGCAGAGGCGCACCGCCGGAACGAGCGGCTGATCCCCACCCATTACGGCCCGCTCAACGAAACGGAAAAGAAGGTCGCCGCCGGCTTTGACCCCCGCGGCACCGCGCTGGTAGGCTACTTCCGCTCCGGCGGACACACCGCCCGGATCGGGGACTGGCTCTATACCGTCTCCGGGAACTTTGACCACTGGATCGTCTACAACGGCGGCGGGAACGCCGGCTTTATCTGCGTCGAGCCGCAGGCCGGCCGCGTCAACGGCTTAAACGACGGCGGCTTCATCCGGCTCGCTCCCGGCGCGGCAGAGCGCTTTGAGACGGCGATCACAAGGAGCGCGCTGTGATCCGGGGCGCGGTATTCGACGTCGATCACACGCTCTTTGATCGCTACGCCACCCTCTGCAAGATCCTGCCGGAAGCGCGGGAGCGCTTTGCGCTCGCGGAGGGCGTGACCGACGCGCAGCTCACGAGCACCTGGATCGCCGCGGACAAAAAATTCGTCCACTTCGGCTGGGAGCGGATGTTCGGAGAGCTGGCAAAGACCGGCGTCTTCGCCCCGCCCGCGCCGTCGCCGGAGGAGCTCGGCGCCTTCCTGTGGGAGACCTTTGCCCGCGTCGCCGTTCCCTTCCCCTATACCCGGCCCACGCTGGAGGAGCTGCGCCGCCGGGGGCTCCGGCTCGCCGTCATCACAAACGGGAAAAGCGCCCTCCAGCGCAAAAAGCTGGAAATGATCGGGCTTGACGGATTTTTCGACGAGGTGATCGTCAGCGAAGAGGTCGGGATCGACAAACCGGATCCCGAGATCTTCCATATCATGGCGCGCCGCCTCGGCCTGCCGGAAAAGGAGCTCTGCTACGTCGGCGACAACGAGGTAAACGACGTCAAAGGCTCGCGCGACGCGGGCTTCACCCCCGTCTGGGTCCGCACCACCGGGAGCTGGGAGTTCCCCGAGATCCCCATGCCCCGCCTGCGCATCAACGCTCTCTACGAGCTGCTCGATTACGACTTCGATACGCTGGGATAAACGAAAAGGAAAAACGCCCCCGCGGACGGAAAACCGTCCGCGGGGGCGTTTTTTCACGCCTTTTCCAGCTTCGCCCGGAAGCTGATCTTGCGCTCGGTGGGGAGGATATCAAACCGGATCAGGTACGCGCCCTGCCGGTCGTCGACGCCGACGATCTCCCCCTCCCCCATCACGGAGTGGCGGATCCGGTCCCCGACGGAAAACTCGGTCGTCCCCTCTCGCGCGGCGAGGAGTTTTTCGCTTTGCGCGGCGGCCTGCGCGGCCTCCCGCAGCAGCGCCTCGTCCGGCTCCGGCTCGCGGCGGAGGAGCGGCCGGTCGATCTCGAGCAGGAAGCGGGAGGGATAGCGGTAGTCGCCGTCGTGCCCGCGCCCCTCGCTGTCGGTGAAAAAGAGGCGGTCCCTTGCCCGCGTCACGGCGACGAAGGCGAGGCGGCGCTCCTCCTCCATCGCGGCGGCGGAATCCGTCTTTTTCGACGGGAAGATCGAATCGGACATCGAGACGAGGAAGACGTTCGGAAACTCCAGTCCTTTTGCGGTATGGACCGTCATAAAACGGACGGCGTTGCGGCTCGTCCCGTCGTCGGCGGCGGAATAGAGGGCGATATGCTCAAGATAGGAGGCGAGGTCCGTCTCCTCTCCGCAGGTCGTCTCGTACTCGTAGACCGCCTGCTTCAGCTCCGCGAGGTTATCGAGGCGGGTATTGTCCCCCTCGGTGCGCAGGGCGTGCTCATAGCCGCTCTTGTCGAGCAGCCGGGAGAGCAGCTCGGAGATCGGCTCCCGCCCCGCGCGCTCGGCGCAATCGTCGATCAGGCGGAGGAAGGAGCGCGCCTGCGTGGAGGCGAAAAGCTCGCTCTCCGCGCACATCCGCAGCGCCTGGAAGAGGGAGCAGCCGTTCTCCTCCGCGTACTCGCGCAGCGCCCGCATCCGCCGCTCGCCGATGTTGCGCTTGGGGCGGTTGACGACGCGGGCAAAGGAGAGATCGTCCCGGAAGGCGACGAGCCGCAGATAGGAGAGCGCGTCCTTGATCTCCGCGCGGTCGTAAAACTGCGTGCCGCTGTAAATATAATAAGGCATCTTCTCCCGCAAAAACACCTCCTCCAGCGTGCGGGAGATGAAGTGCGAGCGGTAAAGAACGGTAAAGTCCGAGAGCTTCCCCTCCTCTCCGGCAAGCTCCCGCACCGTCCGGACGATCCGGAGCGCCTCGTCCGCCGGGCTCTTTTCGTGGAACCAGACCGGACTCTCCCCGGAGGCGGGGCGGATGGGGATCAGGGGTTTTTCCGCGCGGACGCGGTTGTGGGAGATGAGGGAATCGGCGAGCGCAAGGATCTCAGGGGAGGAACGGTAGTTCTCCGTCATGAAGATCGTGCGCGTACCGGGGAATTCTTTATCAAAATCGAGCAGGAAGCGCACGTCCGCCCCGCGCCAGGTATAGATCGTCTGGTCGGGGTCCCCGACGACGAAAAGATTGCGGTGGTAGGCGCAGAGCGCCCGCATCAGGCGGTACTGCGGCTTGTCGATGTCCTGGAACTCGTCGATCATCACGTATTCCAGCCGCTTTTGCCATTTGAGGCGGATCGCCTCGTCGGTATCGAAGATATGCAGCGTGAAGAGGAGCAGATCGTTGTAGTCAAGTCCGAAGCACTTTTTCTCCTGGTAGAGATAGCCGTAAAAGATCACGTCCGCCGGCTCGGTCGCGCGGTCGTACTTCTCCTTCAAAAGGTCGAGCGGGAGAGCGATCATATCCTCGTAGTAGTGCGGCTCATACTTGTTCTTCCGCATCTCGATCATATCCCGCGCGTCGGAAAAGGTCATCTGCCGCAGCGTAAGCCCCCGCTCCTCGTAGATCAGGGCAAGCATCGCGTCGATATCGGAATTGTCGAGCACGATGAACTTTTCCGGATAGCCGACGGCGTGCGCCTCCTCCTGAAGCAGCGTCACGCAAAAGCTGTGGAAGGTACAGATGAAGCCGGTGTCGTTGTCCCCGGTGAGCGCGCGGATGCGGCGGCGCATCTCGTTCGCCGCCTTGTTCGTGAAGGTCACGCAGAGGATGTTCGAGGGCAGGACCCCCACCTCCCCGACCAGATAGGCAAAGCGGTGAGTCAGCGCGCGCGTCTTGCCGCTGCCGGCGCCCGCAAGCACCCGCACGTATCCCTCGGTCGCCGTGACCGCCTCCCGCTGCGCGTCGTTCAGTCCGTCGAGCAGATCCATCGTCCGTCCTCCTTTTGCGTTTTTTCATTTTTTTCCCGCCAGAGGAAAAATCAAAAAGAGATTCTGACAGTTTCCCTTTTATCTCAAACGCGAGAAATAGCTTGCCAATATTGCTTTTATGTAATGGTATCTTCTGGCATAACTGTTCTCCACCCGAATCAGTTTGAAATGGTGCGCTTCGCAAATGGCTTGTTTCTTTTTGTCTCTTGCTTTTACCGTTTCATCGTCAAAATGTTCTTTTCCGTCAAGCTCTATGGCGAGAACGGGCAGTTCAACTC
>JAEEGL010178946.1_pt1 | contig 10875 bp, 6 predicted proteins | sample 9134231 | NCBI WGS metagenome assembly JAEEGL01 (sample SAMN16246548, study PRJNA631951) | gut metagenome | biome: gut microbiome; feature: rumen; material: fiber-attached | host: Bos | place: Iran: Karaj | collected 2018-10
CAAAACTCTATAACATGCGTATCTGGACAACAGATATCATTGCCGGCGAGAGTGTAGTAGGTGCCGGAGGTGGTGAAGACGGTATAGAGACAGTCGATCTTGCGAACTTCATCGCGAATGCGGACAACTTTGCGGCGTTGGATTTATGGCGTGGTCCTTCGCCCGGTATCCTGCGGTGTAACTTCGTGCTGAAAAACGTACCGGACATGCAGATAGAGACGGACCTTAAGAACCGTATGTTGGGTGAAGCGTATTTCTTGCGTGCCCATTACTATTTTATCTTGGTTCGCCTTTTTGGCGGAGTTCCGATGCCTACGGAACCACTTACTTCGGATAGTGAACTCAAGATGCCGCGTGCTTCCGTGGATGAGATCTATGAACTCATCCTCAGTGATTTGAATGAAGCCATCGTCCGTCTGCCACAACGCAATACTTATGGTAGTGCCAATATAGGAAGGGCAAGCAAAGAAGCTGCGATGGCAGAATTGGCACGCGTACACCTCACCTACACGCATGACTATAATGAGGTAGTCCGTCTCTGTCAAGAGATAACCGCTATGGGATACCAACTGGCTCCCGACTATGCCGATAATTTCAATCCTGCCAAGCAGAATGGAGTGGAGTCTATTTTCGAGGTGCAGTACTACGGCAAAACCAATTATGATTTCTGGTCGAACGAGAATCAGTCTTCATGGATCAGTACGTTCCAGGGACCTCGTAACTCAGGCATGGCTGCCGGTTGCTATGGTTGGAATCAACCGACAGCTGAGTTCGTCAGTCAATATGAAGCAGGGGACCTGCGCAAAGATAAAACGATCTTCTATGCCGGCTGTCCTACGTTCGATGGATATACCTATTCCGGATCGTATTCCACAACCGGATATAATGTCCGTAAGTTCCTCTTGACCAAGAATCAGTCTCCTGACTATAACACCTCCAATCAGAACTGGGTCGTTACTCGTTATGCGGATGTGCTGCTCATGGAGGCAGAGGCGCTCAATGAGTTAGGCCGTACTACGGAAGCAGAAGCACCGCTTTATCAGGTACGTAAGCGCGCAGGACTCACATCTCGTGCGCAAGTCGAAGGACTGACCCAAGAGCAGATGAGAGAGAAAATTATTCATGAGCGTCGTATAGAACTCGCCTTTGAGGGACATCGATGGTTCGATATGATCCGCTATCCGGATAACTATGCGCTGACTTTCTTGCATTCTATCGGAAAGACATCTGCTACAACAAAGCATCTGCTTTTTCCCATCCCGCTGCAGGAAATAGAAGCGAATGACTTATTAACCCAAAACCCTGGATACTAATATGAGAAATATGAATACAAGAAAAATATACTATCCGCTGTACGCTGTACTCTGTTTCCTTTGTCTCTTTTTTGTTAGCTGTGAGAAACCCGGTACAGATACTCCGCGCGATGAGTCTTTAGTTCTCAAAGTATCGTCGGATAGTGTTTCCTGCGTGCCGCATATGGGAGAACAGACGGCGCTGCAAATCCAATGGACAGCCGGTACAAATCATGGTACAGGATCTGCTATCTCGTATACCATCGTTATAAGCCATGAGCAAACGACGATGGACTTGGAGATTGGCAAAACGGCAGACCGAACACTCTCCTTTACGCATAATCAACTCTCTGATTCGCTCAGTAAATATTTCGCATATATGGAGGATGAAGTATGGTATGAGTTCGACATATATGTTAAGGCTAAGGTTCTCATGACCGGAGAAGAACAAGTATCGGATGCGGTCAAAGTAATCATCGCTCGCTTCCCGTCTCTGTTTATGGACTTATACTTAGTGGGCGATGCTACGCCTAACGGATGGACGCGTGAGCGGGCTACACCGATGATACAAAATGCCGTCAATCCTTCTCTCTTCTCGTGGAAAGGACTGTTGCGTAAGGGTGAATTTAAGATCCTGACCTCTACGGCTGACTGGTTACCTTGCTACGTTCGTGATGAGAATGATGCATCTATCATGCATTATCGTAAGACAGAGGATGATTATCCTGACTTCAAATGGGAGATTACGACTACCGACAACTATACTGTTGATGTGGATATCAAAGCACTGACTATCTCTATCAATAGTATTGGCGGCGAGATATACAAACATGTTTACATGATTGGCGATGCTACGTCGGGAGGATGGAGTTGGGATAATATAACCGAGTTGGAGCACCCCGAACCCAATATCTTTACGTATGAAGGATTCCTTAATCGCGGTGAGATCAAATTCCCTACGGAACTCAAATCCGATTGGTCCGGTGAGATGCTCTATGCGCCTTCTGCCGATTGCAATCCGGCTGAAAATGGTACCTACGATGCCCATAAAGGCGAACCCGATAATAAATGGACCATCCATACTGCGGGGGACTGGAGTATAACTATTAATATTAAGAATACAACCATATCTTTTATTAAATTATGAGAAACATGATGATCATAGCCACATTATTATTGTTGGTAGGATGTAATCTTATCAGCCCGGAGAACGACCCTATAACGTACGGAGAGACCTATGTGCCTCATCTCTTAAGTACGGATAAGGCGTGCTATGCACCGGGTGAAGCCGTTTCCTTCTCGGTTAATGCTTTGCCGGAGGGAAAAGCTACGATTCGTTATCAACACTTGGGAAAAACCATAAGCGAACAGACTCTCAGTTCCTTGACATGGACTTGGCAACCGCCTACCGAAGACTATCAAGGCTATATGGCTGAACTTCACGGGGTATCTGACGGTAAGGATACAATCTATTCTACGATAGGAATAGACGTGTCCTCCAATCCCGCTCGATTCCCGCGTAACGGTTTCTTATCTTCCTATGGCAATATGTCTAAGAAAGATATCGAGACGGTAATGAATAATCTCAATCGATATCATATCAACTATGTGCAGTTCCAAGACTGGCATTGGAAACACCATCATCCGCTGGGCGGTTCGGCTACACAACCGATGGATGTATGGACGGATATCATATCGCGCAACTGTTATCGCTCTACGGTGCAAGGATACATAGACGAGGCCCACAAACACGGCATGCTTACGCTCTATTACAATCTGTTATACGGCGTCTTGGAGGATTATCAGTCGGACGGTGTTAGTAGCGAATGGTTGGTTTATACTGATAAACAACATCGTAATCCGGATAAGCACCCGCTGGGCTCGCCGTTTAAGTCTGCCATCTATATTGCTAACCCGCATAATGCGGATTGGTGTAACTATATCTCCGCTCGTAATGATGAGGTGTTTGCGGTCTTCAACTTTGACGGATGGCAGATAGATCAACTCGGCGGTAGAGGAACGATCTATGACTATAATGGGGCTAACGTGGACTTACCTTCCGCTTTCGGCAATTTTATTAATAAGATGAAGGCCGATCAACCAACCAAAAGCCTTGTCATGAATGCGGTTGGACAGTATGGCCAGAAAGGACAGATAGCTTCATCACCGGTTGATTTCTGCTATACGGAAGTATGGAGTCATAGCGATAGTAAAGGGTATACCATCTTCTCTGATATCATCACCAATAACTACGATTGGTCAAATGGCAAACAGACAGTCCTTGCCGCTTACCTCAATTATCAATACGGTCGTAAGGGGCGTGGATGGTTCAATACTCCCGGTATCATCATGGGAACCGCTGCGGCGATGGCTTGGGGCGGAACGATACTGCAGATGGGTGAGCATATGCTGTGTAATGAGTATTTCCCCCATGATAACCTCTCTATGTCCGGTGAACTCAAACGGGCTATGATTGCTTATTATGACTTCACCGTTGCCTACGAAAATCTCCTTCGCGAGGGAGATAACTCAACGTGGTTTGGTGTGGATGCAACCAGTAGTAAAGCAATCTTCAACCAATGGCCGCCGGTGAAGAATCAGATTGCTACCGTAGGGCGCCATGTCGGTGAACGGGATGCGATTCATATGCTCTCTTATCGCAATGCTACACATCTGGACTGGTGCGATACGAATGGAGACCAGGGCGAACCTGATCTAATCAATGATATGGATGTGACTATCTCACTCTCGCGTCAACCGGTTCGCGTTTGGTTCGCTGCTCCGGACTATCAGCAGGGAGCAGCAATAGAGATGGATTTTGACTATGCGAATGGTCAACTTACATTGGTCTTGCCTGCGATTAAGTATTACTCAATGATTGTATGTGAATATTAATATACCCCTAATATGAAAAAATATCTGTATTCTGTACTCTGTATTCTGTATTCCCTTTCTGTTTCAGCCATCGAGACTGTTGAGTCTCCGTCGCTGAACATGAAGGCGTACTTCGACGTTCGGGACGGCCGCCCTGTCTACTGGTTGCTGCATAAAGGCGACACGGTTATTCGTCCGTCTTACCTTGGTTTGCAACTACGCGGAGAAAAGAACCGTAGCGAGTTCAACGATCTCGATGTTAAAATCAATGACAATGCACAAGGACTGATGAATGGTTTTGTGCTGATCGGCAGCGAGCGCCATCGTTTCGATGAGACATGGCAACCCGTGTGGGGTGAGGAACGGAATATCCGTAACCGGTACAACGAGATGCTTATCACACTCAAGCAACCGGAGAAAGATCGCTCTATTCAGATTCAGTTCCGCCTCTATGACGATGGCCTGGGTTTCCGCTATATCTTCCCGCAGCAGCGTAACCTCAATTACTTCGTCATCGAAGAAGAACGCACCGAGTTCGCCATGCCCGGCGATATCACCGCCTACTGGATCCCGGGCGACTACGATACGCAGGAATACGAATACACGCGTTGCAAACTGAGTGAGATTCGTGCAATTCAGGAGAAAACCAATAAAGCGAATCTCTCCACTACGAATTTCTCCACAACCGGTGTCCAGACTCCTGTATTGCTCAAGACCAATAGTGGCAAATGGCTCAATATCCACGAGGCAGCTTTGATGGATTATTCGTGCATGCACCTCAATTTGGATGAAAGCACGATGACTTTCACCTCATGGCTCACGCCGGATATCGATGGCACGAAAGGCCATATCCAGACCGATGCGGTCAGCCCCTGGCGTGTGATCATGGTAGGCGAGACGGCGAAGGACATCCTCGCATCCCGTATCGTACTCAACCTTAATGAGCCTTGTAAAATCGAAGACACATCCTGGATCAAGCCGATGAAGTACGTCGGCGTATGGTGGGAGATGATTACCGGTAAGGGCGATTGGTCTTATACATGGGATTTTCCCTCTATCCATATCGGTAAGACCGATTATACGAACGCCAAACCGCACGGACGCCACTCGGCTAATACGGCAAACGTAAAACGCTATATCGATTTCGCAGCGAAGTATGGTTTCGATGGAGTACTCGTTGAGGGATGGAACATAGGTTGGGAAGACTGGTTCGGAAATGAGAAAGACTTTGTCTATGACTTCGTGACGCCGTATCCCGATTTCGATGTGGAGGGTATCCATGATTACGCCAAGTCCAAAGGCGTGAAGATGATCATGCACCATGAGACTTCGGGTGCTATCCGTAACTACGAGCGCTGGCTCGATACGGCGTACCAGTTCATGAACAAGTACGAGTATCCGGCTGTCAAATCCGGATATGTGGGGAATATCCTACCCATCGGTGAGCACCATTACTCGCAGTTCATGAATAACCATTATCAGTACTGTATCGAGAAAGCTGCCAAATACCATATCATGGTCAACGGTCACGAAGCCGTTCGTCCTACCGGTATCTGCCGCACCTGGCCGAACCTGATCGGCAATGAGTCCGCACAGGGAACGGAGTATCAGGCTTTCGGCGGTTCGGCGCCTAACCATACCACCATGCTGCCTTTCACACGTCTCATCGGTGGTCCGATGGACTACACACCGGGTATCTTTGAGAATGATATCCATAAGCTGAACCCGAATAGTCATTCCTGGTGTAACACTACGCTCTGTAACCAACTCTCGCTCTATGTCACCCTCTATAGCCCGCTGCAGATGGCGGCTGACCTGCCGGATAACTACGAGCGTTTCCGCGATGCCTTCCAGTTCATCATCGATGTGCCGGTAGAGTGGGATGAACCGTATTATCTGGAGGCAGAGCCGTATGAGTATGTCACCATCGCGCGCAAGCAGAAAGATAAGGACGCATGGTTCGTCGGTTCTACCAACGGCTACGATCCGCGTACCGCAACCATCGACCTCTCTTTCCTGCCTGCCGGCAAGAAATATACGGCTACTATCTATGCCGATGCCAAGGATGCGCATTATAAGACCAATCCGCAGGCTTATACGATAACAAAGAAAACTGTGACATCCAAAACCCTGCTCAAACTATTCACAGCCGCCGGTGGTGGATGTGCCATCAAGATTGAACCGAAAAAAATAATAACACCTTAAATATAGTATATTATGAAAAAATTCTTTTTACTTGGGGCTATTGTCCTATTAGGCTCACTAAGCATGTGGGCAACAACGTATCCGACAACGATGTATATGATTGGTGACGCCACGGCTGCCGGATGGTCATTAGGCACACAAGCAATGACGACTGTATCCGATGGTGTTTATCAGTGGTCGGGTGATTTGACCGCAGGAGAATTAAAATTCGCCAAGAATGGTGCGAGTTATGGCACGCCAAGTGATTTCTGGGGACCGACAACGGATGGCGCAGCGCTCACGAATGCAGGCGGCACGCATGCCATCGAAAACTTAGCTGGTGGTGATAAAAAATTCAGTGTTACCGCCGGCACGTATAAGATCAGTTTGAATCTCGTAAATAACACCCTCACAGTCGGTTATCGCAGTGAGTCCGGGCATCATCTCTATTTCAAAAACAAAAACTCCGGTGATGCTTGGAATGCGGTCTATCTCCGTATAGGACGTAGTGACCATGTTTATACAGGGGCATTCACACGTATTGGGGATTCCGATTGGTGGCAATGCGAGACGCCGGATTATTTCTGTTATACCACCTTCACCATTATCGATAATAGCGATGCTACTGCACCGGTAACTACCTGTCCGAGTGGTTCGAATCGTCTCTATAAATATGAGGACGATATAACAGGTGATTATTGGTATACGCTCGGTGATTACGAAAACACAAGTGGTTCAGATGGAAGTCGCTATTGGACTCACCAAAAATCAAGTTCCTCATTGGCTGATAAGCATAATATTACAGCCAATAAGTATGTCTTCTATGATAATACGCAGACCCAATGGGAGAATGTTTATCTGCGTGTAGGACGCTCGGATGCTACAAATAGTGGTAATCATTGTGCTACATATCCCTTTACGCGAATAGGCGAAACGAACTATTGGTATTTGAGTACATCTACCTATAATAATCTTCAGGCTTGGACGATTACAAACACGGATGACAATAATGGTGATAGTCACACTGTTTATGATCTTCCGGCTAATGCAGAGCGTCTCTACTATTACGAAACAAATATCAATACGGATGTTTATTATAAAGCCACAGGAACGGCAGCCCAAGGAACAAGTGCGACGGGGGTCAATTACTGGGCAAATACCTCTACACAAGATTCATACACTGTTTATCTCGTGCCGGAAGAGCTGTTTGGTGCAAACTGGAATGCATCGTCTGTCGTCAAACTGGAAGTAGAGTATCTGCACGTCGGCGAGTCGGGGAATCAGACAAAGGAAGTGGCAATGAGTCCGGTCAGCGAAGGTTCGCATATATATGAAGTTACGTTCCAGATTCCTTTCCCGATGGCATATACTATGAACTTCAAACGGTATCAGGGTCAAGACTACAAAGAAACCTACGCGGTCTTCTACGATGCATACAAGAACGCCGATGTATGGAACGGTAAGATCTTCAGCAGAGGGCAGAACGATGCACGCGCTACGGAATGGTTCCCGTACCCCAAACAAGCAATCAATAGCACATCCGGTCATACAATCATCTTTGATAACACCAAGACAGCTTGGGATCATCCCTACCTGCGTATCGGACGCACCAAAGCGCATGGTTTCAGCAATAACCATATGACATCCTATGCGTTCACACAAATCGGAACTTCCAATCTGTGGAGTTGTTCGACACCTGATTACACCGAAGCCGAAGCATGGACCATCACCAATACCAACCAAACAGGTGACATCGCTGTCTTTGCATCCGAAGTGGCAGTACAAGCAACCATGCAACGCGTCTTCTATTATCGTGCGGATATCAATGGCGATATCCTCGTAACGGCTACGGGAGATGCGAAAGAAGGAGATGACCCCTTTGAAGTACCTTATTGGGGAAGTACGAAAGAAGACGGTAAACCCTCATTCACCATCCGATTTGTGAATGGCGAAGAGGAACTGCAAAGTTCGTCCGTTACTTTTGGCGAGACACCTTCGTACGACGGTGCAACACCCGCTAAAGAACATGCGGAGTACAGTTACTCTTTCGTTGATTGGTCACCGGCTATCGCTCCAGCTACCGAAGATGCCACCTATACCGCTACATTCAACCTCGATGGTTATAGCCGTAATGTAACAAGTGGTAATTATGGTACCATCTGCCTTCCGAAAGCAGCCGAATCATACACCGGCGCAGTCATGTTCCAACTGGTGGACAAAACAGCCGATGACGGAATCATCATTGAAGAAGTGGATGCGATGGAAGCAGGAAAGCCCTATATCTTCTTAGCCGATGCCGATCAAGTCAACGTTACTTTCACCGGCGATACAGAGGATGCGCAAACCGTGAACGGATTAGTCGGATATATTGGCAATGAAGATCTGATTCTTGAACCGGAAGGAGAGAACCGCTATATCCTGGCGCAGAACAAGATATGGATGCTGAACTCCAATGTGCGCGTACCATCCAACCGTGCCTATATCGACATGAGCCAGATTGCCTCTTTGCCGCACAAAGTAGGCAAAAGACGCTATGTCATTAGCGGAAAAGGAGAAAGTACCGCAATCGAAGAAACAGGCGTCCGTCAGCCATCCAATCATAAATGGATACAAAATGGACAACTGTTCATTCAGTGTGATCAACATATCTATAATACCCAAGGACAACGCATTCATTAAGTCATGATTATGAAAAAGAAAATCTATAACGCTCCTTCTACGGAGTATATACAATGGACTCCTGCCCCCATCATGAATCCGGGGAGCACCAAGGAAATACAAAAAGGCGGTAATACCTCGCAATTAGGCGACATACCTTATGCCTTCTAAAGAAAAATATCAATAAAAAACAACCAGTAAAAACAAGATACAATGATGAAAAATCGTTTTAAATCCTGTCTCATCTTCGCGCTGGTCGCGATGGGCTCACTCAGTGCCTGGGCTGCAGACAGCAAACCGGGGCACTGGCTCTATTTCAAAAACACCAACAAAGCGTGGACGAACGTCTATCTCCGTATCGGACGTGCTGATCATGTCTATACGAAACCCTTCACGCGTATTGGGGCTTCGGACTGGTGAAAATGCGAGACGCCGGATTATAAAAACTACACCCATTTCACCATCACGAACAGTAGCGATGCTACTGCACCGGTAAATACGTATAAAAATGGCATTTACCGTCTCTATGAATGGAGCTATAATTTGAATGAGGATCGTTGGTTTGTATTAACAGACGGACCTAACGAATCTGGAAATCATTATTATTGGAATAATGCATCTAATACGTCATATCCTGAAGCAACGATAAGAAGTGAAACCGGTCACCGGATATGGTTTGATAACAGCAACTCCAAGTGGAGTAACGTCTATCTCCGTATAGGTCGCTCAGTCGTGTTAGGTATAGGCGCGTACACATCTACATGGCCAATGACCCGGTTCGGAAGCACGGATTTCTGGTATGTGGACACGGAAAACTGGAGTAATGCACAGGGGACCATCACCGATACAAACACGAACAACGGAGACAATAAATCGCCGTATGACTTGCCATCCGGAGCAAACTGTCTCGATTACTACAACGGTAATATTGAAGGAACGGTTGTGTATGTCGCCGGAGAAACGACACCGTCCGGTACAGATGCTTCCGGTGTATATTATTGGGGCAATTATACGCATACCACCATTCCACCAGCTATAAACGGTTGCTCGAATTGTTTTATGGTCTATTAATCCAAAGCTAAGGATAGAAAACGCCCTGCCTTTATTTGAGGTCGGGTCATGCACCCCTGCGCACACTCCCCGGCAAGAGGACCGCGAAAAGCACCTCCGGGCACGGATGACAGCGGTTACGACCCGGCCAACCCGCAGTTCTCGCCTCTCGGCGATGCCGTCCTGCCGTTGCTACTCATGGCATTGGCATGTCCGTCTGGTTCGGCTTCCCGCGCCACTATCCCTGTCGGTGTCTGTTCTGATACAACCTGAACCTTTTCGTTTTTTTATGGTATTAGTTTGATCCCTCCGCACGTGAGTGTAGTGGGATTTTTTTGTAAGTATGCCGGAGGCACACTCATTGGCACTTCGCCATGAGCATTCCCGCCTCCGGTGTACTTTATGTTTTATTACGAACTGGAATCCACGGCAGAACGCCGTGTACGTCGAAACAACGACATCAAAACTCTCTTCTACAAACTAACGATCGAAGAAGGCATGTCCTTTATGGACACCTACGAAGCCGTCGGCTATCATTTTTATCTCTCTTCCGAGCAAATCCGGCAGATAATTGCAGGTCGATGTTAAAAGTGGTGAAAACCACCACAACCCTTTGCGCAAAAAGCAGTACCTTTGCACCGCCTTTTGGAAAGTAGGTTCTGTCCCGCAAACTTGACCGATCAAACCATCGCCCGCCCTTAGTATCCGCCAATCTTGGAGGATCGGGCGATGGTTAAAAGAAAAAAGAAGCAAAAAAGAAAATTTCAAATGTTACAAAGGGTGTTACGTACTGCGCGTACATGTAGCACCAAATGTA
>JAEEGL010198982.1_pt1 | contig 10875 bp, 9 predicted proteins | sample 9134231 | NCBI WGS metagenome assembly JAEEGL01 (sample SAMN16246548, study PRJNA631951) | gut metagenome | biome: gut microbiome; feature: rumen; material: fiber-attached | host: Bos | place: Iran: Karaj | collected 2018-10
CTCAGGCGGAAAAGACCGCTACAATCTGTTTATGGTCGGAGACGTCAAACAGAGCATTTACCGCTTCCGCAATGCCAGACCGGATCTGTTCGTCAGCAAGCAGGACGCTTTTGAATTGTATGAAGAAGACGGGGTGGAGAGCCTGCTCAAACGCACTTGTATCCTTCTTAAAAAGAATTTCAGAAGTGTGCCGCAGGTGCTTGATTTTGTCAATGCACTCTTTAAGCGCCTGATGGATACTTCCGTGGGAGATATCACTTATGATGAAAAAGCCTCGCTCAATCCGGGACGAGATATCCCTGATCCGGATGCGCTCAGTCCCTGCGAGATATGGGTTGTGCCCGATGATCCGGAGGGGAATGCAGTAAGCCCTGCCAGAGCAGAGGCGCACCTCGTGGCAGAACGCATCAAAGCCATGATCGCGCACGAGCAGGTGATCGACCGGGACAGCAAGATACTCAGACCGGTCCGCTACGGCGATATTGTGATCCTCGCAAGGTCGCTCTCAAACTGGGGCGATGAGTTTTACGAGGCGCTTTCCGACGAGGGCATTCCGGTGCTGATGCCGCGCTCAAGCGGATACTTTCAAACGCTGGAAGTCGGAACGATGCTTGATTTTTTGAAAGTGATCGGGAATCAGAAGCAGGATCTGCCGCTCAGCGCACTCATGACTTCTTGTATCGGAGACTTTTCTGATGACGAAATGGCACAGATTCGGGCAGCAGGGAGAGAATACAGGTTTTTCCATGAAGCTGTGGAGGCATATTTGGGAGAACCTGCAGATCCGGTTCTCGGGGAAAAGCTGAGCTCGTTTATGGGCCTGATAGACTCCTTCAGGGAACGGGCGCCGTATATGCCGGTCGACCGTCTTTTGACACAGATGATGGAAGAGACAGGATTCCGCCGCTATATGGAGGCTATGCCCGGCGGCGTGCAAAGACGTGCTAATCTCATGATGCTCATTGATAAAGCACGCAGCTTTATCCGCACAGGATCCGGCAGCCTGACCGGGTTCCTCGAATATATGGAACTGATGGATCAGAACAATGTCGACTACGGTGAAGCAGGGCTTTTTGACAGTCAGGCAGATGTGGTGCGCATGTCCACGATCCACAAATCCAAAGGATTAGAGTATCCGGTCGTATTCCTTGCCGGCATGGGAAGAGGGTTTAATAAACGTGATCTGAACAATAAAGTAGTCGTGCATCCGGAATACGGACTGGGTCTTTATGCCTGGGATACCGCGACCCGGGAGAAAGCCGATACACCGATCAGACAGATCGTGCGCCGCAAGATAGCGCTCGATGATCTGGGCGAAGAGATGAGAGTTCTCTATGTTGCCTGTACACGAGCCAGAGAACGCCTGATTCTGACAGGGCGCGTCAAGGGCATTCAGACTTATGATGAGCTGACCGGGCTCTTTGATCCGGGCGAAAGAGGACTGTTGCCGCTTCACCTGCGCGCACAGGCAGGCTGTTATTATGACTGGATCCTGCCGGCGATGGTGGATATGGACAAGGATGCGGACAATGCATCCACAGTCAAACTCTATGTCGCGGATCAGGAACAGCTCGCGCATCTGTCAGCACTTCAGGATGAAACAGACGGAGACTCTTTTAAGGAGCTTTGCGTCGGGGGAGAGGCGCTAAGCCCGCAAGCCATCGAAAAACAGATGACCTATCAATATCCGTTTCAGCATGCAGCGGGGATCCTTCAGAAAGTCACGGTCACAGAGCTTAAGCGCCGTGATGAAGAAGCTTTCCTGACACAGCTCGGGGAGGAGTCGTATGGTAAAGAGACTGCAGAGCAGGTTGAGCCTTCCGTGAAGATCCGAATGCCCAAGCCACGGTTTGCGCTGGAGAGCGAGGAGATATCACCTGCGGAACGGGGCACGATCCACCACAGGCTGCTGCAGCTTCTGGATATGACAAAAACATGGAATGAAAAGCTTTTGCAGGAAGCGCTAAAGTTGTATACTGAGCAGGGTTACTTCAGTGAGGCGGAAGCTTCCGTCATCCGGACAAACCGCATTCTCAGTGTGCTCCGGACTGATCTGTGCAGGCGGATGGGAGAGGCAGCCGCTGCCGGCAGATTAAAGAGAGAGCAGCCTTTTGTGATAGGTGTTGCCGCCTCCGAGATCGATGACGCCTGGCCGGCAGACGAGACTGTTCTGGTACAGGGTATGATCGATGCGTATTTCGAGGAGGACGGAAAGATCATAGTCCTGGATTATAAGACTGACCGGGTCAAGTCGGCTGATGAGCTGACAGCGCGGTACCGCAGCCAGATGGAATGGTATGCCAGGGCACTCTCCCAGCTGACCGGGAAAGAAGTGACAGAGAGATATCTCGTATCGTTAGAACTTGAGCAAGTGATACTTTTGTAATTGAGGGAATAGAATTGAGGAAAAGAATCGACAAGTTTATCATTGCATTTCACACAACGGCAGATGCCATGAAGCTGGAAACAGTCTGTAAACAGAACGGCGTCGGAGAGCGTCTGATACCTGTCCCGCGTGAGATCTCCGCAGGGTGCGGGATGGCCTGGTGCGCCGATCCGGCTGATGAAGAGAAACTGTATGAGCTGATGGACAAAAGCGGCATTGAGCCGCAGGAGACCAGAATCTGCTCGATTCTTGTATAGAGAATGACAAAACTTGCTAACAAAGCGGAAAAAGAGTAATATATTGACGGACATTTGATTATGCAGAACATGAAAGGCGACAGACTATGAAACCTGTAGATTATATGCTGCACCGGGATGAGATTGAAAAGGCAAATTATGAAAGACTGAAAGCGTTTGAGGCAGTGGAGGCACGGTGGCCGAAGTGGATCAAGAGGTCTTCCTGGATCATATGGCTCGTGTTTGTTTTGATCGGATTTTTAGTCTGGAGAGCTTTCGGCGCTATGCTGGGATTTGTCATTGGCGGCAGCTTTACGATCCTGTACGAAAAGATCTGCCGCAAAATCGTCGGTAAGAAGCTTGGCATCGAGGATATTTCCTACAAAGAGGCGGTTAAGGATATCGTTGAGAGACAGAACAGGGAGTATCGCGAGAGAGAGGCACAGAGAATTGCCGAAGAAAATGCCAGGATAGAGGCTGAACTGGCGGCGCAGCTGGAAGCAGAGGAAAAGGCAGCTGCAGAGGCTTACAAGGAGTAAATCCTTATTGATTTTCCCTTGCAACTTTACAAATACTGTGTTATAGTACTACCCGTAAGTAGGACGTTGACAGGAGAGTGGACGAAAGTTCACTCTTCTTTTACGGTACAAGGGGAGAGGTTTATGTCAAAGAAATCCGAACTGGAGTCCCGTGTTGGCCGGCTGGCTGAACCGGAGATTCTCAAAGAAGGCGTTGAGCTCGTTGATGTCGAGTTCGTACGCGAAGGGAAAGTCCAATGCCTGCGTGTGCTGATCGATAAACGCGGCGGCGTAACGATCGATGAATGCGAGGCTGTGAGCCGCCGCATTGATCCGATCCTTGAGGAAGCCGGCCTGATGGCTGATGTCGACACGTTCGAGGTGAGCTCACCGGGGCTTGACAGACCGCTGAAAAAGCCGGCGGATTTTGTCCGCCACATGGGGGAGAAGGTCGATGTCGGTCTGTACAAGGCGATCGACGGAGACAAAACCATAACCGGAACATTAACTGATTATGACGACGGCGGGCTGACGCTGGAGACAGCAGACGGGCCGGTCAAGCTCGAAAAAGGTGAAATCGCCGTTGTTAAGCAGCATCTTGATTTTTGATTGAGGAGGATTTGAAAGAATGAACACTGAGTTACTGGAAGCGATTCAATTACTTGAAAAGGAAAAGAATATCAGCAAGGAGTCGCTGATCGAAGGCATTGAAGGATCGCTGCTGAGCGCCTGTAAGGAGCACTTCAAATCCGTGGATAATATCAAACTGGAGATGGATCACGACACCTGTGAGTACTCACTCTATGCGGAGAAGACAATTGTTGACGGAGAACCGGAGGATCCTGAACTGGAGATCTCGAAAGAGGCGGCTGCGCTGATCGAACCCGAGAAAGTAGTCGGCGATATCGTCAGAGTACCGATTGAGTCCAAATCGTTCGGGCGCATTGCAACACAGAAGGCAAAGAATATGATCCTGCAGCGCATCCGCGAGGAAGAGCGCCAGGTCGTCTATAACGAGTTCAAAGAAAAAGAACACACCGTCGTGACAGGACGCGTACAGCGAGTGATCGGACGCAGTATCAGCGTCAATCTCGGTCATGCCAATGCGATCCTGACCGAAAAAGAGCAGGCCCGCGGAGAACACTACCGCCAGGGCGATCTGATCAAGCTCTATGTGGTCGAAGTCAAGGATGATTCGCGCGGACCGCGCATTCTGGTCTCCAGAACGCATCCGGATCTGGTACGTCTCCTGTTTACGGAGGAAGTGACTGAGGTACGCGACGGCACCGTCCAGATCATGGGCATAGCGCGTGAAGCCGGTTCCAGAACAAAGATGGCAGTTTATTCCAGCAACCCGGATGTCGATCCGGTCGGCGCCTGTGTCGGTATGAACGGCATGCGTGTCAACGCAGTTGTTGATCAGCTCGGTGGAGAGAAGATCGACATCATTAACTGGGATGAAAACCCGGCGTACTTTATTGAAAACGCTTTGAGTCCGGCAAAGATCATCTCTGTGGCAGTTGATCCTGAAGACAGGATGGCCGAGGTTATCGTACCTGATTATGTATTGTCACTGGCGATCGGCAAATCCGGACAGAATGCGCGTCTTGCCGCCAAGCTGACTAATTATAAGATCGATATCATGAGTGAGAGCAAGGCGATCGAGGAAGGAACGCTGCCGCCTGATTACATGGCTGCGCTGGGAGATTACTCAGACGAGTACGATGAGTATGAGTATGAGGAAGGGTACGAGCCGGCTGAGGAAGAAGCGGATGCATAAGCCGCAGAGGCAGTGTGCGGCGTGCCGCAGGATGTTTCCTAAATCAGAGCTGCTGCGTGTAGCTGTGGAAAAGGGAGGCGAACCTGTGGTTGATATGACAGGCAAAATGCCGGGCAGAGGTGCGTATCTTTGCCGCAGCAAAAAGTGTCTGCAAGATGCAGAGAGAAGAAAGATACTGTCCAAATCTTTACACTGTTCCGTTTCACCGTCTGTTTACCGTGAACTGGAACGGATGATAGGAGATCATCAAAGCGAATGAACCGGAGCGATGAGAAACTCTATGGGTTGATATCGCTGGCTATGAAGGCCGGCGGGATCGCCGCGGGATCATTTGCAGCGGAGCAGGCTGTAAAAGGCGGACAGGCTTTTCTGCTCATCCTGGCAGAGGATGCATCTGACAATACAAAAAAGAAATTCAACAATAGTTGTGCGTATTATCACGTGCCCCTGATCGAGTTTGGAGAAAAAGAAAAACTGGGGCACAGTATAGGAAAAGAAGAAAGAAGTGCTTTGGCTGTGACAAATGAGTCTCTGGCCGGAGCTATGCGTAAGAATAAGCAGGGAGGAAGATAGTCAATGGCGAAAATGAGAGTTTTTGAATTGGCGAAAGAAATTGGCATCGGAAGCAAGGAATTAGTTTCGTTCCTTAAAGAGAACGACGTGGAAGTAGCAAACCACATGAGTTCTGTAGATGATGCCGCGGCCGATCAGGCGCGCCAGCATTATTCGAAAGGAAAGAAGGCTCCGGCAGCCGAAACTGCTGCCAAGGAGAAAACAGCAGCTGAGAGCACAAAGGCTTCTCAGGAGGCTGCTCCTGTCAAGAAGGCTGTTCCGGCCAAAGACGGGGCTCCGGTTCAGGCAAAGGCTCCGGCAAAACCGGCAAAGGGCAAAGAGGCTTCAGACCAGAAGACAGCACCTCCCGTGAAAAAGAAAAAGCTGATTCAGGTCTTTAGGCCTCAAAACTCTGACAATGCCAATGTGCGCCGTACAGGACGTCCTTCACAGGGAGGACAGCAGATGCTCCGCGGACGACGCGGACCGGCTGATAACCGCCGGCCCGGAGGTGTGGATGTTGACCGCAGAAGACCGATCGCCGGAAGACCGGTGGGACCGGCCGGACGCCGACATGTGACCGAGTATATTCCGCCGCAGCCTGCACCGAAGCCCGCTCCCGAAGAGAAAGCTCCGGAGACAAAACCGATCGTCCCGCAGGAGGAGGTCATCGAGACTGCACCTCAGACTGCTCCTTTGACAGAAGAAGTGAAGACGGAAACAGTCGCTGCTCCGGTTGCTGAACAGGCATCTGAGGTAAAGAAGCCGGCTGAGAAAGAACAGCGAGAGCCGGCCCGCAGAAAACCGGCACCGAAACCCGGTGCTGCGGCACAGGCTCCTGCAGATCCGGGACAGAGCAATAAGCCCGGCAGCCGCCGCCGTAACGACAAGAAGAAGAAAGACCGCCGGGATGAAGAGCGTCAGGAAAGAGAACAGCAGAGAAACAAAAAGGGCAAGTTCCAGAAACCTGTTGTTCAGAAGCCCAAGAAAGAGGAAAAGCCGGAAGAAGTGATCAAACTGATCCAGATTCCGGAAAAGCTGACGCTGCGTGAGCTGGCTGAGAAGATGAAGATACAGCCATCAGCCATCATCAAGAAATATTTCATGCAGGGCGAGATCATGACAGTCAATACCGAGCTTTCATATGAGAAGGCCGAGGAGATCGCACTCGAATATGAGATCCTCTGTGAGCATGAGATCGTGGTCGATGAGATCGAAGAACTTCTCAAAGAGGAGAAGGAAGATCCGAAGACCTTGAAGAAGAGACCGCCTGTCGTCTGTGTCATGGGTCATGTTGACCACGGCAAGACATCTATTCTGGATGCGGTCAGAAAGACAAATGTGACCGGTCAGGAAGCTGGCGGTATCACACAGCACATCGGTGCTTCAGTTGTGAAAGTCGGGAAAGAGACGATTACTTTCCTCGATACGCCGGGGCATGAGGCGTTCACTGCCATGCGTATGCGCGGTGCCAATTCGACCGATATCGCTGTCCTTGTCGTGGCGGCGGATGACGGTGTGATGCCGCAGACTGTTGAGGCTATTAACCATGCCAAAGCGGCCGAGGTGGAAGTGATCGTTGCGGTCAATAAGATCGATAAGGAAGAGGCAAATATCGACCGTGTTAAACAGGAGCTTTCCGAGCACGAGCTGATTCCGGAAGACTGGGGCGGCAGCACGATCTTTGTGCCTGTATCAGCTAAGACAGGCGAGGGGATCTCCGATCTGATGGATATGATCCTTCTGCAGTCCGAAATGCTGGAGCTGAAGGCAAATCCGGACCGCCGTGCCCGCGGTCTGATTCTGGAAGCGCGTCTGGATAAGGGTAAAGGCGCTGTGGCGAACATGCTTGTCCAGAAGGGCACCCTGCACACAGGTGATGTGATCGCAGCCGGATCTGCCCACGGACGTGTACGTGCCATGGAAGATTCGTTCGGGCGTTCGATCAAATCTGCCGGACCGTCTACCCCGGTGTCGATCATAGGCCTTAACGATGTGCCGGAAGCCGGAGAAGTCTTTGTCTGCTGTGAGAACGAGAGAGAAGCGAGAAGCTTTTCCGAGACTTTTATCGCGCAGCATAAGGTTGAAATGCTTGACGAGACGAAGACCAGAATGTCGCTTGACGATCTGTTCAACCAGATCAAGGAGGGCGACCTGAAAGAACTGCCGATCGTAGTCAAAGCGGATGTGCAGGGCTCAGTCGAAGCGCTCAGCCAGAGCCTTGTAAAACTCTCCAATGACGAAGTGACTGTCAAAGTCATTCACGGCGGCGTCGGTGCCATCAATGAGTCTGACGTGATTCTGGCTTCAGCCTCCAACGCCATTATCATCGGCTTCAATGTGCGCCCGGATGCGATGGCCAAAGAAACTGCGACCCGGGAGGGCGTTGACATGCGCCTGTACCGTGTCATCTATGATGCGATTGATGACATCGAGGCGGCTATGAAGGGTATGCTTGCGCCTGAGTTTGAGGAGAAAGTCTTCGGACACGCGCAGGTGCGCCAGATCTTCAAAGCCTCGGGTGTCGGTACCATTGCCGGCTGCTATGTGACAGACGGTACGATCGAGCGTTCCTGCCAGGCGCGTGTCGTGCGTGACGGTATCGTCGTATACGAGGGCGAGATGGCATCGCTCAAGCGTTTTAAGGATGATGTCAAGGAAGTTAAGACCGGCTATGAATGCGGTATCGTCATGGCCAATTTCAACGATATTAAGGAAGACGACCAGATTGAAGCTTTCAAGATGATCGAAAAAGAGAGATAAAAATGCGAAAGAACAGTCAGAAAAACTCCCGGGTCAACGCCCGCGTTCAGCAAGAGCTGGCTGAGATCATCAGAGGGAGGATCCATGATCCCCGTATCTCACCGATGACGACAGTCGTGTCGGTACAGGTGGCGCCGGATCTGAAGACTTGCAAGGCCTACATCAGTGTTCTCGGTGATGAGGCGGAGCAGGATAAAACCATGGAAGGTCTGCACAGCGCGCTCGGGTTTATCCGGCGTGAGCTTGCAGCCTGCCTGAATCTGCGCAATACCCCGGAGATCATCTTTATCCTGGATCAGTCGATCGGTTACGGGGTTGATATGATCCATAAGATCGAAACGGTCACGAAAGAAGATGCCGAGCACATCCGTATGCGCGGGGAGGAAACTGAGAATACCGATGAATAATACAGATTTGATTCAATTAGACCGGATCATCAGGGAAGCCGGTTCGGTCGCGATCAGCGGACATGAGCATCCGGACGGCGACTGTGCCGGATCAACGACCGCTCTGTACTGGTATGTCAAAAACGTTTGTCCGGAAGCAGAGGTAGACCTTTATCTTGAAAAGATTCCGGAAGCCTACGCGTATATCGGAGAGGATATTCCGATCCGTCACAGTGCGGATAATACGCATGCACCCTATGATCTGTTTATCAGTCTGGACTGCGGCGTGCTTGAGCGTCTCGGCTTCGCGCTTCCTGTATTTGAAAAGGCCAGGAAGACTGTCTGTATCGATCATCATTACAGCAACCCGGGATATGCTGATATCAACCGGATATGCCCGAATGCCAGTTCGACCAGTGAACTGCTGGCGGAGGAGATGGATCCGCAGTATATAAACGATGAGATCGCCCGTGATCTGTTTCTGGGTATCGCTCATGATTCAGGTGTTTTCCAGTATCCGAGCACTTCACCGAAGACCCACCGTATCGCGGCGGATCTGATGGAATATGATTTCAATGCATCAGATCTGATCACAAGAACATATTATGAAAGGACTTTTGAACAGCTAAAGATCGGGGCGCAAGCTTTGGAGAACGCATTCCTGATGTTGGACGGCAGGGTGATCGTCTCAATGATCTCAATGGATGAGATGGAAAGATGCCATGTGCAGCCGGAAGACCTTGACGCCATTGTCGCCGGGATGCGAGACACCACCGGCGTGGAGTGCGCTGCCTTTATGTATGAGAAGGCAAAAGGGGAGTGGAAAGTATCCTTAAGATCCCGAACAACAGCCGATATGAGCGCTGTCGCCAAGGCGTGCGGCGGAGGCGGACACAGAAGGGCTTCCGGTGCAACATTTTATACGGATGGCCCGGAAGAGATCATGCGGAAGATCATACCGCTGATCGAGCAGCAGCTCGATTCATGAAACCAATTGCAGGGAGAACAGCCATTGTCAGGAACAATCAGCGGAGTATTAAATATCTACAAGGAGGCCCATTGGACCTCCTTTGATGTTGTGGCAAAAATACGCGGCATCTGCCATGTCAGAAAGATCGGCCATGCCGGCACACTGGATCCGGCAGCGGAGGGCGTATTGCCGGTCTGCGTGGGAAAGGCAACGCGTATTGCTGACCTGCTCTCAGGTGAGATAAAGACATACTGTGCACAGGTGAAGCTTGGTGAGGAGACGGATACGCTGGATCAGACAGGGACTGTTGTGCGCAGGGCGGATCCCGAAGTGCTTGATCGGCTGACAGAGGGGCAGGTACGTGAGGTGATCGACAGCTTTGTGGGGGGTTATGATCAGGTTCCGCCTATGTACAGCGCCAGGCATGTGCAGGGGAAAAGGCTGTATGAGCTGGCACGCGAGGGAAAGAGCGTGGAACGCGCAGCTGTGCCGGTACGGATCGACAGGATCGTGATCGATGAGATCAAGATTCCGGATATCACTCTGACGGTCACCTGTGGCCGCGGCACCTATATCCGGTCGCTTTGCGCGGATATCGGTGAGAAACTCGGTTGCGGAGCTGTGATGACACATCTTGTGCGCACCCGGGTCGGTCCGTTTGAGATCGGTGATGCCTTGACTATCGGACAGCTGCAGGAAAGACTCACAGAAAAGAGTTTTGGAGACCTGCTCATGCCGGTGGATCAGGTTTTTGCCGAAAGACCGGCAGTTACTGTAGCTTCTTCCTGCGAGAAGCTGGCTTATAACGGTAATAAGATCCCTCTGACCGGGTTTCAGGCTGATGATCTGCCCGCAGAGGATTTCCGCCTGTACGACAGCCACGGGCGGTTTATCGGTATTTTTCGCATTGAGGGAAACGGACAGACTGTTAAACCCGTCAAGATGTTTTTTGATTCAAACACGCCGGATGACTGATTGCTCTGAGGCGTGTTTTTTGATACAATTATTAGTTGATAACTGCTGTTCTCACAGGCGTCGTCAATATGGAGTATGTTTACGGATTAAAGACATTTGAATGCGACAGGCCTTCGGCCGTGATGATCGGTAAATTTGACGGTTTTCATCTCGGACATCAGAAGCTTCTGGCCAAATTGCAGAGGCTTTCTGAACAGGAGTCGATTGCGAGCATCGTGATTGCTTTTGACATGGTGCCTCTCCTGCAGAAAAAGGGCTTGCTGACCGGCGTTCTGATGGAACGTTCGGAAAAACGCGCTTATCTGAAAG
>JAEEGL010292881.1_pt1 | contig 10875 bp, 7 predicted proteins | sample 9134231 | NCBI WGS metagenome assembly JAEEGL01 (sample SAMN16246548, study PRJNA631951) | gut metagenome | biome: gut microbiome; feature: rumen; material: fiber-attached | host: Bos | place: Iran: Karaj | collected 2018-10
GAAGCCGCCATCGGGTTCTCCGCCGAGGATGCAGCAGTCGGAGATATATGAATAATCACAACCGTTTTCGATATAGGCGAAAACGGCTTCCCGCAGCTCCGTCAGGGAGGCAGCCCCCTTGGGCTCCTGCACGGGCTCCGTCTTTTTTGCGGCGCATGACGCAAAGCAGGCGAGCATCATGAAAGCAACAGCAACAGCGGACGCTTTTTTCATCCCGATCGCTCCTTTCCGGTTAACGAACCTGGTAAAGTTCACTCCGCCTTGTAGACAGAGATTATCCTTTCGGCGGCTTTTATTCCGTCGACCGCGGCGGATACTATTCCGCCTGCGTAGCCCGCGCCCTCGCCAACGGGGTAAAGGCCCCTGAGCCTAGTAGCCTCCATGAGCTCGTCCCTCATTATCCTTACGGGAGCGCTCGTGCGGCTCTCGACCGCGGTCAGTACCGCGTCGCCCATATCGAAGCCCTTTATCTGGCGGCCGAACGCGCGTATGCCGTCCGCAATACCGCGATGGACCGTGCCGGGGAGGCACTTTTTAAGATCCCTCGGGACTGCCTGCGGACGGTAGGTCGGCGCAACGCCCGAGAAGGGCTGCGGAGCGCAGCCTTCAAGATAATCCGCGACGCGCTCCGCGGGAGCGGAATAATCCCCGCCGCCGAGACGGAACGCGGCTCTTTCGAGCTTTTCCTGGAATTCGACCCCGCAGAAAGGCGCTCCGCCGAGATCCGAGGGGTTGATCTGTACGATAATGCCGGAATTGGCGTTCTCGGCGCTGCGCGCGGCATAGCTCATTCCGTTCGTCACGACCTCGCCCTCGTTGGAGGAGGAGGCGACGACGAACCCGCCGGGGCACATACAGAAGGTATAGACGCCCCTGGAGCCGGTCTTGCCGGTCAGCCTGTATTCGGCCGCGCCTAGGCGCGGATGCCCGGCGTATTTGCCGAACTGGGAACGGTCGATGAAGGACTGCGGATGCTCTATCCTGACGCCGACCGCAAAGGGCTTGGCGCTGATCTCGATCCCGCGGTCTGCGAGCATACGGTAGGTATCCCTCGCCGCCTGCCCGAGGGCGAGCACTATCGCGCAGCAGGGGATCTTCTCGCTGCCGTTTACGACGGCTGCGGTGACCCTGCCGTCTTCCGAGCAGATATCGGTAAGCTTTGCGGAGAACCTGACCTCGCCTCCGGCTTCTTCTATCGCCTTTCTGATATTATAGACGACTTTCCTCAAAACATCCGTTCCGACGTGGGGCTTGGCCTCGATCATGATCCGTTCGGGGGCGCCGTATTTTACGAGGGTCTCGGTAACGATATCGGCCCTTGAGTCCTTTATCCTCGTGGTGAGCTTGCCGTCCGAGAACGTGCCCGCGCCGCCTTCGCCGAACATGATGTTGCTTTCCGTATCGAGGCGCGCCTCCGACCAGAAGGCGTCCACGTCGCGGCGGCGCTCGTCTATGCTGCGGCCGCGGTCTATCATAACGACCTTATAGCCGCGCTCCGCCAAGGTCAGCGAGGCGAAAAGCCCCGCAGGGCCGGCGCCCACAACGACCACCGGAGCCGGTTGGGGGATATCGCCCACCGTACGGGCAATCTCGGGCTTTTCGGGAGCCTTCGAGACCGTGCGGTCGAACCTTGAGCTGTACTTGTTATAATCCCGCTCATCCACCTCGAATGTGGCGGAATAGATAAAGCGGATGTCGTTCTTATCCCTGGCGTCGAGGGAGCGCCTTACGGGGCGCACCTGTTTTACGCTCTCTGCGGGGAGCCTCGTCGCCGCGGAGATGAGGAGCCTTAACGTAGCCTCATCCGCGTTGAAAGGCATATTCAGATCGGTTGCCAATAGTTTCATGTTTGTTCTCCGTATTACTGGCTCGAAGCCGCGGGGCTGATGTAGACGTTAACGCGCGGATTGGCTATCGCGATAGTCAGATCCCCGATCGTTTCCCCGCTGGCGGGCTTCCATTCGATCAATATGTCGTACACGCCCGGGCCGCGGCTCGCCACGTTGACGCTGAGAACTATTTCGGAGGTCACGAAGCTGTTGACTGCCTTTGCGGGGCCCGAGATCGTGATCGCAACGGAAGTGAACGAATACTCATACGAGTAGTTGGGATCCTCTCCGACGAACTGGATGGGCAGCTGATAGGTCTTTTCCATATACGCATCCACCACGACCACGGTGAGCCTTACGTCGTTCTTATCCGTGCCGTCGATTATCTTCGCGGAGTCGGGTATGCCCTTTAAGGAGAGCGTGTAGTTATACGAGCCCGTATTGTCGATATCGCCTATCGAGATAGGATCGGCGAATATGCCCGAAATAGCCTCGAGAGTATCCGGATCCGCGGCGATATCGATCTGGGTAACGCTGAGGGTCTCGCTGCGGATCTCATAGATATCCGGCAGCTGATCCCTGTCTATTATGTTATACGTCACGTCGAACACCTTATGCGGCAGCACCTTCATGGAGATGTTGACGGAGGGGATGATGTTCTTGAACAGGGAGCTGTCGAGCTGGTTGCCGTCCTTATCGAGCACTATGAGCGGAATGGAGCGGTTGATGCTGCTGGTAACGTCCGTAAGATCGATGAGACACACCGCCTCGGAAACGTTCTGCAGATCGGTCTTAGCGCCCTCAAGCTGAGTGTGGGCGGTATAGAGCTGGGGCGTATCGTGCCAGTAGCCTTCGGGAAGCTCGCCCGTGAACGCCCACTTGATGGGCACCGTGCGGCTCGCAACGTCGTCGACGGTGATCTGTATGCGGCTGGGCTCTACCTTTACCACCGTGCCGGAGGAGCAGGTGGCCTTGATCTCAAGCGTGTAGGTGCCTGCGGAATGGACGTCGCTGAGGCTGACCGTCGCCGTGATATCCCTCTGCTTGACCTTGCTGAGATCGGTTATGGGGGCGGATACCGTGACGTTGACCCTGCCGAGTATCTCGGAAATGTTGCCGTAGATCGTGAGCTTTCTTGCGGTAAGGTCGGCCTCCGCACCGGATTCGATGGTGGGGGCGATATCGTAGAACACCTTCGTCCTGTCGGGGTTCTGCTCCATGAGCACGTAGCCCCACATAAGCATTGCAAGAAGTATCGATACTATGCCGAAGAACAGCCTTCTGATCAGCGGGAGCTTATACCAGGGGGTGTTGTCGTTCTCATCCTTGGGCTTTATGCGGAAATCGTCCGCGATGCGCTTGAAAAACGCCTTGGTGCGCGTGCCGATGAATTTGAAGAACTCAGCGGTTTTTGATTCTCTTTTTGCGCCTCTGGTTGACACTTTCTTCCGCCTCCTCCCCTACGTTCTCCGTTTCGTCGTCCGTCTTCTTATTGTTGAATAGCGAGAAGCCCTTCTCCTGCTGGGGGTTGAAATGCGAATTGAGAAGCTCCTCGAGCTGATCGTGATCGAGCCGCCTCGTCAGCTTGCCGTCCACCGCGTATGAAATGGTGCCGGTCTCCTCGGAAACGACGATCGTTATGCTGTCGCTCAGGGTAGATATTCCGAGCGCGGCCCTGTGCCTCGTTCCGAGCTCCCTTGCAATATTGGGATCGTCGAAGAGGGGCAGCACGCAGGCGGCGGCGTATATGCGCTCGTCCCTGATTATCATGGCGCCGTCGTGGAGAGGCGTCTTGGGTTCGAAAATGTTTTCTATAAGCGCGTCGGAGATCTCCGCATCTATCATTGTGCCTGTCTGCACGTAATCGCCGAGCTTGGTATTCCTTTCCAGCACTATCAGCGCACCGACCTTGCGCCTTGACATATTCTCCACCGCGAGGCAGAGCTGGTTTACGATCTCATACGAGGGGGTGGATCTCTGGGCGATATTGATGTGGAAACGCCCGATACGCTCGAGAGCGCGCCTGATCTCCGGCTGGAACAGCACGACCGCGACAACGATACCGGATACCAGGAAGGAATTCAGCAGATACTTCAAAGTCATTAAATTGAGCAGGTTGCTTACAAGGAACAGGAGTATCAATACTCCGACTCCCTTCAAAACCTGCGAAGCACGGGTGTTGGTCGTAAACTGGATCAGCCTGAAAATGATAAACGCAATAATCAGGATCTCGATCAAGTCCTGTATCCTGAACTGTGAAAAACCCGTTCCGATGGCAGACAGTACATCGGTCAAAGACATTCCATTCACTTCCCTCTTGCGATTAGTCCGCGCGAAGAGCATGGGTCGGAGCTCTGCGGCGGCGTTGCTATATGCCGTAAAAGACTGCGGCGCACGGGACGGCATGCCCAAGGCACAGGAGTCCCCACATAATAATACCATATAATCGGATAAATTTGTACCCCGAAAATAATATTTAATTGAAAAAAAGATATCTTTTTTCGCCTTCCCGAAAAAAAGATGGCACCTGAACGGCACTTCGACCGTCTTATATATTGAACGGATCTGGTCCGGTTCCGGTTCCCTCCGATTTCGGGGCTATGCCGTTTTCGGAGGATAATATACCGTTTTTCTTTTCTTCGGATTTGCCTTGCGCAGATAAGTGTGGTATAATCATAATGGATAATTGTATGAAAGGCAGTTTTGTCATGGCTAATAAAACAAAAAAAGAAAAGCCTTCGGGTACCAAGGTGTTCGACTCTTCCGAAACCAGGAAAGGAAAGACCTCTTCCGGCTCTTCACGCGCGGCGGGCGCCGGGCGCAAGGGAGCGGAAGAGAACGATCACAGGCTCTTTAAGCAGCGAAAGACCTCGAGGCCGTTCGTGCTCGGGCTTCTTTTCAACACGCTCCGGGTGCTTGCCGTGGCCGTGGTGCTTGCCGTATGCGGCGCATTCGGTCTCGTCATGGGCGTTGCGAAGGCTTACGTCGACACGACTCCTTCGCTTGACGTTTCGCGCCTGACGAGGAGCGAGCGCACGAGCTACATTTACGATATGAACGGAAATCTCATAACCACCTTCGCCGGAATGGAATACCGCGACTGGGTGGATATCGACGATATTCCCGACATGCTCAAAAACGCGCTCATATCCGTTGAGGACGTCCGCTACTATAAGCACGGCGGCGTGGACTTCAAGCGCCTTTTCGGAGCGATCGTCAGCACCTTCAGGAATTCCAAGACGCACGGCGGCTCCACTCTCACCCAGCAGCTCATAAAGAACAAGATCCTTTCAAACGAGCAGAGCTACAAGCGAAAGATCCAGGAGGCTTACCTTGCATACGAGCTGGAGCACGTAATGAGCAAGGATAAGATACTCGAAGCATATATGAACGACGTGTTCCTGGGGGAATCGAACTACGGCTTTGCGGCTGCCGCGAAGGACTATTTCGGCAAATCCCTCAACGAGCTGACCATAAGGGAATGCGCTATGCTTGCCGGCATGGTGCAGAAGCCCTACTATACCAATCCCCGCGCCAACACCTACACCCGCTTCTATGAGGACGGGCGCAACAAGATGGACGTTACCAACGACAGGACGGACGTCGTTCTCGGCGCGATGTACAAGGCGGGCTACATAACGCACGATCAGTACGTTTCCGCGCTCAACGAGACCGTGCACATAGTCGAGAAGAGCGAAAAGAAGCAGCTTTACGATATGCCCTATTTCGTGGAGTACGGCGTTTACGACGTAATAACGCACATGCTCCAGCAGCGCGGGCTTGAGGATAACCGAACCAACCGCACCGCCATCGAGAACGAGCTCAGGACGGGCGGCTACCATATCTATCTCACCGTTGATCCCACCATTCAGAACACGGTGCAGGATACCATAACCAACTGGGCCAACTACCCCGCTCTGCAGAACCCCTCCGCGGCGGTGCAGATAACCACCAACTCCGACGGTACCACAATGGAGGTGCTGCAGCCGCAGGCCTCGGCGGTAATAATCGATCAGCACACGGGCTATCTGCGCGCCGTTATCGGCGGCAGGCAGGAGCCGACGCTCAAAAAGCAGCTGAACCGCGCGTACCAGAGCTCGATGCCCGTCGGCTCGGCCATTAAGCCGCTCTCGATCTACGGGCCCGCGCTGGATCTCGGATTGTCGTGCAACACGACGATACTCAACGCGGAATACCCGATCGAAGGCTACGGAGGAGAAAAGGGGTACCCGGCGATCGGCTCGACGCGCTGGATCGGCATGATGCCGCTGCGGCGAGGCGTTGCTTCATCGCTCAATATCGTCGCCGCGAGAACGCTGTTTGATTACGTCACGCTGCCCGTCAGCGCGGAGTATCTTGTAAAGCTCGGCATCAATCCTTCGAGGATCAACGTCGACGGCCCGGGTCTTGCGCTCGGTACTACCGGCATTACCCCCATCGAGATGGCGGCGGCTTACGCCACGATAGCCAACGGCGGCGTTTATATGGAGCCCCTCGCCTTTACCCGCGTGCTCGATAAGAACATGAACGTGGTGCTTGACGCAAAGGACGTTCAGAAGAGCTACCGCGTATTTGAGGAAACGAGCGCCTACATGCTCATCGACATGATGAAGGACGTCGTCAATTACGGCACCGGTACGAGGGCGAAGATCGAAGGTCAGACCGTTGCGGGAAAGACCGGTACGAACGATGATTACACCTCCGTTTACTTTGCCGGCTTCACCGGCTATTACACCGGCGCGCTGTGGATCGGCCACGATCTCTATTCCGAGAAGCTCTCCTCCGGCTCGACCGGCGGTAACTCCGCGGCTCCCTTATGGCAGGCGTTCATGTCGCAGGTGCACGAGGGCCTTTCCGATAAGCCCATTATGGACGTTTCGCCCATGGATATCGGCCTTACGCAGGTCACTCTCTGCGCCGTTTCGGGCAAGCTCGCCACGAACGCATGTATGCACGATACGATCAATCCGCCCATAACCGATTGGTGCACCGCGGACAATATGCCCACCGAGTACTGCGATATGCATTGTCTGGTGGAGGGCTGCACCTCTTCCAACGAGGTCGCAGGGCCGCATTGTCCCTCCTCCACGAGATACACCAAGTGCATAGTGCTCATAAATCCGGATTCCGATTTCGGCAAGTTCAAGACCTGGGAGGAATACGCCTCCGGCCCCGAGGGCATCGAAGGATTCTCTCCCGTGTTCCGCAAGATATTCCCCAACGCGGTGCTGACCACCCTCGGCGCGGATCGCTACTATTCCTGGTGCCTCAGCGAAGGCAGGGTATGTAAGGTCCACGGGGCGGGTACTGCGCCCGTCACCCTTGAAGCGCTGATCAATAAGGCGCGCGCGCTGATCGCCGAGGTCAACAACTATCTTGCGCAGGTACAGACGCTGCCCGCCACCGACAGGGCGACTCTTGAGGCGCTGAAGGTCGCGCTGCAGAGCGCGATCGAATCCGGAGATGAGGATCGCATAAGCACCTGCCTCGATCAGCTCAAGACGAGTTACGAGTATCTGCTTGCGATGTATCCCCTGCCGATAGCGACGGAACCCGATCCCTCCTCCACTCCGGATCCCGTAGTCAGGCCGACTCCCGTTCCCACTCCCGCGCCTACGCCCGAACCTTCGGAGCCGTAAGCGGCTGTACAAAGAACGCTTTGTATTCATATATTTGGTATAGGGATATTATCCCATTATACCGAATGGAGTTGATTTGATGATTTATTTTGATAACAGCGCGACCACCGCGGTGCTTCCCGAAGCCGCGGAGACCGCAAGACGATACATGCTGGAGCAGTACTTCAACCCCGCGGCGGCATACGGCGCGGCGGTCCGGGTTGAAAGGGATATCGCGTCCGCCCGCGGGACCATCGCGGCGGAGCTTTCGGCAGACAGCTCCGAGATCGTATTCACTTCCTGCGGGACGGAATCCAACAACACCGCATTATTCGGCTCGCTCGGAGCCATGCACGGCCGCGGGAGGGTGATAGTTTCCGCCGTGGAGCACCCCTCCGTCTACGAGGCGGCTCTCGTGCTGCGCGAGCAGGGCTATGACGTTCAGTTCGCCCCCGTCGACGAGACCGGGAAGGTGCAGGTATCAGCGCTTGAACAGCTGCTCACGAAGGACACGCGCCTTGTGAGCGTGATGCACGTCAACAACGAATCCGGCGCGATAAACGATATCGGCGCGATCTACGCTCTGATCAAGCGCCGCGTTCCCGATTGTCTGCTCCACGTCGACGGAGTTCAGGCGTTCATGAAGGAGCCGCCGGTCAAGTGCGACCTGTATTCCGTGAGCGGGCACAAGCTGCACGCGCCCAAGGGCGTAGGCGCGCTCTATATCAGGCGCGGCGTCAGGATCAAGCCTTATCTCATTGGCGGAGGTCAGGAGAGCGGTATGCGCTCCGGTACCGCGAACGCGCCCGGGATCATGGCTTTTTCTGCGGCCGTATCGGATTTCAGCGCGCATCGCGAGGAGTATCTCGCATCGATGCTCGCGGTGAAAAAACGGCTCTATGCCGATCTTTCCTCCCTGCGCGACGTGCGGCTGAACGGGCCGGATATCGGCAGCGCCGCCCCTCACATACTCAATATGAGCTTTATGGGGGTGCGCGGAGAGGTGCTTTTAAACGCGCTCTCCGAAAAGGGGCTCTACGTTTCCACGGGCTCTGCGTGCGCGGCTCACAAGCGCGGCAAGAACCGCATACTGAACGCCATGGGCATTATCGGCGACAGGCAGGACGGAGCGATCCGCTTCAGCTTTTCGCACTGCAATACGGTTGAGGAAGCCGATACCGCGGCGCAGATGATAGAGGAACAGCTTAACATATTAAGAAGATTCAAAAGAAGATAATTACAGAAAGGTACGTCGTCAACAATGGAAAAGGTACTGCTTGTACGCTACACCGAGATACACTTAAAGGGGCTCAACCGCCCCTATTTCGAGCGCGCGCTCGTGGACAACATGCGCCGCTCCCTGCACGGGATCCCTCATAAGATCGAGCGCGAGCACGGCAGGATCTACGTCCGCAATATCGCGGAAGAGGATTTTGCCGAGGCGCAGGACAGGCTGACGAGGGTATTCGGGATACACTCCCTCTCCCCCGCCGCCGCAGTCGACAAGGATTGGGAAACGGTGGTTGCCGCGGCAGCGGAGCTGATGGAAGAGCGCGTTGCGGCGGAAGGCGCCGGCGCTACGTTCAAGGTCCTCGCCAGGCGCAGCGACAAGCATTATTTCATGAACAGCGACCAGATAAACAAGGAGCTCGGCGGAAGGATGCTCGACCGCTTCCCGGAGCTGAAGGTCGACGTGCATAAGCCCGCGATCAGGCTTTCCGTCGAGATCCGCGATATGGCTTACATCTACTGCGACGAGATCCCCGGCGCCAACGGTATGCCGACCGGCACCGCAGGCAAGGCCTCCCTGCTCATTTCGGGTGGTATCGACAGCCCCGTCGCGGGGTACATGATGGCAAAGCGCGGACTGACGCTTTCCGCGGTGCATTTCTATTCCTACCCCTACACCTCGGAGCGCGCGCGCGACAAGGTCGTGGAGCTTACGAAGCTCGTTTCGAGATACGCGGGCGAGATCAGGCTCTTCCTCGTGCCTTTTACCGAGATCCAGATGACCATCTATGAGAAGTGCCCCGAAAAGGAGACCACGGTTTTGATGCGTCGCCTTATGATGAAGATAGCCGAGCGCATCGCAGGGAGCGAGGGCGCCATGGCGCTCATCACCGGTGAAAGTCTCGGGCAGGTCGCGAGCCAGACTCTGGAGGCGCTCTGCGTTACGAACGACGCCGTTTCGATGCCGGTTTTCCGTCCGCTCATTGGCTTTGACAAGGATGAGATAATGGATATCGCAAGGCGCATAGGCACGTATGAAACGAGCATACTGCCCTATGAGGACTGCTGCACGGTGTTCGTGCCGAAGCACCCCGTGACGAAGCCCAAGCTCGACGAGCTGCGCGCGAGCGAAGCGGCGGTCGACTGGAGCGAGATGATCGAAAAGGCCATTGCCGATACGGAGATAATGATCGTAAAGTGATCCGGAACGGGAAAAACAAGCTGTGTGCGAAAGCTGTTTCGGCAGCGCTGGCGCTGCTGGCGCTGCTTTTCGCGCTCTTTCCCGCCTGTTCGATAAAGACCGCGTCCGAAACGGCGCCAAGGCGGCCCACCATACGCGGCACGGAGATAATCGACGATGAGCCGAGCCGCCACGTGATACGCCACTCGCTGGTGATCATTTCAAAGCATGTCGATGAAAACGGCTGCTCGCTGCTCTATCCCTACGTCTGCAACAACGGCATGACGCTGCTCAACATCAATATCCGCGCCGCTTTCGCCGAATTCGCGGATGAATGTGAAGCTGCTGAAGGCGAGATATCCTACGTGACGGAATTCAACCGTTTCGGCCTGCTCTCGATAATGATGACCTATTCGGTCTCCGGCAGGACGATCTGCTTTGACACCGCCAATTTCGACGCAGATACCGGCAAGCGCGTGCGTCTTTCCGACTGCTTCGGCTCGACCTCGGCGGATTACAGGGCAAAGCTCGCCGAGATAGTTCTGCGCACCGCGGATTCGGAAGGCTACACCCTGATCGCGGAGCAGCCGCCCGTGAACGACGATACCATGTTCGTTTTCACCTTCGGCGGGCTGTACCTCGTCTATCCGGAGTACGAGCTGTTCACTCACGAGGCAGGCGCGCCCCGCATCAAGATAGGCTGCCGCGCCATGACGAACTACACCTCTCCGGACGGGCTGATGAACAGGCTGCGATAATTAATTTCCATCGAAAGGATCGCAGTAAAAAAGCTTAAAATATATAGTTAAAAAGGGAGTTTTTGCAGTTGTGATGCGGCTCCTTTTATGTTATAATGGTTTTTGGCATAAAACTCACCCGGGTGGACTCGCAGGCCCGTCCGCAAAAAAGCGGTACCTGGCGGGGATGAAGCGCGGGGAGGAATAAATTAACGGGAGGTTATTTTTATGTCAGTCATTTCTATGAAGCAGCTCCTCGAGGCGGGCGTCCATTTCGGTCA
>JAEEGL011022224.1_pt1 | contig 10875 bp, 9 predicted proteins | sample 9134231 | NCBI WGS metagenome assembly JAEEGL01 (sample SAMN16246548, study PRJNA631951) | gut metagenome | biome: gut microbiome; feature: rumen; material: fiber-attached | host: Bos | place: Iran: Karaj | collected 2018-10
CTGGGACGTGGAGGGTCTTCCCAAGAACGCCAAGTTCACCGTGGACATCTGCTTCGACGGCTTCAAGCCCGTGAAGTACGAGGGCCAGAGCACCGAGCACGATCACTACGTGGGTATCACCTATCTGGAAAAGGCGTAAGCCTGCTCAGAAGCCAAAAAAGCCGCGCTTCATACGAGGCGCGGCTTCTTTGTGCCGACAAGACGTCGGCACAGAGCAGCAAAAGGATCAAATCGAGCAAAGCTGACCGGCTCCTTTTGCCTTCTTTTTTTCAACAAGCTGAATACAGAGGTAAGAATCATGAATCAGATTTCCGCGGCCGAGGCGCTGGCGCGCCTCAAGGCCGGCAATGAAAAATACGTTCACGAGCAATACGATAAGCCCATCCGTCTGCAGGATATCGCGGAGCTGGACGAGAAGGGCCAGCACCCTTACGCCACGGTCCTCACCTGCTCGGATTCCCGGGTGCCGCCGGAGCTGATCTTCGACTGCGGGCTGGGCGAGCTTTTCACCATCCGCACGGCGGGCAACGTGGTCTCCGACTATGAGATCGGCTCGGCGGAATATGCGGCGGAGCACCTGGGTACCCGCCTCATTCTGGTGATGGGCCACTCCCACTGCGGGGCCGTGGCCAGCACCGCGGAGGAGCACGGCGGCGTTCACGGCTATCTGGCTCACATCCTGCGGGAGATTGAGCCTTCGGTGGAGGAGGCCCGGCACGAGGGTCTTTCCGGCGAGGCATTGACGCGCATGGCCGAGGACCTGAACGTGCGCCATACCGTCAAGCTGCTGCAGGAAAACGAGGTCCTCCGCGAGCTGCCGGAGCTGCTGATCCTCGGCGCGAAATACGACACCCACACGGGAAAGGTCACGTTCTTTGAGTAATGCAGAATTCATAATGCATCATGCATAATGGGCTGCATATCGTACAAGGATAAACGGGGGCAAGCACTTTGCGGCTTGCCCCCGTTTATCTATCTGATCTTCCTTTTCGTCTACCTTTTCATTGACATGGAACGATAGCTTCAGTGATTATCTCCGCGAGTGATCCTCCCATATTGCAAAGCCCACGCCGCGTGTTACGGCGTGGGCTTTGCTTGTATTGTAAACGTATTTCAGCGCCCGCGGCGCTGCGCAGGGAAACGGATTGCCACGACCAGCGTGCGCGCTGGTCTCGCAATGACGGGGACGAAGCCGCTGCGCAGATCCGGGAGATTCTTCGCTTTCGCTCAGAATGACAAAAGTATCTATTATCTCTTATTTCTTATCTTTTATCTCTTATCTTTTATCTTTTCTCTTACTTCTCCCACGCTTATCCCCTTCTCCCCCGCGATCCGGCTGAGGTCGTCGAATTCCGGCTTTTCCCGGCGGACGCCGCGGCCTTCGGAGATCTTATAGCGAACGGGGCCGAGGGGGGTGTCGCGGGTCTCGGCGCGGCGGGACAGAACGGCGCGGCGGCAGTCGGCGGCGCGGACGCCGAGGGTCGTGGTATGCCTGAAGAGGGCCGCCGTCACGGCCTCCTCCTTCTCCGGGGGGCAGAGGGCGCTGAGCATCACGGCGGGGCGGCCCTTCTTCATGGTGATGGGGGTGAACCAGGCGTCCACAGCACCGGCGTCAAAAAGCCGGTCCAGAGCAAAGGAAAGCTCCTCCCCCGTCATATCGTCCAGGTTGCAGCGCAGCTCCACGACGCCGTCGGAAGCGGCGCCGCTCTCCCCCAGGGTCGCCCGGAGGCAGTTGCAGCGGCCGAAGTCCCGCGTTCCGAGGCCGGTGCCGATCGCCTCCGCCGCCATGAGGGGCAGAGGGCCGAAGCTCCGCCCGAAATACCGCAGCAGGGCCGCCCCCGTGGGGGTGCAGAGCTCGCCGCGGATCTCGCCGCCGTAGACGGGGATGCCCTTCAGCAGCTCCGCCGTGGCCGGGGCCGGGACGGCGAGGACCCCGTGCGCGGCCTTGACCGTGCCGCTGCCCACGTGGACCGGGGAGGCGGTGAAGCCCTCGAGCCCCAGCTTTTCCATGAGCCAGCAGACGGCCGCCACGTCGGCCACCGCGTCCAGCGCGCCGACCTCGTGGAAATGCACCTGCTCCACAGGCTTGCCGTGGACCTTTGCCTCCGCCGCGGCGATCAACCCGTAAACGGCGGCGGCGTCCGCCTTCACCTTGTCGGAAGCGGCAAGGCCCGCCAGCACGGCGCGGATGGAGCCAAGGTCGTTGTGCGCGTGATGCCCGTGGGCATGCTCATGCTCATGATCGTGGTCATGGTCGTGGTCGTGATGATGCTCATGGTCATGGTCATGGTCGTGGTCGTAATGGTGCTCATGCTCGTGGTGATGCTCATGGTCGTGGTCGTGATGGTGCTCTTGCTCATGCCCGTGGCTGTGAACGCGCTCCTCCCCCGCCGTCAGCGCCTCTTCGTCCTCTCCGTGGACCAGAACGGTGACGTGCAGGCCCGTGAGGCCGTAGGACTCCCGCTCCTCCGCCGTGTACTCCACGCCGGGGATGCCGAGGGCGTTCAGCTCCCGCAGGGCCTCGGCCCGATCCGGCAGCAGGGAGAGCAGGGCCGCCGTGAGCATATCGCCGGAGGCGCCCATGGAGCAATCCAGATACAGCGTTTTCATTGGTCGTACCCCTCCGTTTTGTTGATCATGGAAGCCAGATACCCGGCCCCGAAGCCGTTGTCGATATTCACAACGGAAACGCCGCTGGCGCAGGAGTTGAGCATGGCGAGCAAAGCGGCCACGCCGCCGAAGCTGGCCCCGTAGCCCACGCTGGTGGGAACGGCGATCACGGGGCAGTCCACCAGGCCGCCGATGACGGAGGGGAGCGCCCCCTCCATGCCCGCTACGGCCACCACGGCCCGGGCGGTGCTCAGCACGTTCACCTTGGAAAGGAGCCGGTGCAGGCCGGAAACGCCCACGTCGTAAAGCCGGTGGACGCGGCTGCCCAGGGTCTCCGCCGTGACGGCGGCTTCCTCGCAGACGGGGATATCGCTGGTGCCGCCGCAGGCTACCACGACGGAACCGACCAGCCTCTTGTCCCGCTCCGGCGCGGCCACGGCGATGCGTGCCTCCGGGTGATAGTCCAGCTCAAAGCGCTCCATAAGCGCCGCCGCCTTTTCGGCCTGCAGGCGGGTGACGAGGATGCCCCGGTCCCCCTTGTCCAGCATGGCCGTGAGGATGCCCGCGATCTGCTCCGTGGTCTTCCCCTCGCCGAAGATGACCTCCTGGGCGCCCTGACGCAGGGCGCGGTGATGGTCCACCTTCGCATAGCCCAGCTCCTCAAAGGGAGCGGTCTTCAGCCGCGCCGCCGCGGCCTCCGGCGAAACGCTGCCCGCGGCCACGGCCCGCAGCAGCTCGTTCAATTCCGTTTTGTCCATCGTATCACCTTTTATTTGATCTCCCTTGGCCGCAGGTCAAGGGTCAGCTCGGGGAAATCCCCGCCCAAAAGGGTAAGCAGGCTCTTCCGCTTCTCCAATGCAAGCGGAAACTGCTCTGCAGGGAGCTCTATTTTTGCGCCGCCGGGCCGCCAGCGCAGGCGGAAGCCGGAAAAGCCCAGCTCCATCATGGCAAGCTCGCCTCGCTCGATCTTTTCCAGCATGGGGAGGGTGATGGCCGTCCCCGTCGGGATGCGGGTGGCCAGGCAGGAATAGGAGGGCTTATTCCAGGTGAAAAGCCCGGCCTCCCGGCTCAGACGGCGGATCTCCGCCTTCGTGAGCCCCGCCTCCCGCAGTGGGGAGCGGACCCGCAGCTCCCGCAGCGCCCGCATGCCGGGGCGCTGGGCGGGATCGTCGTCTAAATTGCTGCCGTCCAGCACCAGGGAATAGCCGTCCTCCGCCGCGGCGGCGAGGATCGCGCCGAAGACCCGGCGCTTGCAGAGGTAGCAGCGCTCCGGCGGGTTGGCCAGCACCTCGGGGGCCGCGGTCAGGTCCAGCTCCAGCACCCGGAGCCGGGCCCCGAGCTCCGCCGTCAGGCGCTCCGCATCCTCCCGCTCAAAGGTGGGCTGGAAGGCCGTTTTCACGAAATAGGCCGTGCAGTCCCTGGCGTATCGCGCCGCCTGAGAGAGCAGATACGCCGAATCGACGCCGCCGGAAAAGGCGACTGCCGCCGCGGGATTCTCTTCAAAAAAGGCTTTGAGCATGGTGGATCTTTCCTTTCCGTCCGTCTTGCGGAATGCCCCCGGATGCGAGACATCCGGGGGCATTATAGCATTCTTTCCGCTTTTTCGCAAGGAGTCGATCAGGTCGTATACACCAGCGACACGTTGCGGTCGTCCATCACGCGCTCAAGGGCGGTGATGAGGGTCTCGATATTGTGGCGGTAGATGTAGAACTCGGTCTTCCCGTCCACCCGGCAGGCGTACTGCCGCTCGTTGAGCTTGATGAGCTCCAGCAGGCGGGTCTTCCCATCCTTGAGGATCAGCTTGACGGTGTAGCTCGGCTCGCCCAGCTGCGCCGTGGCCGGGACCTCGCCCACCTCGCGGAGGTTCAGCGTTCTCGAATACAGACGCTTGGTATTGGTCTCGGTGATGGACTTGCCGTTGATGGTGCTCACCGTGCGGACCACCTCGACGCCGGAACCCGTTACGTCGTCATACTCTTCCAGCTCCATGGTATAGACCGTGCCGGCCATATCGTAGACGACGGTCTGCACCTCATGGATGTTCTGGATCCAGATGGCGCGGTTCAGCAGCGTGGTGTAGTCGATATCCAGCACGCCGAAGGCCTCGGTGTTGTAGGTCAGCAGCGTCAGCTCGTTGACCTCGCCGGCCAGGTACGCATCGTACTGCTCCCCGACGATCACGTAATGCAGGGCGCTGTTCACGGGGCCGCCCACGACCAGGTCGAGGGTGTTGCCCTCCACGTCCCCGATCTCGAAGCGGCCCGGCTTGTCAAAGCCATAGTCCGGAAGCTCCTCGGGGGTGATATCCTGCAGGATACTGCCGAAGGTGATCTTAGCCGCCACGTCCAGCAGCTTTTCCTGCACCAGCTCGTCCGTCGTCGAAGAAACGACGGGGGAAAGCAGCATGTAGGAGGAGGAAGCCTTGTTCCCTTCCATGGAGAAATCGGAGTCAAGCACGACCTCCACCACCGTCCCGTCCCGCTTCGTGACGCGGAGCCAGTTGATATTGGTGTAGATATCCTCCTCCGTATACTGCGGGAAGGTCTTGATATTGCGGTATTCCAGCTCGGTACGCATCAGCAGGCCCGTGATGTAGTTACCGATCACGTACACGGTGTCGCTGTTCGCGGTCTTGGCGTAATAATACCGGTCCACCGGCGTGGCGTCGCCCACCAGGAGGGTGACGCTGTGCCCGTCCTCAAACGTCATTTCCATGCTGAACTGCGGCTCGTCCAGGCCGTATTCGCTCAGATCGTCCGTATGCTCGGTAACGAGCTTCACGGCGTTCAGCGAGGTCATGGTGAACATCATGGAGCGGAACTTGGAGGTGTTGTACTCAAAGAACTTGGCCTCCGGCTCCACGTGATAGCTGAGCTTCCCGTCCTCATCCCGCTCGTAGTCGATGGTGAGGGTCTCCCCGTCGGCATAATTGGCCTGGATGCGGGTGAGGGTGTTGCCGTCTTCCTTGATGACGTAGTAGACCTCCTCAGTGCTTTCCTCGACGGTCTCCTCCGCCTCAGGCTCCGCCGGAGGCGGGAAGATCACCGTGAAGATCAGCAGCAGCAGGGCCGCAACGACGACGATGATCCCGACGATGAGGATCGGCTTCGCGCTCTTGGAAATGGACATTACAGATGCCTCCTCCTGGCCCAGACGACGACGCCGATGGCAAGGATCGCCAGCGGAATGGCAAGGACGACCACCCAGAAGACCACCGTCACCTGCCAGCTCAGGATGTTCAGCGTGGTGGACTGGAAGTTCTTATCCGGGATAATGACCGCATCGTTATAATCGTTGATGAAGTTCAGACAGGTGTTCAGATACTGGGCGTTCAGGAAGTTGGACGCCTTGAGCACGCTGTCCGTGATCATGCCTGCGTTGACAAAGAGCACGCTGGACCGGGTCTGGTTGTTGTTCTTGTCGTAAACGTAGCTTTCGGACATAACGGCCAGATTGAAGGGGCCGACTTCGTCCTGCTCCGCCTGGTCGTAGCCGTAGGCGACGTCGTTGATATCCTTGGCGTAAGAGGTCTCCGAAGAGGTCATCAGCGCGGTGACGTAGACGGAGCTGGTCTGCGTATTGGTCATGGTGATGGCGCGGCCGCCGACCACCATGGCGAACTGGTTGCGCAGGTTCAGGTTATCGGTGACGCCTTCCAGACGGGCGATATTGGGCACCACGTACATGGGATAGCCGGAAAGGCTCTGCTGAGAGTCGAACACCAGCTTGTCGGTATAGCGGATACCCCACTCCTCAAAGAAGAGGTTCAGATTGTCCAGCGGCTCCGCCACGTTCGGCGTCATGGAAACGAGGGCGTCTCCCCCGTTCGTAAGATAAGCGTCCAGCTTGTCGATCTCCTCCAGGCTGAAATCCACCGTGGGAGAGGAGATGATGATGAGGTTCACGTCCTCCGGAATGTCCTCACGGGCGAGGATCACGCTGGTCACGTCATAGTTGGCGGCGGTAAGCAGAGAGTCCAGCTCGTCCATGAAATAGTCTTCGTTATGCCCGCGGATGTAGGCGGCGCGGGAAACGGACTCTTCCGTCACGTAAAGGATGGCGGAGGTCAGCTTCTGCTCGGCGCGCAGGCCCACGTAGTAGGTGATGCCGTCGTCCCCCGTCTCGGTGTTATAGAGGGTGGTGGGCGAGAGCTTCTTGGAGCGGCGGGCGCTCTCCACGATGATGTCGTTGCTCGTGAGGTCGCCCAGCACGTTGTACTGCTCCATGATCCTGGGGTTCACGGTGGGGTTGATGTAGCGCACGGTGAGCTTGCCGCCCGCCAGAGCCTCATAGCGCTGCAGGGTCTCGTAAATATTGCTCAGCAGGTCCGTAGAATCGCGGTAGGTGGTCTCCTCCGCCAGGACCGTGATGGTGACGGGCTCCTTCAGATCGTCCAGCACCTCCATGGTGTCTTCGGAGATCTCGAAGAGGCGCTCGCTGGTCATATCGATCTCCAGCACGTAGCGGGTGGTCAGATGGCCGATCAGCACGTTCACCAGCACCAGGGCAACGATGAAGACCACGGTGAAGATGGTGGCCAGAGTGCCGTATTTGAATTTCCTGCTTTTTATTTCTTCCTGTTCGGCGGCCAGTTCTACGTCCAGCACGCCTTCGGTGAGATTTTCGTTTTCTTTCTTCATCGGATGCGCACCTCCCTTAGCTCCAGCGCTTCTTTTCCAGGACCCGCACGGTCAGGAAAAGGAAAGCGGCTGCGATGCTGATGTAGTAGAAGAAGTCAGCCACAGAGAACACGCCCAGACGGAAGGTGTTGAATCTGCGGAAGATGGACAGCCAGTAGAGAACGGCCTTGATCCAGTCCACGTTCACGAGGCTGTAGGCATAGTCCATCAGGAAGAGGGCGATGAACACGCCCAGGGTGGCGATGGCGGCCACCAACTGATTCTCCGTCAGAGACGAAATGAAGCAGCCGATGGCGATGTACACGGCGGCGACGGCCAGCAGGGCGATGTAGTTGCCGAAGACGGCAGCCATGTTCACGTCGCCCACCGCGGCGACGATGATGACGTAGAGCACGGTGAAGACCAGGGCAATGAAGTAGACCGTGTAGGCGGCCAGGAACTTGCCGATCACGATGCCGGAGGCCTTGACCGGCGCGGTCAGCAAAAGCTGATCGGTCTTCTGCTTGTAATCCTCACTGAAGGTGCGCATGGTCAGCACCGGCACCACGACGATGAGGATATACAGGATGATGGAATACACGTTGACGAGCTGGTTCGCGCCCGTCAGCAGGTTGGTGACGAAGAAGATCAGGTTCGTAATGATAAGGAAGGCAGCGATGAACACGTAGCCCAGGGGCGAGGTGAAGTATGCCCGCAGGTCTCTCTTATACACGGCAAACATCAGTTATCCCCCTCCTTGTCTTCAAAATCCGCATCCCCGCCCAGATTCATTTCGATGGGGGCAAAGGACTCCTCCGGCTCCTCCGCGGGCGCGGCAGACTCGGCAGCCGTCTTCTTGGGCTGCTTGTTCTGCGGCTGGCGGACCTTCTTCTTGTCCTCCGTCAGCTTGATGAAGATATCCTCCAGGGACAGATCCATGCTCTTGAGCTGGAGGATGGGGTAGCCCGCCCGGGCCAGGGCGCTGAACATGGGCTTGCGGATATCCACGTTGGGCTTGGCCTCCACCAAAAAGTCGTAGCTGCCCTTCTCGGACTGGACCGTCACGTCCGCAAACTGGACGCCGTCCACCGAGCGGAGGATCTTGCGCACGTTGTCTCTGGGGCCGGCCACGCGGACGATCAGCTTCCGGTCGCCGGTGATCATGGCGGAAAGGTTATCGGGCTTGTCGTCCGCCACGATCTGGCCGTTGTTGATGACCAGCACGCGCTCGCAGATGGCCGAGACCTCCTGCAGGATGTGGGTGGAGAGGATAATGGTCCTGTTCCGGCCCAGGTTCTTGATGACGTTGCGGATCTCGATGATCTGCTTCGGGTCGAGGCCCACGGTAGGCTCGTCCAGGATCAGCACGTCGGGGTTGCCCACCAGTGCCTGCGCCAGGCCCACGCGCTGCTTATAGCCCTTGGAGAGGTTGCGGATCAGCCGCTTGTAGTGGTCCTTCAGGCCCACCATCTCGCAGATCTCCGCCAGATGCTCCTTGCGCCTGAGCTCCTTGACGCCCTTCAGGTCAAAAATAAAGTTCAGATATTCCTCTACCGTCATGTCCAGATAGAGCGGCGGCTGCTCGGGCAGATAGCCGATGTTCCGCTTGGCGGCGACGGGGTCCTCCAGCACGTCTATCCAGCTGATGCGGGCAGCGCCGGAGTTCGCGGACAGATAGCCCGTGATGATGTTCATGGTTGTGGATTTGCCTGCGCCGTTAGGCCCCAGGAAGCCGACGATCTCCCCATCCTGAATCGTGAAATTCAGCCGGTCGATCCCTCGCTTCTTGCCGTAGGTCTTGGTCAGGCCCGATACTTCAATCATCCTCTTCTTTCCCTCCTGCTATGTCTGCCGGGTGGGGCCGACAGACGGCTTGATCGGTATGACAGCCTGCCTATACTTTACCACACGGGCCCGGTCCGTGTGTGAATAAAGTGTAAAGCATGCACACGTCTCCAAATATACCTTTTGTGATTATACCACCTCTGGCGGTAGATTACAACTTATTTTTTCTTTTTTCGGCTCTTCTCCGCCGCGAAACGGCGCATTTTTACCATCGTTTTTATTGCCAAAGGCTCGAAAATGCGTTAGAATGAGACGAAGGCGGTGAAAAGGATGTCCAATTACGATAAAATGGCCGAAGGAGCGCGCGTTCTTTTTCTGGGCTACGACCAGGAGGCCATCATCCGCCGCTGGGGGCTGGAAGCGGACAGGGACAGTATCTACCTGAGCTTTCTGAGCCAGCCGCTGCGCATAGAGCGGGCCACGGGCCTCGTGCTCCCCGCCCGGGAGGGGGCCTTCGTCTCCCCCGGCGCGGTGAACGAGACCATGATCCTCTTCGACCTGCTCACGCTGACGGACCCGCGCCCGCTTCCGGCGGGCACGTGGAAATCGATCAGCGAGCTGGGCGGCATCATCGGCTCGGGCCATTCCCGCCTGCTGAGCCATGAAAAGGAGGCCGCTCCCTTCGCCGGAAGAACGGCGCTCCTGCGCGCCGCCTGCGCCCGCTTCGGCCGGGAGGAACCCGGCAAGGCGGACGTGAGCTTCGTCTTTCCCGTCTTCGGCGGCTTCGAGCTCTGGTTCCGCTTCTGGGACGGGGACGAGGAGTTCCCCGCCAGCATCCAGTATTTATTTGACGGGAACGCCCTGCGCTTCATGCACTATGAAACGCTGTGGTATCTCATGGGCACCCTGTCATCGCATATATCCTGGCATATCGCGCAGATCGAAAACGAAAGGAGCGGCAGAACATGAAATTCGAAAACCTTTTCAAGCCCATTCGTCTGGGCAATACGCTTTTCCGCAACCGGCTCTTCGCCTCCCCCCAGGGCTTTTACAATATCGGCCCCGAGTGCTTCCCCAGCCAGGAGGCGGCGGATTTCTTCGAGCGCAAGGCCATCGGCGGCTTCGCCTCCATCTGCGTGGGGGACTGCATCGTGGACCGGGAGCGCGGCAGCCATTACAGCTTTCTTTTCAACATTGAAGACCCCAATTCCCTGCCCGGCTTCGCCAAGCTGGCCTGCGGCGTGGCCCGCCACGGCTGCGTGGCCGCCTGCGAGCTGAGCCACGCGGGGATGTTCGCCCACGCCAGTCTGGACGCGGGCTATCCCCTTCACGGGCCCGTGGAGATGGATAACCGCTACGGCCACGTGCTGCAGATGGACGAGGCGGATATCGAGCGCATCCTGGCGCGCTACGCCTCCGCCGCCGCCTTCGCCAGGCAGGCGGGCTTCGGCATGATCACCCTCCACGGCGGCCACGGCTGGATGCTGGCCCAGTTCATGTCCTCGAAGATCAACACCCGCACGGACAAGTGGGGCGGCAGCCTCGAAAACCGCATGCGCCTGCCCCTGGCGGTGGTGGACGCGGTGCGGAAGGCCGTGGGGCCCGGCTTCCCCATCGAATACCGCATGAGCGGCAGCGAGTGCAACGCCGCGGGCTACGATCTGGCCGAGGGCGTGGAGCTTGCCAAAGCGCTGGACGGGAAGGTGGACCTCATTCACGTTTCCGCCGGGAACCACGAGGTGATGGAATCCATGTGTATCACCCACCCCTCCATGTTCCTGGACGACGGCTGCAACGCCTATCTGGCCCGTGAGATCAAAAAGCACGTGAAGACCCCCGTGGCCACCGTGGGCGCTTTCAC
>JAEEGL011252161.1_pt1 | contig 10875 bp, 9 predicted proteins | sample 9134231 | NCBI WGS metagenome assembly JAEEGL01 (sample SAMN16246548, study PRJNA631951) | gut metagenome | biome: gut microbiome; feature: rumen; material: fiber-attached | host: Bos | place: Iran: Karaj | collected 2018-10
AAAACCACATCACTATGTCACTCTTCGACGAAGAAACCCCCAAACGGCACTGGACCGAATACCTCAACAACGACGACGAATCCACCGACCGCGACGACGATTGGGAGTGGGAGCGCCAGGACGACTTCGGCGATCCTTGGGACGACGAAGACCCTTGATTCTTTCAAAAGAATAACTGCCTTTGCCTCAGATATTGACCTTACGCGAGAGATAAGCGCCTCGCATACGTTGAGAATACCAAACACAGAGTTCCTTTTCCTTTCAAGGGGCTCTGTGTATTTTTTGCCTTGCGCAAGGCCGATGACGAGACTGCAGCCGGTTTATTCCTACTGGCCATCCATGCAGGATTAATAACCAAAGTGCGTCAAATAATTGATTGTTTTGATTATATTTGATATTAGGAATCAAAACAAGTAACTCTCATGCCCATACGGAAAGACATAAACATTGTCAAAATGCATCCTATTAAAATGACGCGCACATTTCACCCCGTAGGACAGGGTGCATTTTATACTGAAGTATTTGATTATCCCGGTGGAGACCAAAAAGTAATTGTTTATGATTGCGGGACGGAAACCGGCAAGCTGGCTTTCAAGAAGGCGGGCGGGACTAACTTGAACGACCAAATCAAAGATTTTGCAAATAAAGAAGTTGCTGGCAACAAACATATCGATTATCTATTTATCTCGCATTTTCACGATGATCATATAAATGGATTATCGGACTTAACCCAGAAGCTTAAGCCGAATTGTATCGTGATCCCGATGCTTCCAATGGACATGATTCTTACGACGCGTATTTGCAATTTCATCGCTTATGGACAAAATGCACTTCTCTCAGATGAATTAATTCAGGACCTGTTTCTTGGCAATAATCCTCAACGGGATGTTATTGCGGTAAGACCAGACGTGGGAGATCGGGACAACACCCCTTTATACCCCCAAGGAAATCACCATGTCGAGGAATCGATTGAATTATTAGATAATAAGGGCGCATTTTGGCGATACCGACTTTTCAACTCTGTGAACCTTAATGATGTACGCGCTAAGAATTTTATCAATGATGTTCGAAATATCCCCGGACTATTAAATGGAGACGTCTTAGATGTTCAGCAGGTCCTCAATCATATTGATGATTTAAAGGACTTGTACAAAAAGGCCATGAATGAAGCGAATGATAATCTCTATACACTTGTTGTTGAGTCCGAACCTCTAAGAGTGACTATAACTGAAGACAAGAGTTTGGCTGGCTGTGTTTATTTTGGAGACTTTGTCCCATCTAAAAATGTTTGGGGGCGCTTCTTACAAGTGATTAACGACTACGAAAACGTTGTGGGAGCAATACAAGTCCCTCATCATGGCGCAGAGGCCAACTGGAGATCAGAGATGCTCACCCGCGGGATAGAGAATCACTCCCACTTTGTATTTTCTAGCGGTTCTAAGAATAAATATCATCACCCATATTATTGGATTATTGACGAGGTTCAAAGATCCAAGAAATTGGCCCATGTTGTTTCCGAGTATCCGGCATCAGAGTTCTCTCTAACTTATTTCATATAAGTCGTTTTCATTCCCTGCATTGCTGCAAGAGCCCTCCTCTTGTTAAGATAATTCCAAAAAAAACGGAGCACAGTGATCCTCTAGAGCATATTACTCTAGAGGATCACTTTAAATTGCTTATTGATTGGTTATTTCACTCTAAACTGCCAATTGAATTGGCATTTGAGGAAGCGGCCTTTAGCTGTAGCAAAAGAATCATAGTCATCCGGATTCGGCTCCCACTTACCAGGCTCATCCCGTTTGGGAATATAATCCGGGACATTCCGCCGCCATCCACGTTCCATCTCCACCTTTCCGTCGCCATCGCACCACTCTACCCAATCAGCATTATCCAGTGGAATACCATTAAGGAGCATATCGTCATAGATTTCCGTAGAATTCTTAACGAGGGCTTCTTTTCCGTTTTCATAGGTAACCTTATATTCGCGAATCAGGAATGAAGCACGATAGCGTTCTTGGGCATTCTCAAAGGTAACATCAATGCCAGAGGTATGCGGATTTAGGCTCCCGACTGGATAATACGGTAGTTCTTCAATCCCTCTATCTATAAAATAGCTCGCCTTATTCCACACTTTCCGATCATTCGTGTGATACATTATAGGGTCCTTGAAGCGCCCCTCCCCTTCCTCATGGAAGTAAAGCTCAATGGCTGTTGGTTTGATAATCCGCGCAAGGAGTTTCTCCCCTTCCGTGTTAGTTACGCGGAAATGGCCAGCCAAAATCCTTTCAGCACAGGGCTCAAAACAAAAAGCAATGGCCTCCGAGAATTGTATCCTTTGGGTTGATTTAGGGAGGAGAGCCTTCTCAAACTCATACTTCTCCTTAAACAGATTGAGGATCGAAATAAGCCCATCAAGATTTTTCATAATGAATGTTAATTAAGTCTATAGTGAATCTATTCTATCTGCAGGATTGTTCTGGCTGGCACGCCGCGTTATATGCTACAAACTACGGACTATTCTTGAGCAGCCTCCAGTAGACTTAACACGTATCTTGCAAAAGTTTCCGTAACCTTCATTTTATCAGCCAGCGTTAAGCGTTTATAATCATTCCTACCACTTGGGGTAATGAAACTTCCAACATAATTCTTAATGAAAGATTGTTTTACGTAATCAAGCGTGATATGATGGCGGCTCCAGTCTCTCCCATATTGAGGTGTCAAGTTATAACACTCAATACAATAACGAAGATGCCCTTTTGTAGGGTCGTCTACTATGTCCCCCTTAGCCACGAGGACAGATAATAGATCTTTCCTTCCTGCGGCATAACATATGATAATATCCCCAGGTCTTATTCCGGAAGGACGTGTCGCAAAGGTCATTGGCACTTTATCTAAATAAAGTTCAGTATCCGGCACCACCTTGTCGGCGAATCCACAGGGCTTAAGCCAATATTCAATTCCACCATTTTCATTATGTGGCGGATAATGGAATGGTTTAGCATGCAAAGAGGGGGTCTGACATTTCATAAGTCGTTTCTGGCATTCGAGAAGATACGACTCTGTTATTTCCCGTCTCTTCTTACAGAAATGTTGTATAATTTTCTTCCCCTCACTTAGATCTGTCGAGAAGATGACTCCCATCTCATCATTACACCTCAAACCACGATGAGTCATATTTGCAGATGTTACGATTACCTTATACCCTCCGTCTCTCTCTGCAACATATACTTTCGCATGGAGATTCTCATCTTCAAGTATCCTAAGTGCAAATGATTTATCTCGAGCTAGTTGGGAAAGGCTCAAAAGGAAGTCAACCTTCTCTTTGGCAAGTTTAATATCCGAGGGAAGATTGGTAACAAAAACCATTTCCGCAAGGCCAGAGAAGTTCAGCCCCAGATCATTAATATCTTTCGCAACGAATGGTGATACAAGCAATACGTATTTAGAGCCGCACACCAATTCATTTAATGCACTGTTATGATTTCCTTTTTGAGTCGTATCGAGATTGTACAAGAACTGCATATGTCATGAAATAAATGTCAGAATGTCCGCGTTTACTTTTTTTTGAAAGTCGTCACAGCATTCTCATAATACCACCATGAATTATCGCTTTTTGTATACCAGAACGGCACAATCATAGTCACGATATCTTTCTCTATTCCTCCTATATAACTATTTATTACGGGTTTGCAATAAGATATTGTCTCATCAATTCAATAGACTGTTTTAATTCGCCTGGCGTATAATGAGGATTATTATGGTTCTCTGGATGATGAATCTGATGGCGGATAATCTTGGTTTTGCATAATTGTTCTACCACAACCGCGCCGTTCCTATCAACCCTATTATAGTTTAGAGTCGGTTGCGCATTGAGGCAGGCATTCAAATCCCCACGAGACTCAAGGTATCCATATAATTCATTATGATACTCTTCCGAGATGTCGCCAAACGCAAGATAATTGACTTCGTTTAGCGTTCTGTACGGCAACCTTGCTGTATCGACTTTAGAGATTGTTCTTGCCCCGCCATTTTCAGAAACCAGACGAAGGTTAGAATAGTCTAATTGCTTAACAAGATATGGGCTATGTGTTGTAATAATAATCTGAATATGGTCGCGGGCAGCAAGAGTCTTCAAAGCGTCCATCATTTTGCCAATGTGTTCATTATGCTGAGAGGTTTCCGGTTCTTCAATGGCATAAACCACATCCTTGCCTTCCGCTACTTTCTTTTCCGCTTCATAGCGGAAAAAGTTCAACAATATTAAGCGGCGAACACCACTGCCATGTTTATTAACCTGAATACCATCATCCCCTGCAATAGAAACATTCTTAAAAACATCCTGCCACTTTAAATCTTCCTCGCTTCCAATAGAGGGGTTCAACTGATTTGCAATTTCTGCGTTCATCTCGTTTAATTTCGTCAGCGTCCCCGTCGCGACATCTTGTAGTTCGTTAATCACGCGCTCGGCTATCTGATGACAAAGCCCTTTGATCACCTCGTCATTAAACATTCGTTGTACCGCAAATTTCAAAGGATCTTGAACTATCTTGTCCCCCTCATTGTTGGTTCTATCTGACACGAATAAAGAATAAACAGGAAGATACTCGGCTAGCTTACTCCAGATGTCCTTAACGTTCTCCTTCGTGGCTTCGATCGGAATTTCCCGCAAGCACAGATCACCAACTTGCTGCTGATAGAAGTTACGGATAGCCTTGCGCATCTCTGCATTCTTAGTCTTATCACAATCAAGATTCAACTCAACAACACGCCTCTTTAAGTCATTCTGCTTGAGGTATATCAAGTCCTTACTATCATTCTGCGTCGGGTGGTTTGCAATTATATACACTTTCTCTTTACCTCCATTCGGATATACTTTCCTCACTTTCAAGCGCCCCTCGGCTGAAAGCAAATACTCATCTGCCAACGACGTCTCGTTCGTTGCATCAATCACGATGGTCCCCGGGAAGTCAATAAACTCCGCTGTAATCTCAATATCAGTCGCTCCAGCGGCCGCTGCGTCAACATTCAAATCCGACTTTTCAATTGAGCGTACGGGCTTGTTATTACAAAAGATGTCCAATGCCTCAAGAATCGACGACTTCCCAACATCATTCTTTCCAACGATTGCCGTAAGATCATCAAAATAGATTGTGGTCTCCTCTCTGTACCCTCTAAAGTTCTTTAATGTCAACGAATATATTTTCATATTCCTGCAAGTTAGACGTTTGTATTACCAGAAATCTGTTATTATTGATTGGTGTCCCTCCGTGACAGAGCAAATGCTTTTTATTTGATAGGGATACCGTTTTTGTTAAGAATGCTTTTAACGGCAAGAAGGTCCATATCATGATTCCGAGCCAGTTTCTTTGAAGTCCCAAAATCGGCGTAGCTTATTATGACCAACTTAATCCCATGCTTCGGAAGTACCGTCCGCCGCCGTTTATCGTAGATTCTTCTCTGCTCACCCCTCGTAACGCCACTCACCGTCATCCTACGGTCAAATAACCTAACGGATTCCGTGTGCTGCCTCTCATAATATTCTACAACGAGATTCAACTTTTGGTAATAAACATCAACCGGCAAACGAGAGCCGGAATCCCCCAGGAGGAACGGGAACTTATACTGTTGTTGACCTTTTAAGCCCAGGGCCTCATTACATAGTTCGACGACATACTGTTCATCGGAATTCGCGCGTCCTCCGGAGCGAGCGATCTTTTCCGGTGAAGAAATCGTAGTGACAGTTTCAACCCGCCCCAAAGAGACAGGACTACCCTCGACCTTAATGGCTCCAAGCTGGATAAGCTTCCTCAAGTTTTGGACAGTATAAGCCTGTCCGCCTGCGACCTCGCTCCAGTACAAACCAATCCTTCGAATCTTGCCGCGAATACCCTTTTGTTTGTCTGCGGGAGCTTTTTCGAGTTCCCGGACAAGTTGTTCAATCTTCTCCATCTCATAGGCAGAAAATCGTGTTTTAGCGTTATCTCTTCCCATAATTGTGGTTGTAAAATCTATTCCGGAGGCTCTAAATACCGAATCGCTTTACCATTTTTCGTCGCATACTCAATCTCAGAGCGTGTGCTCGAACCGATATAGCCGCCCACGTTGATTACGTAGATAGCATCCGCCAAATCAATCTTGCGCTTGTGCATATCGTCCAGCATCTCCTTTGTGCCTTCAGCCCAGACTTCATCATCTCCGGAATGGCCAAACAGGCCGACGCTGATGACGATGTTTCCGGCAAGTGTCAAGCGCTTCTGCGCTTCAAGGAACTGGTCTTTGAAGCGGGTGCTGCCACAAAGGGTTATAACCGGATATTTGCCTACCATTCTGTCTATAGTATTGAAGTTGGGATGTAAAATGATGTAAGATCAGTTTCGGGGACGACGCTATTCTCTATTTCTTGTCTCTTCTCTACAGGCAGGAGCTCGAAAAGGTGTCTCCTAACCAAATCAACGTTTTTATCCTGAATAACAACATTTTTGAGATTCTTCATCCCTTCGAAGAGACGCTTGTCGACAGTTCTATTAACTGCAGGGATTGAGTAACCGATGATAACAAGAGTTTCAGTATCGTAGGTTAAAGGAAGGACCTTCTCAATGAAATCATTGTTCTCTTCCCACGCGTATGAGATGAAGTTCATAAAACTGCTGGAATTTGAGGATAACATCCTCTCAAAACAATCCAACGTATAATCATCTTCCTCAAACAGATATTGGTCTTTAACTGGCTTAAACGAAGCCATCCCATTTAGCTTAACTAGATTCGAGTCATTGTAGTCTATGTATTGACTGCAATATCCTTTGCAGGCAATACGTGAATACATATACTGATGGGAGGCGCTTGTGCGAGTCAACTCATACTCATGAAAAGCGTATTCGCACTGCCTATCATAGTTCCATGTGAGAATCGAGATCCTCGAGTCCAACATGCCACGATTATCTACTACTGCCTCCATAAAAGCATCATACCGCATGTCCCGCCTTTCGCGTTTCTGGATAAGTGAGAAGAAGATGGCTAGAGCTCTTTTCAACCTATCGAGTTCTGCTATTTCCGACTTCACATATAGCTTTCTCGCATATGTATCAAGTGTCGGGTTATCTTTGCAAATATCCCTTAGCCATGTCAACTCTTTGTAGATAGCGGGGTGTTTAATATGACTCCGGCCATCGCCAAAACCGATATGTGGATAGAAAGTTGCGCAGTATTGGTTAAGATACTCCCCAATTTCAGACACTATGGGCAGTCCTGAGGCATAATAGCTCAAACCAAGCTGCGAACTGTCCCGCTCTCCACGGCTGGCGCCTGCCCCAAGAAGGTAAATAATCTTACTCATTATACTTGCTATTATTTTAAATAGCTATCGTTTGTTCCCCATCGGAGTATAAATCAGATGGAACTGATCACCCGCACATGGAGCAAATGACTTAGTGTGATGGTTGCTATCGGCATGCCAATGGCGGAGAGGATCCTTATAGCGTTTCCTCTTTGGTTTTTTATCCTTACCAATAGACGACACGAGAACCTCTACCCCATCTTTAATAATGATAACATAAACATAACAAGGAACAATACTGCCCACGTCGTAGTATTTCTTTGACTCGGCTTTATATATGCGTCCCTTAGCATCTAGCAACCAATATGAGTTTTTCCTTTCCCTTTGTTCGACCTCAACGACTCGAAGCCGATAAGTCCCAGAAGTACGGCTTTTAACAGGATCTCCTAATTGCTCCTTAGCGGCATTATGTGTTTGTTCGCACTCCTCACTTAATAGTTTTGGCTTTAAAGATTTTGGCGTGGGAGATATTAATGTCTGTTTACGACAAACTTGAACATCTGCAACCACCAACATATCGCTTACTACCTTAAAATACACCATGCAACAGAGAATTTGATTCTCCGCATAGTATTTCGGCGTGCGAACCTTATATTCTTTCCCGTCGGCGTCTATCAAAGCGTATTCGTAGTTGACATAATGGGGGACAACTTTTTTTATAAGCAAGTTATATTTCCCCGTCGTGCCGCCACGATAAGGCGCATCTGGTGTATTAGTGGTTTCCGACGACATATTGTAACTATGCTAGCGTCCAAATCCTCAGTGACAGCTCATATAGTAGTTCCTGCCGATCTGCAACCGTTTCCGCATCCCAATGGTCATAGCTCTTCAGCATAGTGTTTATACGGTTAATGGCAGAGTTAACACCAACAGAGTCGAGCTTTGCAAGAGACTTCGTAATGTAGTAGGGCGACTTTTCATATTCAACGACCTTCTCCGAATAGGGATTATTCTTAATCAAATCGTTCATAGACTTCTCTATGAGCGTAAGATTACCAAGCATAATCTTAACTCTATCGTAATCCGGAATCTGCTCGAGCATTTCGGGTGTGGGTGTTTGCGGAAGAATGTGCTCAATTTCAACACCTGCTTTGACATAATTTGTAAGCGGCGATGCCGAGAGAATTCCAGTACGAGCAGAATCCACGTATTGGGCAATCTTTGCCAGGATATACCTCACACGATACTGCTGCCAATCATCTTGCGTAAAAGCAAGAAAACGAAGCTTGTACTCGGTCTCTTTCTTGTCTATCTCCGGTTTAATGTTCTCTTCTACCCAGACCCTTAATTCTTCTTCCGACGAAACTTGCCCAAGTGTCAGGTTCCATTTCCCAAACTGTTTTTCGTAAATCTTGGCTTGCTCTTTAGTAAAGAGAAAATAAAACAAATAGGTTTCAATACATTTACTGAGATAGTTGAACATCTCTGGGGTAAAATTCCTCGCAGCAAGTAATAGAATAATATGCTGTCGGAAAGCGTTTCCTCCCAGACTGATGATATTCGAGAGGTTAATGTTATAGTTGCCCTGTTTATCTTTTCCCTGTGCAAAGTTCACATAGCAACGAGCGTTCTCGATAAGGCGGTCAACAAAACTATAAGGATCCTTAGAATAGATATGGGCATTCTCCTTACGTGTGAACCACTTGTATATATCTTCTTCACGGATCGCGTTCTCGTCTCCTCTGCTTGGGCTAGACGAATTTGATGTACTCGGATAGTTCGACACAATAAAATATCTAAGAAAACGCAACGGTTTCTCTTGTGCATTCTCAAGAGTATCGACCAATTCTTTCCACTTGTCCTTTAGTTTTATAAACCTATCCCTTGGAACTTGCTGAAAAATGAGATTCTTTAGCAGGTCCATAGGATTAAGCCCAACGCCTCGGTCGTTGATGGTTTCAAATATCTTAAGGGCATCATTAATATCAGGCGTTAGGATTTGGATAAACTTCAGCTTCCGCAAGAAGTACATAAAAAAAGACTTAAGTTCTTCGACGTCTTTCTCAGTATTGTCTTCAATGAACTTATAAATTGTCTCATAGGCCGCATTAATTCGCATGGCACTTTCTGAGGACGTAACTCTCTTCGGCTCCCGGTCAACAATCTGCTGGAGAATGGTTTCACTATCAGGATACTGAAGGACCAAATGAAGCTGTGATACTTCATCTCCATTTTCGTCAAGGCGAACATTCTTGAGAAGTTGGTCGGCGACGTTAGTCGGAAGTCCCTTATGTTCGTAGAGACTACGGAACACACAAAGCATCAAAAAAAGAGTAGTAGTGCGTTGTTGTCCATCGATAAGTTCTTTCTCTCCATTATTGTCGAAGACGACGGTAGTCCCGATGAAGTACTCTTTACTCTTATTGCCAGAAAACTCATCATATAAATCCATCAATAACCGAGCGACCTCATATTCTGCCCTCCAGACATACTCGCGCTGATAATCAGGAACAATGTAGAAATCCTTGAAACACTCCTCAACATTGAGGTCCTTAAAACGGTATTTGTTGTTTTCAGTCATAGCTACAGTTGTTTAATTCTATCTATCAATTCAGCAAGTGTTAAAGCGTCCTCGACCCTTCTATTTTCGAATACCATGTAATAATGATAGTTGTCCCCAGCCTTGTTTTCCCATGCCTTACCAAGCTCAATTTTATTCCTGCTATCAGAGTTATCTCTATCGTCACCCTTTGTCTCGATAAGAACAACAGCACCGTTCTTTAGACGCACAATGAAATCTGGATAATGGTTGATAAAGCCATTGAGACCGAAGCCGGTACGATCAGGATTCCTGTGCCAGAAAAGAACGTTGTCAAGTTCGGATACTTTTCTGATAACCTTTTCCTCGAAGCCATTCATGTCGCCCTCTTTAATGTAGAGTCCACTGTACATCCCAAGGGATTCGTGATTAACGACAATGGAATTCGGGAATTTGTACATAGGAGTACAAACCACTTTGCGGGTGTCAAGCAGTTCCTTAAACCTCTTCTTGCGGTAATCCTGCAGGAGCCCATCAACCTTCTTTTTGACGCACTCGGCGTAGAGCACATCGCGGGTCAAAATATCCTCTAATTTTTCGCTGTCCAGGTTCAACATAGCGGCCTTCACATATTCGACAACTTCACGCTCAGGAATGGAATCCAACTTCATCCTCCGCGCAATATTCCGAGCAATATTATTTCGCTTATTTTCATCCGGCATACCAATAAATTGCTCGCGTATAGCTGCTATCTGCCTTGAAGTCAGTCCCTTTCTTTTTACTTCATATTCATCATCATTGCTTACTCTGCCCAGGTCAATGCTCTCAGCCTCGCTTTCTGTCAGCGTAAAGTTGATGTTTTTGTCTTGAGTACTCAAATCAAAACCTTCTTCCAGCATTGCCTTATCTAGCTCTACAAAGGAACCCGCCTCCTCAAATAAGGATTCCATTTCCACCTTTCGTGCGAAACGAGGAAGCACCATCTCGCGAGCTTCCGGGTAAAGATCTTTAATACTGTTCATCGATATGGAATCTTGTATATCAGTAGGGACGTCACCTCTAT
>JAEEGL011799974.1_pt1 | contig 10875 bp, 11 predicted proteins | sample 9134231 | NCBI WGS metagenome assembly JAEEGL01 (sample SAMN16246548, study PRJNA631951) | gut metagenome | biome: gut microbiome; feature: rumen; material: fiber-attached | host: Bos | place: Iran: Karaj | collected 2018-10
TAGTAGTTGTCAATTGTGAAACAAAATACATATAAAAAAAATTAACTTTTATATTTCTTATTTAAAATTTTCACTATTTCATCTTTATGCTTTGGAAGTAACCCTTCTTCATCAGGATTAATAGAATAATAAAGTGGTGTTACTAAGTGTTCTCTTACTTTTTCCAAATCAGATACATTCCAATGCATTATTGATTTAGTATCATCATCATCAATTATACAATAATGTTCAATTTCTGGATGCATTTCTAAATACATTATAATTTCATCTTCTTTCCATGTAGATAAAAATGCACTTTCACCAATTTTTCTTCCTACATTAGGAGTTCTACCAATGCATTCAATTCCATATTTTTTAAATAATTCAAATATATTATTTATCCAAGAACCAGCAATTACTTCCATTGTTTCTTCATCAATGGCATCTTTATAAGCTGCTTCGATTACTATTTTACAATTATTTTCATTACAAATATCAGCAAGTAATTTGATTCTTCTTTCGATATCTTCCAAGGAATTATAGTGATATGTATCTAATACTCCATCAAAGTCTAAAAAAATTACATTCATTATAACCACGACCTAATCTTATACATCAATTATAACACAATAAATAAAAAAAATCGAGCTTTTAATAGTTCGACTAAATTCATAATGGCAGGGGATGAGAGAATCGAACTCCCAACAGTGGTTTTGGAGACCATTATTATACCATTTAACTAATCCCCTAAAAAACTAGTTAATTAGAGTATATCACTAGTTATTTTTCTTGTCAATTAATAACTTTTACATTATAATATATATAAGTGAGGGATATTATGGCAAATACTAATAATAAAAAGATTAAAAATTCTGATAAAACCAAAAAAATCAGTTCTACAACTAAAGTAACAACAGAAGATAACATAGAACTTAAAAAGAAAAATCTAACTCAAAAGGAAAGAAACAGAAAAAAATATGAAAATAGTCAAAGAAACTATCGTGAAAACAGAAAGAAAGAAACAAAAAAGAAGGAAATAAAAAATAATAATGTAAGAAAAGAAGATAAAAACGAAATAAAAATACCAGAAAAAAAAGATATAAAAAAAGAAACAAAAAAAGTAAAAAAAGAAGTTAAGAAAATAAAAAAAGAACCTGTTCATAAAGAAAGTAAATTAAAAAAGAATATTGAAGAATTTAAAACAATTAGTGTTGATACATATAATATTGTTAAAGAAAAAACTAGTGATAAGTCAATACCAATTGAAAAAAATAAAGAAAGCAAAAAAAGAAGAATAAAAAGATATTTAAAAGAAGCAATAGTTTTTGCAATAATTATTACATTTATTAATCTACTTTCTTACGTTATTTTTGACTACGTTAGTCTATTAAGAGTATTTGATATAAAAATATTTAATGTTCTTATAACAATAATTTTATCATTAATAATAGGATTTATTTTTTCCTTTATTATTGACTATTTAATATCAGAACTATGGGTCTTAATTAAAAGAAAGCATATGGGTGATACAGATGGAAATAAAGAATCTAACACGAGAAAATATAAAGAAAATATCGAAAATAAAGAATGAGACTGATTTTTTCACTAACTATAGACTTAATAGTTATGAAATATTTAAAACTATAGACGATCCTACATTCGGTCCAAAATACAATGTTGATTATGATAAAATAATATATTATAAAAATAATGAAGATAGTCTATCTAATGATTGGAATAAAATATCTTGTTCTATAAAAAATGAATTAGATAATTTAGGAGTTATTGATAGTGAAAAGAAAATGGATGGATTAGGTGTTCAATATGAAAGTGAAATGATTTATCATAACATGATTAGTGAATTAGAAAAGAAAAATGTTATTTTCACTTCCATAGATGAAGCAATAAAGAAATATCCAGAATTAGTTAAGAAGTATTTTGGAACAATTGTAAGTAATCACGATAATAAATTTGCAGCTTTAAATGGTTGTGTATTTTCTGGAGGTAGTTTTATTTATATTCCCCCATATACAAATTTAGATAGACCCTTACAAAGTTATTTTAGAATTAATTCAAGATTTATGGGACAATTTGAAAGAAGTTTAATTATTGTTGATCATGATAGCAGTCTTCATTATATTGAAGGATGTACTGCACCAGAATATACAGAATCAAGTTTACATGCAGCTGTTGTTGAAATATTTGTAGGAAAAAATAGCACATGTAGATACTCTACAGTTCAAAATTGGTCAAATAATGTAAATAATTTAGTTACGAAAAGAGCCTTAGTAGAAGAAAACGGCAAAATGGAATGGATTGATGGTAATATAGGAAGTGGTGTTACTATGAAATATCCTGCATGTATTCTAAAGGGTGATAATTCATCCGGTACATGCATAACAATCTCCGTAGCAGGAAAAGGACAAGAACAAGATACTGGAGCAAGAATGATTCATATTGGTAAAAATACTAAAAGTAAAATTATATCAAATTCTATAGCCAAAAACGGTGGTAATGCTACTTATAGAGGTAAAGTTGAAATAAAAAAGACTGCAATAAATAGTGAAAGTCTTGTAAAGTGTGATAGTTTAATTCTTGATAGTAAAAGTAAAAGTGATACCTTCCCTATCAATATAAATATGAATGATTCCAGCAATATAATTCATGAAGCAACAGTAAGTAAAATTAGTGAAGATAATTTAATGTATTTAATGACAAGGGGTATTTCAAAAGAAAAGGCCGAAGAATTAATAATATTAGGATTTATTGATAAATTCAAACAAGAACTTCCACTTGAATATGCAGTAGAATTAAACCAGTTAATAAGAAGAGTTTTGTAAAGATCGTGTATATTTTCTGTAAACAGTTGTAAAATTTAAAAAATATTTTTGAGTCAAGAAAAGAAAAATTGATATAAAAAACATTATCAATTTTTCTTTTTTATTATAGGAAAAATATAAATTAAACAACATTTTAAAAAAATTATAATTTTTAAGCACTTTGACTTTGTATATGATTTTTCTTATGATGAATTTGAAAGGAGGAATTTTTTTGAATAATATAATGCTCGTTGGAAGAATAGCACAAGACATTGAAGTTAAAACATCACCTACGGGAAAAGATGTAACAACAATTTGTGTAGCAGTAAACAGAAGTTTTAAAAATGTTGATGGAACCTATGATACTGATTTTATTGATTGTGTGCTATGGGATGGACTTGCTAAAAACATTCATGAATATTGTCACAAAGGTGATGTAATCGGTATTCGTGGTAGACTTCAAGCAAATATTTATGAAAAAGATGAAGTTAAACATAAAGTTTTAGAAGTTATTGCCGAAAGATTATCATTTATTTCTAGCAAAAGAGCAAGTATTGAAGAAGCAGCAGATGAATAGTCTGCTGCTAAAAAAATAAAACCCTTATAAAATTATAAGGGTATAAGTCATAAATGGCGGAGTTGGAGGGATTTGAACCCTCGCACCAGTTTAACCCGATCTACTCCCTTAGCAGGGGAGCCTCTTCAGCCTCTTGAGTACAACTCCAAATGACCTAATTATCATACCATTTTTAACTTAACATTGTCAATTCTTTTTACAAATATTTTCTAAGTTCTTGTTCAAATTCTTCTTGAATGCTTAAAAGTCTTGCTTTACTCTTTGCTTCAAATCTCTCTGTAATATTTGGACCAGTATTAGAAGCTCTAACTAAGGCAAATCCATCATCAAATTTAACTTTAACACCATCAATAGTTATAAAATTATAATTTTTACTTTTACAATATTCTTTCATTTTATCAACTATTAAGAATTTTTTTTCATCATCCGTTTTAACTTTTATTTCAGGTGTTGAATAATACCTTTCTAAATTATCTAAATAACTACTTAAAGGTTTATTACTGTTTGAAAGCATCTCTATTAAACGCATACCTACATATATTCCATCATCATATCCAGGCCATTTATCTCTAAAATAAACATGTCCTGATAACTCACCACTAAGAGGATAATCTCCCCTTGCAGATTCCATTCTAGTATATGAATTACCTGTTCGATACTCTACTGGTTTTACATTTAATTTAATAAGTTCATCTTCCAATAACTTGGAACATTTTACATCAAATAAACATTCTTTTTTATCAACTTTATCATATAAATAATCCCACATTATCGCTAGAAATTTATCAATTGGAATAAAGGTCCCCTTCTCGTCCACAAACCCAACACGATCAGCATCACCATCATATCCAATACCTAAATCCGCTTTATTTTCTATAACTGTTTTCTTTAAAATGCTTAAATTTTCTTCTACGCAAGGATCAGGATGATGATTAGGAAAATTACCATCTGATTCATCAAATAATGCTATAGCATCAATCATAGGAAGTCTTTTAAAAATATCTTTTGCTATAACGCTTGCTGTACCATTACCAGAATCATATACAACTTTAATCTTTCTTTTAATATCTATATTTCTAACTACTAAATCAATATAATCATTTCTTATATCATCATTTATTATTTTACCAACACCATCTATATAATCATTGTTCTTTATTAAATCGTATATTTCCATAATCTCTTTTCCATAAGCATTATGAATACCATTATAAGAAAATTTAAATCCATTATATTCCTTAGGATTATGGGATGCTGTAATCATTATACTTGAATTAGTATTTAAAAAATTAGCTGCAAAATAACACATTGGCGTTGTAGCAAGAGATATTTTTCTTATAGTAATGCCACTATCATATAATCCCTTAATAAGATTTTTTTCTAATACTTCACTTGATAATCTATTATCATGAGCAACAACAGTTTCTAAAATATTCTTTCTCCTTAAATTTGTACCAAAAGCTCTTCCAATATGATATGCTACATCTTCATTTAATTCACTATTATAAATTCCCCTAATATCATATTCTCTAAATATATTTCTTTTTATTTCCATATTCTCTCCTAATATATAAATTATAACATTATTATTTTTAAACATCAATTAGCCATTTACAGAATTATCTGATAAAAATTTATAAAAAAAGGACTAACGCCCTTTAAACTTTTTCTTAATCCTATCAAATACATTATTTCCAAAAATCTCATTAAATATTCCCATCTTCCACAAATAAAGAAAATACACCATTATTCCAATAAAAGCATAAATAAAGATAATTATAATATTTGATATTCTACTTAATGAATAAATTGGAATAAATGTTTTTAATAATAAAATTGATGCAATAATTAATACTGTTCCAAATAAAATATGTGGTAATTTAACTAAAAAATCATGAAAATTAACTTTATATTTTTTCTTAATACAAATAATACACATGCAAAATGGTATAAAATATCCTAAAATAGTTGCTGTAATATTACCAAAATGTGGAGTAAGTTTTAAATAATTAAATAAATAAATAAGTGGAATATTTAAACTTATCTTTGTTAATAATCCAACAATAAGACTTATAATAACAAACTTATAATCTTTAAATATTTGAACAATAGTAATTGCCATTGAAAATAAACTTAAGAAAAGTGCAGCATAAATAGAATAACTAAAGGTTGTAAATCCTAATTCATTATAACCATAAAATATTATCCATACTGGTTTTGACAACATACTTAAACCTACAGTCATTGGAAGAACAAACATAAGTAATATCTCAAAAGTTCTATTAACTTTTTTATTGATTTCTTTTTTATTATTTACAACAATACTTTCACTTAAATTAGGTACGAGACTTACTACTATTCCAACTCCTATTGATGTAACTATCATATTAAGTTTAGAACCCCATGTTGAAATAATACTCATTATACTTTCAGCATCTATTATATTATATCCTATATTATTTACTAAACATCTTACCACGGTCATCATATCAATAGAATTATAAATGCTTTTAAAAACATCTATAAAAACAAGTGGTAGTGCATAAAGTATAATTGATTTAAATATATCTTCATCTTTAATTGTCTTTTTTACATTAGCACCTTTTTCAAATTCTTTTTTATTATAATAATATTTACGAACAATATAGTAATACGATGCAAATGCTCCAACAACTGCTCCAAATACTGCAATACCAACTGTAGTTGTAAGTGATAAATTAAATACTTTCATTGCTAAATAACTACCAATAAGAATAAATGATACTCTTACTATTTGCTCTATTACCTGACTAACTGAAGTTGGTCCAATATATTTATGTCCTTGAAAATATCCACGATATACACTTAAAATTGGAACAATTAATATTGCACTTGAAATAATTCTAATAACAAAAGTTATTTCATCAATAGTATTTCCACCTGATATATCACCTATAATTAAATAAGCTATGGTAGGCGCAAAAAAGAACAAAAAGGAAAAACATACAATACTAAGCACAATTGCTATACGCCTTCCAATTTTAAAAGCACGTTCTTTATCCCCATACAAACCTAACGCATTATATTCACTAATTATTTTACTAATTGCAAGTGGTATCCCAGCAGAACTAATATTAAGAAATATATTATAAATATTATATGCATATCCATATAAAGCTCCACCTTTATCACCTATAATTCCATAAAAAGGGATAACATATAAAATACCTATAATCTTAGTTATTACAATTCCAAGTGTTGCAATAAAGGCCCCTTGCATAAAATTATTCTTTTTCATAAATCCTCTACTCTAAGTAAAATTATATCATTATTTAAGTTTATTTAATATCTTTTTTATTATTTTTTTTATTGTATCCTTAAGAGCTTCTTTACTATATGCATCTTCATCATTATTATTAAAATCAACATCTTCAGTCCTATTTATTTGATAATCAAAATAATATAAAAGATTATGTGCAATCCATTCTTTCTTCATTGATCTCATTGTTCTTTCCCATTTACTTGGATATCTTTTTTCATATTCAATTAAAATATTTAATATTTCATTTTGAATATTATTATCAACAATTTTATACGAGGAGATAATCTTTATTGTTGGATCACTTTCTCCTCTTTTATCAAGTATTAATACATCTTTATCACTAGTATTAGAAAGTTTTTTTAGAAAGTCAATATTCCCTATATAAACATTTCCCAAACTATAACTTGCAAAGATTTTATCTTCATCAATTATTTTATATTTAGGAAATATTCTTTCATCATATCTAATAATTAATAGAATTAAATTTAAAAATATAAATATAAAAAATTTTTTTATAAACCTAAGCATTTTAACTTTCCAACCTTTCTACTTTAATATGATAATATAGAAAAAAACATAATTCTACCAAATTAATGTAGAAAATATGTAATTAACACTCTTCATCAACATAAAAATGTTTTATTGGTTTTAAATTATCATCAAGTAAATAACATATAGGACGACCTGTATCTATTTCAAGAGATACAACTTCTTCATTTGATAAATTATCAAGATATTTCATTAGTCCTCTTAATGAATTACCATGCGCTACAATAATTATTTTTTTATTAGCAAGTAAGTCTTTTTTTATATCACTTTCAAAATAATTAACAACTCTATCCACTGTATCAAGTAAATTTTCTGTAAGTGGAAGTTCATCCTTTGTTAAATCTTTATACTTAACATCATTCCCAGGATATCTTGGATCTAGTATATCTAACATAGGTGGTCTTACATCCGCACTACGTCTCCACAAATGTACTTGTTCTTCACCATATTTTTGTTTTGTTTCATCTTTATTTAATCCTTGTAATGCGCCATAATGTCTTTCATTTAAACGCCATGAATATTTAATAGGAATATTAAGATTTAATTCTTTTAAAATATAATCTAACGTATCATTTGCTCTTTTTAAATAAGAAGTATAAGCAACATCAAATGTATAGCCTTTTTCTTTAAGAAGTAATCCAGCATTTTTAGCCTCTTCAATTCCTTTTTTTGATAATTCAACATCTGTCCAACCTGTAAATCTATTTTCAAGATTCCAAATACTTTGACCATGTCTTACTAAAACTAATTTTATCATAATCTCTCCTTACCATATAAATATATTATATATCTTTCTTATAAAGATAACAATCCTTTTCGTGTGAATTAATAATTCCAATTGCCTGTAAATAAGAATAAATTATTTTTGTTCCAACAAATTTCATACCTCTTTCTTTTAAATCTTTTGATATTAAATCAGATAAATTATTAGATACATTATTTGTTTCATAAAAAATAGTATTGTTAGTAAATTTCATTAAATAATTTTTAAAAGATTGATATTCATTTTCTATATTTTTAAATATCTTAGCATTATTAATAGCAGCTTTTATTTTTAATCTATTACGAATTATTCTTTTATTATTCATAAGTTCATTTATTTTATCATCATTATAATTAATTATTTTATTAATATTAAAATTATCAAAACATTTTCTAAAATCATCGCGTTTATTAAGTACACACTCCCATGATAATCCTGCTTGAAATGATTCTAGGATAAGCATTTCAAATAAATGATGTTCATCTAAATTTAACTTGCCCCACTCATTATCATGATAGTCTACATATTTAATATTTTTATTATTACACCATGTACATCTCATATAAATCACATGTAAATTATAACGTAAAATTATTTATAAAACAATACATAATTATTGATAAAAATCATATTATTTGATATCATTAATGTAAAGGAGGATACATGGAAAAACAAAATATTGATGAAGAATTTATTGAAAAAGGTAAACATCGTGGATTAAAACTATTTATTGCGATTATTTTAATTTCAGCACTATCATTCGGAGGTTATTACTATTATACTAATTATTATAATAATCCAACAAAAAAAATTGACAATATTTTAGTAGAAATTGAAGATAAATTAACAAAAAGAATTGATAATCCAACTATTAAAAGTGATAAAGCTTATAAAATGAGTGGCCTTATTAAAGTTGGAATTAATTCTACTGATAAAGAAAATGAACAGTTAAATAGTATATTTAATATATTAAATAACATTCAAATTGGAATTAATGGAGAAATTGATGGTAAAAACAAAATTAACAATATTAACATCTCTTCTAAGTATAAAGATAGTAAATTAATTGATGGAAAAATATATACAGAAAATAATAAATTATATATTAAGTTAGACGAAATATATAATAAATTTATTTATGTAGAAAATCTAGAGGAAGTAGTTAATGAATTAGAAAATAATATTCAATTATCTGAAATTAATGATCTTGTAAAATCATTAATAAGTTCTGTTAGCAAAAACTTAGATAGTAATAAAATAGAAAATAATAATGAAAATATTACTGTTAACGGAAATAATATAAATGCAAATAAATATTCAATTACTTTAAAAGATAAAGAAATAAATGACTTTATTGCAAATATTTTAACTTCACTAAAACAAGATCAAAAATTTATTAATATATTAAATAAACTAGATAAAAATATTGCAAGTAGTCTAGATGAAATTATTAATAATATTAAGGAATCTGATATAGATAAAGCAACATATAAAATTAGCTTTTATACAGCAAAAGATATGTTAAGTGAAAAATTAATTAGTATAAGACAAAATCTTAATGTAGATAATGAAAATATTGATATAAACGTTGATTTAGTTGATGATGATACATATCTAATTAATCTTAATTCAAGTGAAATTAATTTATCTTCAAAATTAGTTTTAAATGATAAGATATGTAATATAGAATTAAATACTGATGTTGATGGTATAAAAATAAATCTTACTATGAACTTTAACTATGAAGAAATAAGTACAATAACTAAAGAAGATGTTTCAAATAGTGTTAAAATTGAAGACTTAACTGAAGAAGATAAAAAATTAATAAATAAAAACATTGAAAAAAATGAAAATTTACAAAATGTTGCAAAACAAATGTCAGAAGAATTATCTAAATTTATTATGGAAAATAATGAAATAATAACTTCAAATGATAAAGATGCTTAGCATCTTTTTTTGTAAGAAAAAAAGACCTTTTGGTCTAATAGTTTTCCTTTTTAATTTCAAAGAATGATTGTGGATGATTACATACTGGGCATACCATTGGAGCTTTCTTACCAATAACTATATGGCCACAATTACGACATTGCCAAATTACATCACCATCTCTTGAAAATACAACTTCATCATTTATATTTTGAAGTAATTTACGATATCTTTCCTCATGCATTTTTTCAATTTTAGCAACCATTCGAAATTTGTTAGCAATTATTTTAAAACCTTCTTCATCTGCAATGCGAGCAAATTCTTCATACATATCTGTCCATTCATAGTTTTCACCTTCTATAGCTGAAAGTAGGTTTTCCTTAGTACTAGATATTTCACCACCATTAAGCTCTTTAAACCACATTTTGGCATGTTCCTTTTCTTGATTTGCTGTTTCTTCAAATATTTCTGCAATTTGTTCATACCCATCTTTTCTTGCTTTACTTGCAAAATATGTATATTTATTTCTAGCTTCACTTTCCCCAGCAAATGCCTTCATTAAATTTTGTTCTGTCTTACTTCCTTTTAAATCCATATTTACTTCACTCCTTTTTTAGTTTGTAAAACACAAGAATATTATAACAAAACTAAAAATAATATTCTACTTTTATTGACAATTTTTTTATATAATTAAAGTGGAGGTAATTTTATGAATAATGTTAATGTTGTACTAGGTCTATTTTATGGAGATGAAGGAAAAGGAAAAATTATTGATTATTTATCTAAAAATGCTAAATATGCAGTAAGATTTTCAGGTGGTAATAATGCAGGTCATCAAGTAATGGTTGATAATAAAAAATTTGCATTTCACCTTTTACCAAGTGGTATTTTAAATGAAAATATTAAAGCTATTTTAGGCAATGGTGTTGTAATTGATCCTAAAGTATTAATAGAAGAAATA
>JAEEGL012846048.1_pt1 | contig 10875 bp, 11 predicted proteins | sample 9134231 | NCBI WGS metagenome assembly JAEEGL01 (sample SAMN16246548, study PRJNA631951) | gut metagenome | biome: gut microbiome; feature: rumen; material: fiber-attached | host: Bos | place: Iran: Karaj | collected 2018-10
GAAGAGATCCTTCGAGTCAAGCGTAAGCAGTTTGAGAAAGCTGACAAGCGATTCAAAGAGCTGGATCGTCTGTTCATCCGCCTTTATGAGGACAATGTGGCCGGAAAACTGAGCGACGAGCGATTTGCCTCCATGAGCCGGAATTATGAGGACGAGCAGGAGGCGCTGAAAGAGGAAATGGAGATCCTGCGCGAGGAGATCGCGCTGCAGGAACAGCAGATGGAGAATCTTGAACTGTTCATCCGGAAGATCAAAGAGCACATGGAGATGGAAACGCTTACCCCGTATGCCGCACACGAACTGATTCGGGCGATCTACATAGGCGCGCCGGACAAGAGCAGCGGCAAACGCAGGCAATCTATTCAGATCTGCTACGATCTGGTAGGGTTTATCCCTTTGGATGAACTGATGAAACAGGAAACGGCATGACCCGAAAGTCATGCCGTCCCTGCAAAACAATATAAAACTGTCTTACGACCCGCGTCCTTGTCCCCTGGGCTTATTATGCCGGCGCAGAGGGGTGCTTCCCCTGCGCTCTTTTTGTGCGTTTAAGGCTGCCTTTCCATTACCGCGATGTCTGTCTTCACGGTCAGGCCGTAACTATCCGTTACGACGCAGTACACCTCGCGGCCGTCCCGCGCTTTTGTCAGCGGATAGGAATCGTAACAGTCGTCCTTGTCCGAACTCTTGCTCCATTTGGCTGCTCCGGCGTTGCGGTAGTACCACTGATACGTCAGGCCGTCGCCCTCCGCTTCCACGAAGATCGACGGATATTCGCCGTATGACCCGGCCCAATCCACCGGCTGAACCTTGATGGCAGGTCCTTCATAGCCTTCCGGCAGCCACAGGCTCATCGTCGCCGCCTCGCTCTTCGCGGTCAGCCCGTAGCGGTCCTTCACGATGCAGTAGACTTCGCGCCCGTCGCGCGCCTTCGAGAGCGGGTAGGAATCGTAGCAGTCGTCCTTATCCGAACTCTTGTTCCACTTTTCAGTCCCGGCATTGCGGAAATACCACTGATACGTGAGGCCGTCTCCTTCCGCTTCCACGCGGATCGCCGGATATTCGCCGTACGCGCCCTCCCAGCCTTCCGGCTGCGCCGTAATGGCCGGTCCTTCGTAGCCCTCCGGCAGCCAGAGGCTCATCGTTACCACATCCGTTTCGACCGTATTGCCCGCCTCATCCGTGATGACGCAGTAGACCTCTCGCCCGTCCCGCGCCTCCGACAGCTTGTACGCATCGTAGCAGGCGTCCGTGTCGGAACTCGTCTGCCACTTCGACGTCCCGGCATTGCGGTAATACCACTGGTACGCAAGACCGCTTCCGGCTGCCTCGACACTGATGGACGGATACTCGCCGTAAGAGCCCTGCCAGTCCGCCGGCTGGGTCAGGATGACGATGGGCGCCTTGCGCACGAGCTCGCCGGCCTCATTCCATTCCAGCGCTTCGTTTTCCTCCGGGAGTTCGATCGTGAACGGATTTGAGCCGCTCGCCCGGTTTGCCTTCAGGCGGTTGAGCATCGCCAGCTGATCGTCCGAGATCCACACCAATGTGGACGGAAGCGACACGCCGGAGCAGTTGTTCAGGAGGTTGTCGACGGTGGATCCGCCGTCCGCCCACATGGCTTCGCGGTTCCAGACCGTCACCCCTTCGGGGATGACCATCTTTTGGGCGTAGCGCGCCGGGACAGCCACGACTTCCTTCATGTCCTTGCTGTAGATGATCCCGTCCTCGGACGCGTACCGGGGATTCGTATCCTTCACGGCGTACTCCGTGATCCCGGTGTAGCAGTAGATCGCGATGGACAGGTTCGTGCCAGCGTTCAGGTTGCCCGTGTCCTTGTAAGTGATATACCGCTCGTCGTATACGGGCACGTAGACGATCTCGTAGGAATCCGGCAGCACGACTTTATGGATGTTATAGTTGCGCGAAAAGCTGAGTTCGCCCAGGAATTCAACGCCTTCTGGGATCTCATACACGCCGCCCTCAAACGGCTTGTTGCGCGGCACGGCCAGCATCTCCTTGCCGTCTGCCGAATACAGGATGCCGTCGATGGCCACGTAGTGCTCGTTGCCGTCCGCCACGATGAACTCCACGAAATCGTTCGTCGCAAAGTCGTAGATCGTGTGCGCGTAGCCGATCGTGTGCACGCCCGCGGGGATCGTATAGGTTGACCCTTCCACCTTGCACGCGTGGTTCAGAAAGCCCGCGCTCATGACGGCCAGGTTATCCGGCAGCAGGATGTGATGCGCGTAACACAGCTGGAAGCACCAGGCCGCGTTCGTCAGATGGCTGAGATCCCAGGCGCGCATGTCGATCGTATCCAGGACGCCTGCGCCGGAAGCCGAGGCCACGCGGTCGAACATGTGGTACATGATCTCGAGTTTGCCCGTATCCCAGTGTTCGATCCCGACGATCTCCGACAGGTACGTGCAGTTGCAGAACATGGACTGCATCGTGCGCACGGAGGACGTGTCCAGGGAGGACAGATCCAGGGATTTCAGCGCCCGGCACTCATAGAACATGTACGAAAAGCTCGTGACGCCCGCCGTATCCGCTTCTGACAAATCCACGTCCGTCAGCTTCGGACATTCGCCGAACAGCAGGCGCATGGTGTCGTCCAGAAAACTCACGCCCGCGCCAATCTTAGCCGCGGTGAGCGTTTCGTTTCCGCGGAAGATCGTCTGCGTATCGATGATCGTCCGGTAGGTGACCCCCTCCAGCTCGTAGCTGCCTGCCACTTCGACGGAGGCAGCCGTTCCGACGTATTTCGTCAGGGTCACCGCAGCGGCCTCCTCATCGACGGTGTATTCAAATTCATCCAGGGTCTGTCCTCCAACCGCACCTTCGGCGAAAACCGATGCCGGATGAGTCAGGCCGAACCCCAGAGAAAGCATCAGAAAAAGCAAGATGAACAAAGCGTGTCTCTTCATGGCGGATCGCCTCCTTACTCTTTAACTATACCATTGCGGCGCCCCTTTCCGCCACACAAAAACCGGTCCGAAGACCGGTTTTTCGCATTCAGTCGGTGGGACAGAGAACCGTCCCCATGTCTCAAAAGTTTTAGCGCATGGACGCCATGTCGATCTGTCCGTCGAGCTGGGAGCCTCTCACCAGGATGATGTCCTTTACCGCCACGTTGCCCTTGAAGTTGCCCGTCGAAGAGAACTGCATCAGGTCGGTGCAGGTCGCTTCGCCTTCGCCGTGGCCCTGCAGCTGCAGTTCGCGGCACTTGAGCGTTCCGCTGAAGAAACCCGTCTCGGTGATGATGATGAGGTTGTCCGACTCGATGTCGCCCTCGTAGTGTCCGTCGATGCGGATGGGCTTGTTCGTCTTGATGGAGCCCTTAAAGACGGTATCGACACCGATCGCAGTTTCGATGATGACGGAATCGATGGATGTATTTGCCGGTTCGTATTCGTTATAAGCCATAAAAACAGCCTCCTTGTCTCTTTACATGCCCGACTATTCTATCACGCTCTCGTTCAGATTGCAAGCGCTGCGGCCCATAAGCCCTCGTTATGTACCATTTTGGCAGAAACGCGCCTACCGGTTCATGCCGTACAGTCCCGGGCGCCTCGCGCTGAGGATGGGAAGCTGCTCGCGGACCCTGGCGTTCTCGTCGAGGTCTATGTCCACCACCGTTACGCACTCGTTTTCTCCGGCGTCGGCGAGGACCCTTCCCCAGGGGTCGCAGATGAGGGAATGCGCGTAGGAGACGTACGGCGCGTACTTGTCCCGCGCCGGCGCGCAGCCGATCGTATAGAACTGGTTGTCCACCGCGCGCATGCGGAAGGACAGGTCCCAGTGCAGCGGCCCCGTCGTCATGTTGAACGCGGCGGGAACAAAGACCGCCTCGGCACCGCGTAGCGCCATGCAGCGGAACATCTCGGCAAAGCGTATGTCGAAGCAGATGGCCAGGCCGAACATGTGACCCGCCGTGCGGAAAACCGTGATCATGTCGCCCGGCGCAAACGTGTCGGACTCGCGGAAGGACTGCCCGCCCTTCACGTCGATGTCGAACAGGTGCGCCTTGCGATGACTGGCGCGCAGCTGCCCGTCCCGGGAAAACACAAAGGACGCGTTATACAGCTTGCCGTCCTCCTCCTCGGGGAATGAGCCACCCACGAGCGTCAGGTTCGCGTCCTTGGCCATCTGTGACAGTTCGTTGAAGATGTGCCCGCCCACGGGTTCGGCGAACTGCCTGAAATACTCGTTTGCGTAGGGGCAGCAGAACATCTCGGGCAGCACCGCGATGCGGGCGCCCTCCTTTCCCGCCCGCAGCACGAGCTGCCGGGCTTTCTGGAGATTCTTTTCCTTGTCGTGGCCGACCTTCATCTGGATGAGTGCGATCTTCATGACGGAACACTTCCTTTCACCCGCATTATAACATTTATGCAAATCGCGCGATACCCATCCGTGGCAATATCTCTAAACTGAACCAAACGAAAAGCATCCCCTGGACGGGGATGCTCCTTGTGCGGTTTATGAAGCGGGTCACGCCTTCTGCCGGTTGAGGGCCTTGCCGATCAGCATGACCACGGCGAACACGATCAGATACCAGAAATTCTCCATCCGGTGACCCACGAGGCTCGCGTAGACCATGAACAAGGACCCTGCGATCGCCAGCGCCGGGATGACGTAGCGCCTAACCGTCGTTTCGCCCTTGGCTTTGCGCATCCAGTTGACGAAGATGGGGATGTACATCGCATAGATGGTGATGATCGGAAGTTCAGAGGCGTCAAAACTGAACGGAACGCTCTCGAAAGCCGTGCCGCTGAAGACCTTTACGCTGCCCCACATCTCCAGCACGCTGGCGAAGATGAAATAGCAGCCCCAGAACGCGCAGAGCAGCAGCCCGAACGCGGCGGAGTTGTTCGGCAGATTCGACACGCGGTCGACGTGCGAAAACAGCTTGGGATGGGGACCGTCGCCCCGCGCTGCCAGCGAATAGATGCCGCGGCAGCAGCCGAGCATCAGGCCGTTCATGGTGCCCGCGCAGGAGATGGCGACAAAGAGGTTCAGGATGTTGCCGAGCACGCCGCCGAAGATGTTGACGAAGGCCTTCGTGGCGCCTTCCGCCATCAGCACCTCGACGGAAGCGCCGCCGGCCACGCCGATGTAGTAGCAGATGTACGTGACAATGATGACGATGCCGCCGATGACGAGCGCCTTCGGCAGGTTGCGCTTCGCGTCCTTCAGTTCGGCGTTGATGGACGTCGCGATGATCCAGCCCTCATAGGCGAACGACGTCGCGCAGACGGAGGCGAGCAGCGGCGCCGCGCTGCCTCCCGCGGAAACGCTGGCGGTCGCAAAGTTGCTGACGAGCATGTGATTCGGGCCAAGCAGCCCCGCGATGACGCCGACGACGGCCATCAGGAACAGCGGGATGAGCTTGATGATCGTGGTGGTCGTCTGGAATTTGCCCGCAAGCTTCGGCGACAGCGCGTTCACCAGATACGCGCAGACGAGGAAGAACATCATGAGGCACATGCATTCCGGCCCGATGACGCAGCCGCCCTGCTCCGCAGGAATGAGCAGCGGGAAGTTCGGCCAGCACGACGTGATGAACACGAGCGAGTAGCGGGCCGTGAGCCAAGCAAGAATGACGGTGAGCGTCGGATAGTAGATGATGCTGAGGAACCAGCCGATGTAATAGCCGTAGCGGGGGCCGACCGTCGCTTCAGCGTAGTCGACGATGCCGTTGACTTTCTCGTATTTCTGCGCCATGGCGGCAAAGGCCAGGATGCAGAAGATCATGATAAGGCCGCCGATGATCCACGCGACGATACCGAGCGGCATGTTGCCCTCGGTCTTCTGCAGGATCGTCTGCGCCTTGAAGAAGACGCCGGACCCGATGACGATGCCCACGACCATGCAGATCGCGGTGAAGAGCCCGTATTTTCTTTCCAACCTGTTTTCCATGGGAGTACTCCTTAAACATACCCAAATTGAACGCACATACGACTAATACTATACACCCTTGCCCCATGCGGGGCAAGTTTTTGGCGCGTATGGCGATACCAGGCCAGCTTTACAGCCACTTCTTCTTTTTGAAGAGGACCAGGCAGAAGATCACGATGGCAATGCTTACGGCAATCACGATCGGATAGCCCAGCCTCCATCCCAGCTCGGGCATATAGCGGAAGTTCATGCCGTACCACCCCGCGATGAGGGTAAGCGGCATGAAAATCGTCGTGACGACGGTGAGCAGCGTCATCGTCCGGTTCTGGCGGACTTCCAGCTGCGCGTTGTAAAGGTCCCTCACCTGCATCGCGTGGTCGCGGAGGGAGGCCGCCATGTCGTGCCGCCGGGCCATGAGGTTCATGAACAGGTGGATGTAGCGCAGGTTCTTTTCGCTGAAGAAACCATTTTCGTTCTCTTCAAATTCCTGCGTCATGTCGATGACCTGCCCGTAATGCACCAAAAGCTCGCGGATGTCGCTGCGGATCTCGTTGACCCGCGCCAGATCCCCTTGCTCCCCCGAGGACAGCATCGCGTCCTCGATCCGGTTCAGTTCTTCGTCATAGCGCTCCATGATGGCCAGATCGTTGTCAACGATCTGCTCCAGGAAATCGTACAGAAAGCGCTCCAGGCTCGGCTCCCGCCAGCGCTTCGTGCGGCGGATGGCATCGATCATCTGCTCCGCCTTGCCGCTGTCGTCGATGAACACGATGCCCTTCTCATCCAGCGCGAACGCGAAGCGGAAATCGTTCGATTTCAGGTTCTTGCGGTCCGGGATCTGAAAGGTCCCGGTAAGGGAATCGTAGTTGACCTCGGCCTTCGTATTGTGGATGTGAACCGCATCCGGTTCCATTTCGATGCCCATGTCGAAGCGGTCGCGCTCGCATTCCCATTCAGCGCTCGTCAGAACCGCGACGTACTGGCGGTTCATCCCTCTGCGAAGATCCTCTGCCGCGCACGGCTTGATGGTCTCCTCTAAACGATAATAGCTCATATTCTTCTCCGTTTCCCGCGCTCTCGCACGCGGTCAGTCTCTCATGCGTACGGCATTAGTATACCATGGTCCGGAATGGTTGCGGCAGGTTCGGTCCTCAATGAGCACAAGAAAAAGCCTGCTTGCGCAGCAGGCTTTCGCAGGTTTCCGTTATCTTACCTCTATCGCCCCGTCGGGCTCGTAGTCCTCGCAGCAAAAGCAGGCAAACGCCCTGCCGTTCTCCGAAAAGCACGCCACGTAGTAGAGATCCTGAAGCTGCGCCTTTTCGTACTCCCTCGCGTCGACCTCCGCGTACAGGTCGCCGAAATTCAACAGATACCTTGTGTAATACGCGTTTCCCGCGGAATCCGGATCCCCGCTCTTCAGCGCCTCTTTCTTCGTCATGGCAAGTTTGCTGAGATAGGCCTTCTCCGGGTTACCGGTGGGTTCCAGGCTGCGGAGCTTTCTAAAGAACAGAAAGGCCAGCAGCAGCACTGCCGCGGCGGCGCCGATGCCGATCGCTTTGACCGGGATCAGCAGAACGCAGAGCAGCGCAAACAGTACCGGGATCAGGATGATGAACGCGGTGCTCTTGTTCTCCGCCTTCACTTTTTCCTTCAGCAAATCTTTTGTGATCGGTGTTTTCATGGCAAGACCTCCTCCGTAACTTTGTACCGCCCTCTATTATATCACGGTTTGGCGTCTGCGCTGTCTTCATGACAGATGAAAACGGCGCCCCGTTGGGACGCCGCTTCGCCTGTGGCGCTTCGCAAGAAACTCGATCCGGCCCTTTTTTCAGAACAAGCATTCCTGTATTAAATCGTTGTTCTTGATCTCATTGATCCAGGGATCCGGAAGCTCGTCGAAACTGAATTGCAGCGAACCCAAGCCGCCCGCGACACAGGCTACGGCGTCGGTATCATCCCCCAAATTAACTGCTTTCAATAAACATTTCTCATAACTAATCTATCCACTCTTATTTCTGTGCTGACTTTTCAATACTCCCGGATTGTTCTTTCATCCGTCATTTCTGAGAAATGTTTCAGATCGACCTCCCCGATTTCTTTGTTGACGGTGATAAATAAACTGTTACCGACCATCTTGCCATTGAATGATGCCGGAACATAAACATAGTAGTGCTCCGTCTCTACAGTTGGAATGTACTTCCTCTTTCTTACTCTGCTTTTCGGTTCTTTTCATCCCCTTCGATCAATCTATCACAGATATAAAGCAACTCATCCTTGATATCATAGTTATAATCGAACATTTTCAATGCACAATATGCCAAATGTATTTGGGGTAATTGTTCGAAATAAGGAACAGAATTTGGGCTCTGGATATTTGAAGAGAGAATGATTGCGGTAAACCATACGAATGCCTTTGGATCTTGAGTCACAATGACCCGGTCGCCAGATTGGTCGATAATTGTTCCCGGTTTTCCTGGTCCGGACATTGGCATAACATTCGGCAAAGCATTTGCTGCATCTTTGATAATAATACCCGCAGTCCCCCAGCCGTCCGCGTTTTCAACTGACGCAGAGATACGATTGATATCGATACATTCAACTAACAATCTCAAATCATACAGATTACTTACACTTATACTCATAGACTCTCCTCCCTATTATCAAACAACTCCAAATGCCTTTTGAACTTCAGGATCCGCCAGATAGTATCCCGCCTTTATTATATCTGCTGCGGTCTTCCAGTCATAGACGGATATTTGACATAACATGTTCATCAGATCGGGAATGGTCGTGATCTTAGCGAGTCCTGCCCCACAAATACTGAGCGCACCTGAGTATGGCCAATCTTCAACATCGTATTTGCGCCAGGTGTTTTCAAGATGATCTTTCATCATGCGCACCCCTGCATTATCGAGACAATCCCCTTGATGGTTGATCAGGAAAATGAGCTCAAAGGCTGCTGCAAGACTCTCTTTTACGATCCCGCGGTACTTTTCGATGGATCCATGGTTCCATCTGTAAGTTTTCCCGTGGTTTCTGAACAAATTATAATGGAATGCATGGAATGACTCATGTGCAAGCGTTCCCCAGAAAGCAATCGTATAGCCGATGCCTTCTTCGCCACAGAATTCCGCAACCGCTTTATTGTACAGTATTATCGTTCCGATTTTATTTGAGTTGCCGGATGCTGCTTTAAACTCTCCAAGCGTCCGCTGTTTAATCGTTATCGGCTCATCTCTTGAAAGGATCTCAACCGGTTCTCCGGAGTCCAAATATCGGTCGATACACCTATTAATGCCCAGGTCCGTATTGCCAATTCCAGGTCGGACTTCTTTCTCTTTAACTACAACCTCATCAGAGAATTTGATATCCACCCCGGAAACATCGATAGGCGGCAGCTCATAGTCGAAGTAATGCTCGTCCCAAAGGCTCTCATCCGACAAATAGAAGACATGCCTTACACAATCCCGAAGCCCCTCTGCGAGTTCCCTAACAGCGTCCTTATATTCAAACCCTGTACTATGAAAACGTCCCGTTTGCGTGTTGATCCAATGATCTAAAAAGAAACCTATTTCATGTCCTGTAAAGTTCTTCATACTCTTCGCCTCCATATATATCCGGTTCTGTATCTGAATTATAAAAAAGCGAATGTACCTAAAGTGGTACATTCGCTGAAGTGCACGGCTGCTAGTCCGAACTGTCCGTCCATCGCTGGAAAGATTTAAACTGACTTAATGTCGTTATCCTCCAGTTTTAATCTTCGTTTCTTCGTCAAATCTCAACGTAAGTTTTGATTTTCTCAACCAGCGGGCCTTTCCAGTAGTGATAATCAGGATAGTTTTTGGGGAACAATATCTCTATCTCCGGCTTTGGTAAATCACCTTTATGCGTTATGACATAGTCGATGGCATAGGCATACTCGCTGACGAAGGCCTGTTCTCCCATGCAGGAAATCATCGGACACACCACATCGGCTATCTGCCATATTGTTTTGTGAATGAATTCTGCATCAGGCTCAGTTATGCCTTCGCGTTTTGCTCGTTCATAGACTTCTTCTACAGTCTCTGCCCATCCTTCAAAAAGATAGTATTTGTATCTCTCTTCGGATAACTTTTTGTACTGTCCGTCTTTCCCCTTGTAAACGAGGCACGAAACTCTTTCCAAAAGATTTGCTGTTACCAACACCTGGTTTATATACTTATCGCTGCCGGTTTCATATATGAAGCATTTCAGAAGCGAATAAACTGTTGGCATGCTGGCATGAAGCAATTCGCTCTTTATCACTTTATAGATCGTGGGGATTTGCCCCGGATGCAATTCTTTATACAAGTCTTTAAGTTTCACGCTTATTCCAATATCTTTCTGCTTCGCACTATAGTTCCGTTTGTCTCACCTTTCGGAGGGCTATTTGAAGCAATCGTGGATCCCCGAATCCGCCAGATAATATCCCGTCTTAATGATGTCCGCTGCCGTTTTCCAGTCGTACAGAGAACATCTCAGCAACTGTATGGCAAGATCAGGCGGCGTTTTCATGCCGGTAAGACCAAGTCCGCCAATGCCGAGCGCTCCTGAATAGGGCCAGTCCTCGACGTCATAGGAGCGCCATTCGCCCCAATCACCACCGAGAGCGTCCATCATATGGGTAGCGCCTTCCGCATCCAGGCAGTTCCCTTCATGATTGAGCAGAAAGACGTATTCTGCATGAGCGGCAAGGCTTTCCGTTACAATCTCACGTTGCTTTTTAAAGGCCTTCCGTTTCTATTGGTATCTCTCCACCGCATCCTTGAGCGTTTCCTTAACCTTGTTTCGCAGAGATTCCGGAGATACCACCTCCACGGAATGGACATACTGCAGCGCCCAGAATTCCATGGCATTGGGCGAGGCAATGAGGCTGACGCTGACTTTGTCCGGATCAGCCTCAGCCGGATTGATCCGGATGTCCTTGCCGAACCATTCGATCAATTGGTCGATCGC
>JAEEGL013038636.1_pt1 | contig 10875 bp, 6 predicted proteins | sample 9134231 | NCBI WGS metagenome assembly JAEEGL01 (sample SAMN16246548, study PRJNA631951) | gut metagenome | biome: gut microbiome; feature: rumen; material: fiber-attached | host: Bos | place: Iran: Karaj | collected 2018-10
CATTGCCTGGCGGAGTTCGTCCACCGGCGGAAGGCTTGGTGCAATACGGATATTCCGGTCCCGCGGATCCTTCCCATAGGGGAAGGTCGCCCCGGCAGCCGTCATGATGACCCCGGCCTCTTTACACAGCTCCAGCGTCCTTTTCGCGATGCCGTCCATGGTGTTCACACTGACAAAATAGCCGCCTCTGGGTTTCTGCCATTCCGCAATTCCCAGTGGTTCGATTTCCCGCTCCAGCGTATCCAGAACCATGCGGAATTTCGGTCCGAGAATCGCCGCGTGCTTTTTCATCAGACGGAGGGTTTCTTCCTTGTTCTTCAGGTATCTGACATGGCGCAGCTGGCTCACCTTGTCATAGCTGATGATCTGAACCCCCATGAGCTTGGACAGATATGCGATGTTCGCCTCGCTTGACGCCATCACCGAGATGCCTCCGCCGGGGAAGGTGATTTTTGACGTAGACGCGTACTCAAAGACCATGTCGGGGTTTCCGGCTTCCCGGCAAAGCGAGATGATGTCCGGGAAGGGCACAAAGTCTCCCTCAAACTCATGCACGCAATAGGCGTTATCCCACATAATGACAAAATCCGGCGCTGCGGGCTTCAGGGCGGCAAAACGGCGGATCGTTGCCTCACTGTATACGATCCCGTCCGGGTTGGAGTATTTCGGCACACACCAGATCCCCTTGACCGCCGGATCCTTTACCAGCTCTTCAACCTGATCCATGTTCGGGCCGTCAGGGGTCATCTCCACGGTCAGAAGTTCCGCCCCGAAGCTCTCGGTAACGCGGAAATGCCGGTCATAGCCAGGCGCCGGGCAGAGGAATTTCACCTGGTCCAGTTTCGCCCAGGGCTTCTCACTGTGCAGGAGACCGTGTGTATAGGCTTTGGAGATCGTATCATACATTAGGGCAAGGCTCGCGTTTCCGCCGACAAAGCACTCCTCCGGGCGGCAGCCCAGCAGATCGGCGAAATAGGCCCTCGCGCAGGGCAGACCGGAGAGTCCGCCGTAATTCCGCGCATCCATGCCGTCCGCCACGCAGTCTTCCGGATTGCGGAGGACCGTAAGGATATCGCTCACGAGGTCCAACTGTTCTTTCCCCGGTTTCCCGCGGGACATGTCGAGCTTCAGGCCTACTGACTTCAGCCTGTCAAATTCTGCTTTGCAGCGGGCAAGTTCCTCCCGCCGCTGATCACTGTTCATATTGCGGTAGTTCATCAGATCAGCTCCTTCTGTAAAAACAGGAGAATTATAATCCATTCAGGACATGTTTTCAATATTTCTACAACAAAAAACTGCCGGGACGGTCTTCGGGATCGTTCCGGCAGTTCTTTGCTGATATGCTTATGATTTACTTTTTCAGAGCTGCGATCATCGCATCGCAGACTTCGTCCATGTCACCCACAATGCCGTAGTCGCAGTAATTGAAGATCGGCGCTGAGGCATCCTTGTTTACGGCGATGAACTTCTCCGCGTCCACACCGGTCACGTGGTTCACTGCGCCGGAGACGCCGAACCCGATGTACAGCTTCGGCTTGATCATAACGCCGCTCTGGCCAACCTGCAGTTTGTAGGGCAGCAGCTCGCGATCCACGACCGGACGCGTGCAGGCGACTTTACCGCCGAGCAGCGCAGCGAGCTCACGGTATTTCGGCAGGCTCTCCTCCTGCACCGGGGAGCCGACGCATACGATGGTCGGGCAGTCGGAAATGTCGAGCTCCGGATCGTAGTCGTTTGCTTTGTACTCGAGAAGTTTGGTGCGGATTGCCGCTACGTCAAAGGAGACCTCGTCGCGGATGATCTCCACATTTTCTTTCCTGCCGGTGGGTTTGCACTTGAAGGTGCCCGGGCGGATGGTGCCGACCTGCGGGCGCAGCACCGGAATCGTAATGACCGCCATAATCTTTCCGCCGGCTGCCGGCTCAACAAACTCAATGTCTGTCGTCTCCGGATTGTATATCAGCTCGGTCGCGTCGCTGGTGCATCCGGTCTCCAGATTGGCAGCGAAGTGCGGTGCGAAGTCGCGTCCGTTCACCGTGGCGCCGATAAAGACAGCGGAAGGCATATACTTTTTACTCAGAACGGTATAGAGGTTGGAGTAGGCCTCGGTGTTGTAGCGTTCATAGCCCGTACCGGAAACCAGAAGGATCTTGTCCACGCCGCAGTCTTCGAGTTTCGCCAGCTCCTCTTCGGGAAGCGCACCGGCCACTACGGCAACCAGCGCGTCGCCGGACTGGTCGCAGAGCTTCCGGATTTCGCAGCAGAGTTCCAGAGAGACGGAAGCAATGGTTTTTCCGTCATGCTCCACATGAACCCACATGTCTTTGTAGTTTTTCTTATCCATTGTACGCCCCTCCTTTTAGTCTTTAATCAGACTGAGCAGCTTGTCCACAGTCGCTTCTACGCTGCCCTCGTCCAGGATAATACCGGGCTCCGGAAGCACCGGCGGGAACATACGGGGAACCTTGGTCGGAGATCCGGGATCGCCGATGCGGCCGCGGTCCAGTCCGGGAATGTCGTTTGAGGTGATGGTGGTGATTGCCTTTTTCTTCGCAGCCAGTTTTCCTTTCAGATTCGGGATCCGGACCGGGTAGTTTGTCTTCTCGATCGTGAACAGGCAGGGAAGCTGCACTTCGAGAGTCTCGACCCCGTCTTCCAGCTCTCGGTCTACAACGGCAGTTTTTGTCTCTTCGTTGACGTCCTTGATCAGGAGGGTTGAGGTAACCTGCGCCATACCGAAGCGCTGCGCAAGCTGTGCGCCCATCTGCCCGGTCGCGCCGTCAAGTGACTCTTTCCCGCAGAAAATCATGTCATACTTATCCTGTGTGTCCGCCGCCGACAGGATGGAATAGCTTGTCGCCAGCGTATCCGCATTTCCGAATGCGCGGTCTGTCACCAGTACCGCCTTGTCTGCTCCAACTGCCAGGCATTCTCTCAGTGCTGCCTCCGCGTTCGGCGGTCCCATTGTGATGAGGGTGATCTCTCCGCCATAGGTCTCCTTCACTTTCATCGCTGCGGAAAGCGCGTTCGCATCCTGCGGGTTCAGGATTGCCGGCACTCCCGCACGAATCAGGTTGCCTGTCTCCGGGTCCATCCTCATCTGGTCCACATCCGGAACCTGCTTCACGCAGCAGAGGATTTTCAGCATTGTGCAATCAGTCCTTTCTTTCTGTAAAATAGAATAGATATTATGCGCCAGATATATTACGGATTCAGTATAACACAATTCCGGTAGCCGTACAACCGGATTTATGCCGGTTTTTCGGTTTTTCTTTGGCAAAATATTATCATTTCGGTTTTGTATTCTTTTCACAAACTGCTTGGAAAAAATGTCGCCAGAACTTGGAAGGCCTGCTGTTGAATCCCTTTTTCCGAATTCATATAATGGTATTGTTCCAGAATTATTCCCAATCAATGTAAAAACCGAAAGGAGAAATTGCATGAAAAAGAAAAACCTGCTTTTGAACCCTCAGAAACTGGACGAGACCCTCATCCTCCCGGATGAGAAAGACCGTGAGCTCTTTAACTACGTCAGAGACTTCTTTGAGCACAAGGGCAACCGCGACATCAAGATTGACACCAACGGCCGCCGCATGCCCAACGATTTCTATCAGCTCCTCAGAGAATCCAAATTCTTCGCAACCCTGCTGACCCCCGCCGCCTACGGCGACGAGAACGCACGCTGGGACCATTACCGTCTGAGTGCCGCCAGTGAACTCCTCGGCTTCTATGGCTTCTATCAGTACTGCCTGCAGGTTTCCGTTCTGGGCATTACCCCGATCTGGGTAAGCAAGAACGAGAAACAGAAGAAGGAAGCTGCCGCACAGCTGCAGGAAGGCAACGTCTTCGCTTTCGGTATGTCCGAGCGTGTCCACGGCGCCGACCTGTATAACACCGACTGCACCCTGCAGCCCATCGGCGACGGCAAATACATTGCCAACGGTGAGAAGTACTACATCGGCAACTCCTCCCGCGCCTCCAAGATCTCCGTCATGGGCAAGAACACCGAGACCGGCGAGTACACCTTCTGGGTTGTCGACTCCCGCGACCGTCACTGCAAGTACTGCGGCGACATCGAGACCCCGGGTCTGGTCGGCGGACAGCTCGGCCACTTTGAAATGATCGAGTATCCCCTTACGGATGAAGACATCCTTGAAGTCGGCCCGGCCGCCTTTGCCATGGGCTTCGCCTCCATCAACATCGGCAAGACCCAGACCAGCATCAGCAACAACGCCAAGGTCGTGCACATGCTCTATGAGTGCGTCCACCACGCCCACAACCGTTACCTGTACGGCAAGCGCGTCACCGACATGCCGCATATTCGCAGAATGATGCTCGAAGCATGGTGCCGTCTGGTCATGTCCCGTAACTTCGCCTATCGTGCCGCGGATTACTTCCGCAGCGCCTCCCTCAAAGACCGTCGCTTCCTGCTTTACAACCCGCTCCAGAAGTCCTATTCTGCCGGCCAGTGTGAGAAGGCCTCCATCCTCATGCTGGACGTCATGGCTGCGAAGGCATACGAGAAAGACATGTTCTCCGAGTATGTCGTCGGTGCTGCCGGCATGCCGGTTCGTCTGGAAGGCACCGCGCACGTCAACCTCGCTCAGATCGTAAAGTTCATCCCGAACTACTTCGGCAACTTCATCGACGTCCCCGCGCTCCCCAGCGACCGTGCGCCGCATGACGACTACGACGCCATGTTCAAACAGGGCTTCGGCAAGATCAAGGAAATCCGCTTCCCGGATTACCGCAGGTCCTTCGAAGGCTGCGAGCTGCCGAACGTGAAGGTCTATCAGGAGCAGGTGGAAGTGTTCCGCCGCTTCAACGAGATCTGCCCGATGACCGCCGCACAGGAAAAGAACCCCGACTTCATGCTGAATGTCGGAATGCTCTTCTCCTCCATTGTCTTCGGCCAGCTCTTCTTTGAGAAGGCCAAGCTCGAGGGCATTGAGGACGACGTGATCGACGCCTGCTTCAGCTTCATCGTCCGCGACAACAACGGCTTCGCGGTCAAGCAGCTGGACGGCTATGCCGGTCATTTCGAACCCAACCAGAAAGAGCTTCTCACCGAGATCATCAAGGAGCCGGTCATCGACTTCGATCTTGAGAAGCGCGTCCTTGAGGATTACGTCCTGTCTCTCGACGGCGAGTACAAGTATTAATCCCTGTGTCTGATTTGCGGGAAAGGGCACGTTAGGGTGTCGGGCCCTTTCCCGTTATATACAGAAGCCGCCTTCTGACTGTGCAATGTGCACAAAAGTTCCTCCGAAAATTCGTAAGAAAAAACCTTGGATAGCAAAACCGTTCATGATAATATGACGTTTGGGTATTTTGTTTGTTTTGTTTGGGTTTTTCAATGTTTTTATTACGAATTATTAGGAGGAATTTCTTATGAGACCCTTGGAAGGCGTTAAGGTTATTGAACTCTCCATGGTTATTTCCGCTCCGTCTGCCGGCAAAGCGCTGGTAGAGATGGGTGCAGAAGTCATCAAAGTTGAAACCAGCAAAGCCGGTGAAAACTGGCGTCAGACCCCCGCTGTTTATGCTGCTCCGATTAAGCCCGAAGAGTCCCCCATTTTCGAAAGCCTGAACTCCGGCAAGAAGTTTGTCCTGCTGAACCTGAAGGATCCGGCAGACATGGAAAAGATGAAGAAGCTCATCTGCGGCGCAGACGTCTTCATGTCCAACTTCCGCAAAAAGGCACTGGAAGGCATGGGCCTCGGCTATGAAGCCCTCAAGGCACTCAAGCCCGACCTCATCTATGCTGTTATCACCGGTTACGGCGAGAAGGGCCCCCGCAAGGACGACCCGGGATATGACAACACTACTTACTGGGCCGAGACCGGCGTTATGCGCGACCTCATTATCCAGAATGAAGAAGGCACCGGTCTTCCGATGAACGGACCGGTCGGCGGCGGTGACACCGTTGTCGGCGCCTGGATTGCCGGCGGCATTTCCGCAGCTCTCTATAAGAGAGAGAAGACCGGCGAAGGCACCTACATCACCTGCCCGCTGTACGGCGCCGGTATCTGGGCCTTTGCTCAGCAGAGCATCGGAACCCAGTATGGCTATGTCTGGCCGAGAAAGTACACCCAGATGCCTCCCACCAACGCTCCGTACCTCACTGCGGACGGCGACTGGATTATGACCTCCATGTCCAAGTATGACGAGCAGTGGCCGCGCTTCTGCTATGCCTATGACATGGAAGATCTGAAAGATCACCCGATCTACAGCAAACGTGCCAACACCGTCGCGCTCGAGCCGCGTGCCGCCTGCGTCAAGGAGATTGCCTCCCGCGCAAGAAAGTGCAAGACCGAAGACGTCGTCCGTCGTATGAAGGAGATGGATCTTGTGCATTGCGTCATGCCGCATATGGCTGCCAACTACAGCAGTGAGCAGGCAATTGCCAACGGCGATGTCGTTCCCTTCACCTATGCCTCCGGCAAGAGCATCATGATGCCGAAGCCGCCCATTCGCTTTGACGACTATGAAGCCCTGCCCCACAAGCTCTGCGGCGTTCCCGGCGCAGACAACGAGGAAGTCTTCAAAGAGTTCGGCATCGAATAATTTCTTCGATCGATTCAATTTTGATTTCTCAAACAATAAAGAAGGATATCCCGTTTTCGGGATATCCTTCTTTCCTTTTATTCTTACTCCATCATGGAAATCTCTGCTGTCTTCCCTCCGCCTGAGACTGCATCCGAGTGAAATCGTCCCAAGTGTTCCAGAATCTTGAACGAGAACAGCAGCCGGAACCGTACGTCCGGGGAATCCAGATCCAGGCCGAGCGTATCCCTGATCTTCTCAATTCGGTAGAGAACACCGTTTCGATGCATATGGACCCGGCGCGCTGTGAGCGCGACATTCCGTTCGGATGCAAGGTAAACATACAGCAAGGTCAGATTATCCAGCGAGTTTCCGCCCCGTTCATCCTTCAGGTCCTCCAGATACCGTACATAGGATGCTTCCAGCGGAAGCTCCTGTTCATATACCGAGAGGATATCGTGCATATAATACTGGGAATAAAAGAATACCCTTTCCTTTTTTCCGGCATACTTCTCTCCCTGCAGAATTGCCTGCGCCGCCTGTTTATAGGCGTTTCGGAATCCCGTAATATCCGGAAAGCTGAGGCTGACGCCCATGTGTGCCTGGTTTGACTTCAGCGTCTGCATCAGGGAATTCCAGTCTTCTTCAAAATCAGCACGCCCCTTGACCCCGACTCTGTGCCAGTCATGGAACATGATCAGCACGGAGCCGTGATGCTGGAAAATCCCGTAGTTTTTCACCGCGCAGTAGATTCGCAGCTGATTGACGATCTGCGCGGCAATTATCTCGTTCATGTTTTTGCCCCGGATCAGTCCGAGGCGGAATTCCCCTTCATAGGGAATATGCAGGCGCACACAGCGGTCATGCAGGAAGTCATGGTCATTGCGCTCACTGTTGATGAGGTCGTCGATCATCTTCTGCTGGATGGGCAGGGCTTCGTCCTCCCGCAGATGGACAAACATGTACTTTCCTATTGCATCGGTAAACCAGAGATAGCACAGCTGCTCAAAGAAGGTCGGATCCGCATCGATAAAATAGCATCCGATGAAGAAAACCGTGGCGCCTGAGCGCCGAAACGACCGTACCAGAAACGGCACGCCGCTGATCGTCGAATCCGCCTGGTACAGGATCGGCCTTTGGAATTTCTGCTCATTTTCAAAGTAGCCTGCGGCGGCCATCAGATCCAGATCGTCCTTGTTGTAGAAGTTTCTCCGGAGGATCTCCTTTAAATATTCGTTCTCAACCGTCTCTCTGGTGCGGGCGACCAGATTGTACGCAGAATCGACCATGACCACCAAACAGTTCGGGAAAAATTCCTTGGCCAGATCGAACAGCGCCTGCACACCGTCTTCGGCAATAATCGCGTCCTTCAGCTTATTGGCGTATAGATTTGCCTTTTCAAACAGAGCCAGCAGCCGATCGGTGATCTCCACCAGGTTCGTCCCTTTTCGGAGCAGAAATACATTCGCCAGCTCCTCAGCCTCCGGACACTCCGTAGTGACCAGGCAGATTCTCGACAGCTGCTCACCGGGAATATCGGAAAGCCGCCCCGGCGAGCAGAGATACAGGGTATCCTCCTCCGGTTCCCTGTTCCCAGGGAAATAGATCCGAACATTCCGGAATCCGCACGGCCCCTTTCCTTCCATTCGGACTGCCTGCAGCCGGTCTGCAAGACACTCCTGTATAATTTCTACTGAAAGAATCACAACCCTCATCTCCGATGATCAAGATCGTTTCATTGATACACACAGCGTGAAAAATATATATACAAATACTATCAAATCTGCTAAAAAAAGGCAACTGTTATTTCTGAGAGCGGCAGAAAAAACGATCGGCATTCTGCTGATTTTCCCATTATTTTTCACAATATTCCGCCTCTCTTTTGTGCGTTATTGACAAATAATTCGAAAAAACGACAAAAAGCCGTGTTTTTCTTTCAGATTTTTTTCACAAAGATGCCGATTCTGTCAAAGTGATAATTTGGAACTATTACACTTCCACAATTTCTGACAATATGTTTAACTTTGAACACACGATTAATATGGGAGCAGACCGCGGGCATTTCTGTTGCAGGCTGGACGCTGTGCAATGCAGAAAGTGACGCGGGCAGGGTGTTATCATGGAGCGAACAAAATTTAGTAAAAAAACCGGCTTCGGTCAGATTTTCGATACAACCTTTCAACGCTGCCCGGATAGAGAGGCCATTGTCTACGGCAATTGGCGTATTTCCTATCGGCAGCTTGAAAGGTTAATTTATCAGACCGCTCATTTTCTGGAGGCCCAGGGCCTGCGCAAGGGAGATCGCGCCGCCATTATCTCCCGAAACTGCCCGGAATTCTTAATTGCGGAATTTGCCATGTATCGGCTCGGGATCATTCCCGTGAAATTCAACTGGCGTCTGACCCCCGAAGAAATGATCTATATGCTGGACTACAACGGGGCCTCCTATGTGTTCCTGCGCATGGAGAACCCGGAATGGGGCGAAAGGCTGATTGCCCATTATGAAGGGCGTCTGCCGTTCTTTGTCCTGCGCGGCAGCGGCGAAGAAGATTCCAGCCTGATGCAGGCCATTCATTCCATGCCTTGTGATCCCGTCGAACTGGAAATCGGCGATGACGAGGTCGCCTGCCATGCACACACCAGCGGCACAACCGGCCACGCCAAGACGGTTGTCTACACGCATGGCTGCATGCTCAACGAAATTGAAACTGTTTCCGGTCTCTATGGCTACGAGGACGGCCAGCGCTATCAGTACATCGCCCAGCTGTTCCATTCCGCGGCCATCGGGGCGCACCTCTCTCTCTGCACCGGCGGTACGCTGGTGATGATGAACTCCTTCTCTGCGGACACCTATATGCAGAGCCTGGTTGCGGAGAAGATTTCTGCGATCAGCGTCGTCCCGACCGTTCTGAAGTGGATCCTTGATGAAATGGATGCAAAGCACTATGACCTGAGCCGAATCCGCGTGATCCGCTACTCGACCTGCCCCATCCCTCCCGTACTGCTGGATCGGGCCATGAAGAGCCTGAACTGTGTCTTCTATCAGTCTTATGGCATGACCGAGATGTGCAGCATTGTTACCGCGCTTCTTCCGAACGACCATCTCACCGATCAGGGCGCGCATCTGAAAACGGTCGGACGTCCGATTCCCGGCGCGCATGTGAAGATCCTGGATGAAAGCGGCAAAGAGTGCGCAGTCGGCGAATCCGGCGAAATCTGCGTACAGGGGCCCGGCCGCATGAAGGAATACCTGGGCAAGCCGGAACTCACCGCCCAGAAGTTCCGGGACGGCTGGTATCACACCGGGGATATGGGATATCTGGACGAATACGGGTATCTGAATATTTCCGGCCGCATCGACGACATGATTATCTCGGGCGGCGAGAACATCTATCCCAATGAAATCATCAACGTAATCATGCAGCTCAACAACGACGTCTCCGAGGTTGCCGTATACGGTGTCCCGGACGAGACCTGGGGAGAGCACGTGAAGGCCAGCCTGGTTCTGGTGCCGGGCAGCAAGCTGACTCCCGAGGACATCCGGCAGTATTGCCGGAACAACATGCCCCATTTCCGCGTACCCCGTGAAATCGAAATTCTTCCCTCCCTTCCCAAAAACCCCTCCGGCAAGGTGCTGGTCAATGAGCTGAAAAAACGAAGCGCCAAGTAAGCTCTGGCATTCTACGCAATAATCTGGCAATACTCTCTCAAATCTTTTTATTTATTCAGAGGAGTTTTCTTGCTATGTACAAACAGCTGTTCACCCGCAACACAGGCGTAAGCCAGTTCCTGGACGATCCGGTTCAAAGGTGTCCGGATCGGGAGGCAATCGTCTTCGGAGAAACCCGCATTACCTATCGGCAGTTGGGCGACCTGGTCAATCAATGTGCACATTTTCTACGGAAGGAAGGGCTGAAGCAGGGCGACAAAATTGCCGTCATCACGCGTAACTGTCCGGAGTTTATTGTCGCCGATCTTGCGATTCTGAAAATCGGCGGGATCTCGGTCAAATTCAACTGGCGTCTGAGTCCCGAGGAGATGGAATATCTTCTGGATCTGAACGAAGCTCGTTTTGCATTTCTGCGGCCGGAGAGGCCGGAGTGGGGCGAAGAGCTCCTCCGGCATTATGAAGGCAAGCTCCGGTTCTTTCAGCTCTCCGACGAGGACGGGAACTCCAGTCTGTTCAACGCGCTGGCCCCGATGCCGAAAGATCCCGTTACCGTAGAAGTCGGAGAACATGATGTGGCCTTTCACATGCACACGAGCGGCACAACCGGAATGCCGAAATGCGTCGCATACGGCAGCGGCAACTATCTGCGCGAGATGGAG
>JAEEGL013193759.1_pt1 | contig 10875 bp, 9 predicted proteins | sample 9134231 | NCBI WGS metagenome assembly JAEEGL01 (sample SAMN16246548, study PRJNA631951) | gut metagenome | biome: gut microbiome; feature: rumen; material: fiber-attached | host: Bos | place: Iran: Karaj | collected 2018-10
AATAGAATGAAAAAAAGAGTTATTTGTTTACATGATGGAGTACTAATCTCTGATAAAGAGGGAGGAGCTTATATAGAAAATGAAGATAATTAGAATAATAGGTAAAGGTATAAAAGATGCTTTTAAAAGCGTATTTAGAAACTTTTCTTTATCAATAGCATCTATTTCTTGTATAGCTATTACTTTAGTTATTGTAGCAATTGCTTTAATTGCAACATACAATGTTAATAACATAACTAAGAAAATTGAAGGTGTACTTGAAATAGTAGTATTTGTTGATAGAGATGCAGATGAAGATGATGAAAAATATGTAGGAGAATCTATAAATAAAATAGATAATGTAGATACATCTAAGACTCTTTTTCATACTAAAGAAGAATTAGCTACTCAATTAAGAGAAGAAGATCCAAGTATGGCTATAATTCTAGATACTTTAGAAGAAAATCCATTACAAGCTTCATATGTAGTTTCTGTTAAAGATGTTACTAAGATTAGTGATACAGCTGAAGAAATAAATGAAATTCAACATGTTACTTCAGTAAGATATGGTGAAAATATAGTTAATAAATTATTAAATGTATTTAGCATTTTAAGAAATGGATGTTTAGTTGCAGTAGTTGCTTTAATTGTTGTAACCGCATTCTTAGTAGGTAATACTATTAAAATTACAATATTCTCAAGAAGACAAGAAATTCAAATAATGAGACTTGTAGGTACAAGTAATACAGTTATTAAACTACCATTCTTAGTAGAAGGTTTTGTACTAGGAATTATTGGTGGATTTATTGCATTAGGTATTTCATTATTTGCATATTATTTTATATTCGATTATACAAATGGAACTTTATTTACAAATTTAGCTCCACTTGTTAGTCCTTCATCAATTTCACTTAATACTGCGATAATCCTTTTAGCTGTTGGAGGACTTGTAGGTATGTTTGGTTCAATCATGTCTGCTAGAAAGTATTTAAAGATATAATGAAGAAAACAGGTAAATTATTATTAGTATTTATTTTAGTTTTATTTGTTACAATGACACCAGTTATTGTTTCTGCAGGTACTAATGCTAAAACATTAAAAGAATTACGTGCAGAATTACAACAACTTAAAAACAAAAAAGCACAACAAGATGCCAATAAGAATGCTACTAAATCAAAAATTAGTAATGCTAAAAATGATATTGGTAACAAAAAAACTGAAATTGAAACAAATACCAAAGATATTGCAGATGCAACTGCAGAATCAGAACAATTAACTATAGAAATTGAAGAAGGAAAAGTAAAACTAGATAAGTTAATGTCTGTATATCAAATAGCTAGTGAAAATAATACATATCTTGAATATGTATTTGATTCAAAAACTTATGATGAATTAGTTTATAGATCAGCTTTATCAGAACAACTTATGGATTATATTAATGATTCAATTGATAGTTGGAATGATAAGATTGAAAAGAATGATGCATTAAAAATTGAATTAGCTGAAAAGTCTAAACAACTTGAATCAGACATTGATAGTTTATCTACAAGTATTGATCAATGGGGAACTTACTTAAATAAATTAGAAGAAGGTTCTGTATCTATAAAAGAAGATATTTCAAGTACTGAAGAATTAATTAAGTACTATACATCTATTGGCTGTGGGGAAAATGAAGATCTTGAAAAATGTGCTTCTGTTAAAGGAGATACAAGATTTATAAGACCACTTAATAAAGGAACTTTAACTTCTTATTATGGTTATAGAACATCACCTACAACAGGTGCTAAAAATCAATTCCATAGTGGTGTAGATATTGGTGGTAACTCTGAAGGAACACCTGTATATTCTATAGCTAATGGAATGGTTGGTAAAATAATTAGACAATACTCATGTGGTGGTAACATGGTTTATGTATATCATACAGTTAAGGGTGTTCAATATACTTCAACATACATGCATTTACTTACTATTAATGTAAGTGTAGGTCAATCAGTAACGAGCCAAACACAAATAGGAACAGTTGGTGGTGGAAAAGGAACTAGAGCTTGGGAACAATGTTCTACTGGAGCTCACTTACACTTGAGTTTAGCAACTGGATGGTATGGTAAAACATATACAACATCATCTCAATGGAAATCACATTTATTAAATCCAAGAGATTATGTTTCAATACCAGCTAAAGGACAATGGTTCTATTCTAGATATTAAAAGGTGATAATATGAAAAAGAGAATATTAGGTGCTACTATTCTTGTTGTATTATTAGTTCCTGCACTAATTATAGGAGGCAGACTATTTAAAATAGTTGCTTCCTTAATTGCTTTTGGTGCAACTTATGAATTAATAAAAACAACAACTAAAAAACCAAATAAATTAATATACTTATTAAGTTTTATATATGTATTTGCATTTATGCATTTCCATTTTGTTAAGACACTTCTTAATTTCGAAGCACTTACAATGGAATCAATGTGCATCCTTATGCTAGTAAGTATGTTATTTTTATCATTATTCTTAAAAGATAAGTATGGTGCTAATGATGCTTTAAAAGTTATTGGTATTATTCTTTTCTTAAGTTATTCATTTAACTCTATTATGAGTATTTATAATGAATCTATTTTACAATTAATATTCATAGTTATTATTGCTACTATGACAGATATATTTGCATTATTTGGTGGTATGTTAATAGGTAAACATAAACTTACTTCAATAAGTCCTAAGAAGACTATTGAAGGAAGTATTGTAGGCTTAATAATTTGTACTATGATAGCTACTACTTATTATTTAATTGCTATCAATAATAGTATTGGATTAAAAATAATTCCAGTTATTATGATATTAAGTATTGCTGGTCAACTTGGAGATTTATTCTTCAGTTTGATTAAAAGAGAAAATGATATTAAAGATTATTCTAATTTAATTCCAGGACATGGTGGAATATTAGATAGATTTGATAGTTTAATCTTTATAGCACTTACTTATAGTTTTATATTAAGTATTATTTAGGAGGGTTTTATGACTAAAAAGAAACAACAAGAAGAAACAACAACATCATTAAAAAGTGTATTAGAATTAATTGCTATTATTATTGGTATAGTTATTATTTTAGTATTCTTTCCACATTCAGTTGTATGGAATATAACAGTTCTTTTACTTATGTTAAGTTTATTAATTACAGTTCATGAATTTGGACATTTCATAGCTGCTAAAAAGTTTGGTGTACATGTTTATGAATTTGCAATTGGTATGGGACCAAAAGTAATTGAATTTAGAAGAAAAAATGATCCAACAAAATATACTTTAAGAGCACTTCCAATTGGTGGTTATAACCAACTTGCTGGTGAAGTAATGGAAGATGATGAGGATTTAAAGAAAGATGCATTTATGTGTAATAAACCTAAATGGCAAAGAATAATTATTCTCATTTCAGGTGTATGCATGAATTTCTTACTTGCAATTATTTTCTTATTTGTTCTTTCATGTATATGGGGTTCAGCTGAACAATCATCTATTGTAACTGGCGTTATTAATGGATCTAGTGCAGAAGAAGTAGGTATAGTTGAAGGAGATAAGATTCTTAAACTAAATGGGCATGATGCTTCAAACCTAGATAGTTTAAATGTAGTTAATCTACTTAAACATGATGGTGATATTAATGAATATGTTATTAAACATAAAGATGGTTCAAAAGATACATATAAAATTGAATTAAAAACTTATGTTTTAAATGTTAATACTGGTGAAACAATTGGTAAAGTTACTGAAGAAAACACAGTAGATAAAATATTAGAAGATAATAATTTAACTAAAGAAGATATTGTAGAATCTAAACTTGCGGGAATGACTTTTGATACTCAAAGAAAGAAAGGTATCTTAAGATCTATTAAATATGCTTTTTCTAAGTTTATTAATACAGCTGGTTTAATGTTTAGAATTATTTTCTATCTAATTACTGGTTCTTTAGGATTAGATGCTTTATCTGGTCCAGTTGGAATGTATACAGTAGTTGATACTGCAACTAATGTAGGATCAGCATCTTATGGATTATATAATTTAATATATTTAACTGCATATATTTCAATTAACTTAGGAGTAATGAATATACTTCCATTCCCAGCATTTGATGGTGGACAATTAATGTTCGTAGCTTATGAAATAATTACTCGTAAAAAAGGTAATCAAAATGTTGAAGCTGCAATTAATTTAATTGGATTTATATTAATCTTTGCACTTATGATATTAATTACTTATAAAGATATATTTAAACTTATAGGATAAGAGACTTTAGTCTCTTTTTCTATATTAAGAAAGGATCTAGATAAATATGATGCTTATTGAAGAATTAAGATTACATGAAAATAATGATAATAAAGGATATATTGAAGAATTAATTGATATTATTAATGAAGATAATATTATTTCGCTTGAAGAGTTAGATAAGTATGAAAAAGGATCTATTACTGAAGATTATTCAATTGAAGAGAAAATAAAAAAATGTATTCATCTAATTGATACTTATCCATTTGAATATGATGGATTGTTATCTAAAGATATTCAAGAACTTAAAAATGAAAGAAAGTTAATGGATGAAGGTTCACTAGAAGATTGTATCTTACATATTGTAAAATATTATTACTTAACTAATAGAGATAATCCTTTTCCATATCAAACATATAAATTTATTGTTCAAGATAAATTATAAAAAAGAATTTAAAAAATTCTTTTTTTTTATTAAATATTATTTAGTTTAAAAACTCTCTAGAGTATAATTAAACTAGGTGAGAATAATGATATTCGTATATATTATTTTAGGTGTAATTATTATTTTATTTATTACTGTAGTTATACTTGCTATTCGTAAATACAATAATGAAGAAGTATCTAAGGAACTTGAGTATGTTTCAGAAAACTATAATGTAGACGAAATAAATGAACAAAATACAATAAAAGATGATTTAGTTACGAATCAAGTAAGTGTTACTCAAACAGAAGTAAGTGAAACAACACAAGTTGTTGATAATAACCCAATTGTAAATGAAACAGTTAACACTAATGTACAAGCACCTGTTGATAATACACCACCTCCAGTAATTGATTTAAAGATTCCTGAAAGAACTGATGAAGAAATAGCTGTTGTTGATACTGCTATTAAAGAAGATGTTGTTTCAGAATCAGTTGAAGTTAAAGATAATTCTTTAAAAAGCGAAGAGTCAGGAGAAGAAATTAAAATTGTTGATAATAGTTTAAAAGTTGAAGAAAGCGGAGATGCTGCAGTTGTTATTCCAGAAGAAACTCCAGTTAGTAAACCAACTGTACAAGAAGTACCTAAAGATATTACTGATTATAAAGGCCAAGCCTTTAATAATACATTTGATGGTAATACAACTATTAATAAAGATATTAAAGTTGAAAGTCCTGTACCTAAAGATTTAAATAAAACTGAAATATGGGATATGTCTGAAGTAAGGAGTGAATTAAATTCTAATGAAAAAAATTAAAGAATTAAAGAATGTTATTTTAGAATATCCTGATGAAAGAGAATTAAAAGAAGACGAATTAGAGCAACTAAAGATGCAAAAAGAAAAACTTATGCAAACTAGAATAGTTGTTTCTAAAGAAGAAATTTTAAGAAGACTTGATGATTTAGACAGAGGATATACAAGATAGTATATCTTTATTTGTAAAGGAGAATAAATATGCGTGAGAGGGTTTATTCAAAAGATAAAAATAAAAGAGGATTTACTTTAGTCGAGTTACTTGCTGTTATTGTAATACTTGCAATTATTATGTTAATAGCAATTCCTGCGGTATTGAATACTTTGACAGCAGCAAAAAGAAAGTCATTTGTAGAGTATGTCGATAAAGTTTTTTTAACTACACAAAAGAAAGTTTTAGAAGAAGAAGTAAGCAGTATCTCTTCTCCAGGATGTAAGGTTTATAAAATAAAAACTGATTTAGGGTTATCTTCGACTGGAAGTTATGATGGTTTTGTTTTAGTAAAAAAAGATGGATTTAATGAAGATGCTTATTATATAACTATGCATGATGATGAGTATAAGATTGAAAGTTATCTTTATAATGGTTCTTTAAATTCTGATAATATTGATATATATGTTGCAAGTGAAGAAGTAGACATAGATAAAGCGTGTGCAATGGCGGGATGTACTTCTTGTAGTGTTGAAGATAATCAAACTGCAACAGGTATTTGCGATAGTATTCAAGCTGTAAATGATTCTAATCCAGGTGAATTTAATGGTAGTGGATCAAAAGCAGATCCATATAAAATAGAATCAATTGAAGATTTAGTTGCTTTATCTAGAGGAACAAATGACGGTTCACTAGCAGCTAATAAATATTATAGACTTGAGTTAGATTTAAGTTTTGCATGTGATAAATCATATGCTGATTCAAGTAGTACAAGTTTTGGTGATTTTAATGGTGATGGTACAACAAGTTCTATTAAAGAAGAATTGACTTCTAGTTTAGGATGGGTACCAATTGGTAATAAAGATCATCCATTCTCATCAACAATAATTGGTAATAATAAAAGAATATATGGTTTATATATGAACCATAGTGAAAAGAAGTATGATTATGCTGCATTTATTGGTTATTTTAAATCTAGTAGTAATAATGAAATAATTAGTAATGTTTCATTCTTAGATTTTAATATTAATGCAATTGCAACTAATGTTGGTGTTGTAATGTCTTATGTTTATTTTGATGGAGTTACTGGAAAGATAGATAATATTACTACTTCTGGTACGTTTACTAGTAAAGCTGAAGGTTATTATGGATCATGCGCTGCTGTTTTATCAAAAGCTGATTATGATAGTAAACAAGATATTACAAATATTGTTAATAAAGCTACTGTAAGTTGTAGTGGTGGAGATAATTCTGGTAGTGTAATTGGTTATGCAAATTACGGTAAAATAGAAAACATTTATAATTATGGTGTTGTTTCACTTAATGGTGGATGGTCAGGTGGAGTTCTTGGTCAAACAAAAGTTGGAACTAAAATAGAAAATGTTTATAACTATGGAAAAGTTGTTAGTAAAAATACATCTTATACAGGTGGTGTAATGGGTTATTTCCAAAATGGTACTATGAATAAAATATATAATTATGGTGATTTTGAATGTCAAAATGGTTACTGTGGTGGTATTGTCGGTGGTTCTTGGAATGATAATGGTTATAGAGATTTGTTTATATCTAATATTTATAATTATGGAAATGTAAGTGGATCTGCAGATACAATGGGTGGATGTAATGGAAAGTTAACATATACTCATGAAATTAATGCTTATAATTATGGTAATGTAACTTTTGATGGTGGATGGTCCAGTGTAGGTGGAGTAGTTGGAAATGTAAATGGATATGCTCTTTTATATAATGCTGGAAATAATGGTAAAGTTTCAGTTACTTCAAACGATTATACAAGAGTTGGTGGAGTAGTTGGTTATGGTGAAGGTATTATTTCTAATGTATATAATACTGGTAATATAATAACAACAAGAAAATCTGCTTCTAGGACACAAATGAAGATTGGTGGTTTAGTTGGAGGTGGTTCTTGTAAAAACTGTTATTCAATTGGTAATATTGATCTAAATGGAACCATTGATGCTGCTGGTAATAATGATAGTGATCAAGTTGGATTAGGATTTGGTGAAACAAATACTAAGAATTTAAGTAATGTATTTGTTGTAGGAAAAATTACAAATAATATTAATAAAACATCTTGGGGAAATAATTATAGTGCAATTGCTGGATATTTTAGTAGTTCTTATAGTGATTATTGTAAAAATTATTATGCAAAAGCTGAAATTAGTGGAATTCCTTCAGTTGGTTTAATGGGTGGAGGCATAGTAAGTTGGACTGATAAATATGAAAATTTCTATGTTGATTTAGATACAGATGCTAATACAGTTTTTGATGGAGTCTCAGCTAGTTCTGATCAATGGGATAAGTATTACTATAATTTGAAAAATGTACCAGCTGAAAAGAAAATTGATTTTGCTAAAGCATATGATTTTACTCAAGTTAATGATAATTGGTTTAAAAACACATTGAATTTAGGTAATAGTTTTAAATATGAAAGTGGTAAATATCCAAAATTATATAAATTATTACCAAATGGAAGTACAACAAGTGAATTACTTGATGGTCAAAAGGATATTGCTATTAAATAAAGGAAGATTTTTTCTTCCTTTTTAAAGTGTCTTATTGTTAATAATAAAAAAATATATTATATTTAGTATAGGTGATTGTAATGAGTTTAGGTTTTAAAAATAAGAAGGGTTTTACTTTAGTAGAATTACTAGCGGTTATAGTAATACTTGCAATTATTATGTTAATTGCAATACCAGCAGTATTAAGTACATTATCTACTGCTAAAAGAAAAGGATTTGCTGAATACGTAGATAAGGTCTTTTTAACTACACAAAAACAAGTACTTGAAGATGATGTTATGGGTAAACCAATTGTTGGTTGTAAAACATATTATCTAAAGACAGATTTAGGATTAAATAGTACTGGTAATTATGATGGATTTGTTTTAGTTAAAAATGATGGTTTTAATGATGTTATGTATTATATAACATTACATGATGATGAATATAAAATTGAATCTTATTTATATGATGGTTCATTAGATGTTAATAATTTATTGAAATATAGTGAAGATGAAGAAATTAATAATGAATTAACTTGTAGTGTTGCTGGATGTAGTTCTTGTTCAAGTGATGAAAACATGTCTGCTGGTGAAGTATGTTCTAGTATTACTCAAGTAAGTGATTCTACACCTGGTACATTTAGTGGAAGTGGTACTTCAGGTGACCCTTATAAAATAGAGTCAATTGAAGATTTAGCTGCTTTAGCTAAAGGAACAAATGATGGTTCATTAGGTACAAATAAGTATTATAAATTAATGGTAGATTTAAGTTTTGCTTGTGATAAATCATATGCTGATCCAACAAGTGGTTTAAAGAGTGAATTAACAAGTGGTACTGGATGGACACCAATTGGAAATTCAACAAATCCATTCAAATCTTATATAGATGGTAATAGTAAAAAAATATATGGTTTGTATGCTAATGGTTTTAGTGGTGATCATTTTGGTTTAATTGGATATGCAAAACCTGATAGTCTTCCTGGTGTTATCTCAAACATTTCACTTTTAGATGCTAATATTAATGTTCCTTCTAAATATTCTTCTATTGCAATTGGATATGTTGAATTCAGTAATTCAACTAGTGGAACTACTAATACAATATCTAATATAAAAACTTCTGGAACTTTAAAGAGTACAGGTGGTGTTAGTGGAGCAGGAGTTGCATATGCTGATGGTAATTATAATTATTTAATAGAAAATATAATTAATAATGCAACTATTAATCATAATCCTTCTGGTTATGATAAACGAACAGGTGGAGCAATTGGATATGCAGGTAATGGATTAATTAATACCGTTTATAATTATGGTGACATAGATGTTAATTCTTCGAGTGTTGGTGGAGCAATTGGTTATACAAATTATACTCAAGTAAATAATATATATAATTACGGAAAGATTTCATCAGGGACTGCTTCTCATGTTGGTGGAGTAATTGGAACTGTAAGTAATAAAATGAGTAATGGAAGTGAAACACTTAATAATAATTTATATAATTATGGAAGTATTTCTGGTAATTTTGGAGATGTTGGCGGTGTAATGGGAAGATTAGCTAAAACTATAGCAATGAATGCTTATAATTATGGAGATATAACAGCTACACAATCAAATGGTGGTTATATGGGTGGTATAGTAGCTGATTTGAATTATGCAGCTGAATTATATAATGTAGGTAATCATGGTAATTTATATTCACTAGATGATAATATGGTTGGTGGTATTGTTGGTTATTCTGAAGGTGCGTTAAAAAATGGTTATAACTATGGTAATATCACTTTTAATAGAAATAATAGTAGTAGTGTTAGAATGGGAGCAATTGTAGGATATGGTCATGCAGTTAACTGCTATTCAACTGGTAATATTAACTTTAATAAAGTTGCTAGTAGTGATTACATAGGATTTGCTTTAGGTCAAAATATGACTAATAAGGATGGAATACATAATATTTATACAATTGGTGATTTAATTAATACTGGTACAAGAGAAGTCCGTAAATATGATTATTATTTTGGAGCAATTGGAAATCTATCTTCTAGTAGCTCTATATATCCTAATAATATTTATATAAAAGGAAAAATAGTTGGTGTTAGTCATATGGGAGCAGTTACTGGTTATTTAGGAAGCTCGCAAATTGAAAATATTTATATTGATATAAATAGTGATGCTGATGAAGTTCAGGATGCAAGAGGTACAGATGAAGGTAGAACAATTACTAATTATTACACTAATGTAACAGGTTCTAGTTTTACTCGTTATAAATCAAGTCCTTATGATTTTTCTCAAGTTAATGGAATGTGGTTTAGAGATACTTTAAAATTAGGTAACCATTTTAAATATCAAGATGGATTATATCCTAAAGTATATAAGATATTACCAAACGGTAATGCAACTAGTGAATTAGTTGAAGGACAAAAAGATATATCTTTATATAAATAAAGGAAGATTTTATCTTCCTTTTATTATGTATAGAATTAAGTTTTTCTTTGGAAAAGGACGTATTTTAGTGTATAATTAGTTAAGGTGAGAAACATGGCAAAAAAATATGATGCTGATTCGATAAAAATATTAGAAGGATTAGAAGCTGTTAGAAAAAGACCTGGTATGTACATTGGTTCTACTGATAAAAGAGGACTACATCATTTAGTTTGGGAAATAGTAGACAATGGTATTGATGAAATCATTAATGGTTATGGTAATACTATTAAGATTATAATGAATAAAGAT
>JAEEGL014762880.1_pt1 | contig 10875 bp, 10 predicted proteins | sample 9134231 | NCBI WGS metagenome assembly JAEEGL01 (sample SAMN16246548, study PRJNA631951) | gut metagenome | biome: gut microbiome; feature: rumen; material: fiber-attached | host: Bos | place: Iran: Karaj | collected 2018-10
AAGTCCCGCAAGGATTGCTGTCGGAAAGGCAAAGAGCATGATAAAACGCCAGCTCCTTACCGCAAGGACGGCCGTGATCAGAAACCAGAGGATCAGCAGGATCACATCAAAACGGAGCTCTTTCTTTTTAACGATCCGTATGATCAGAAGGACACACATGGCCAGAGCCGCCAGACAGGGGATCAGGCCGCCCACGGCATTGATGATCCCGATATTGGTGCTTGAAAGCACGCGCATCTGGAACAGGCCTGTCAGTCCGCCTGCGATCAGGGACGGTTTTCGCATCTCAGAAATGGAAACCAGCGCATTCGGGAACAGATCCGAGCCGCTCGTAAAGACCTTAACGATGTTTCTTAAGGCGCTCGCAAACAGATCCGGATTGGTAAAAATCACCAGCGCGCAGACAAGTCCCAGGAAGATCCACTCCAAAACCAGCTTCTTTGCAGTCCCGGTACGCTCCGCTTTAGGCACAAAGCAAACAGAAAGCACAAGATAGATCAAAAGCGCAATCGCAAGAATGCCGGCAAACATATAGTAGATGTACCAGGACGCAAACAGGGCAAGGAAACTTAAGCCGAACAGGACCGCATACAGGATCCGCCTGCCCCAGAGAATGGCCGGTTTATCCTCTTTTCTGTCATTTTGCAGGGAATCGACCAGAAGGATGCCGAAACAGAACAGAAAACAGGAAGACCAGGAAATGACCGTATCCGTATCATAGAAGCCCGGAACCGTATGCACAAAGTATCCGTAATTGACCGCGGCAAGGAGCGAAGAAACGATGGCTGCCAGAATCCCCCTGAGCCTGCATGTGATGATAAATACGGGGATCACGACCAGCGCCGAGAGAAACGGCGCCAGCCAGTATGCAACCTGTTCCGTGGAAACATCCGAAAACAGAGACAGGAACGCCCCCACGCAGATCGCGCACCGGGCCAGGAGCGGACGATAACCGGAAGCACTCCTGCCTTCGGGCGCAGAGCTAAGCGTATCCCAGGCAACCCCGTCTTTGACCGTTTCTCCGGCATGTCCGTATTCGATGATATCCTTTGTCATCCGCAGATGATAATAGGAATCCATCTCTGTCAGATACGGGACGCCGGTTTCGGGATCCATATAGGCCTCGCCCAGCTGCGTGACGACTTTATGATTGACCAGATAGCGGAACGAAAAAGAAGCCGCCATGATCAAAACGATCAGTCCTGCGCCGATCAGGTATTTTTTAAAGCCGGAGTTCTTTGTTTTCATGTTTTTAAGTTTCCTTTGTTTTTATAGATTATTTCTGTCTTTTTATGTATTTTGCGATCGTTTCCAGGATGAAACCATCCTTTAGCGCCAGCAGAAGAAGCAGGTAGAGGATAGCGCCGCACACGATCTGCAAACACAGCCCCAAAACGGTATTGGGCATGAGGCGCCCGAGCAGGTACACACAGGCAGCCATAACTGTCCCGGCGATCACTCTTTTAAGGGAAAAAGCACCGATCTGCTTCAATGTCATCATTTTTTCGCAATACAGAAGATACAGCGCAGAGATCAGCATTTCCGCCAGAAGCGATGCAGCGACCGCCCCCTCTGCGCCCCAATGCGGGATCAGAAGCAGATTCAGGACCAGATTCAGCACGGCACCCGCAACCAGGTACATGGCGCTCTGAAACCGCTTTCCTGCCGGCGTATAATACTGCCGCCCCAGGCAATTGCTGATGGCAATGACGGGGATCAGCGGGAGCATCAGATAGATCAGCGTTTCAACCGGCGCAAACCCTTCCCCGAAAAAGACCGGGACCAGGTTGTGCGCGATGCCGAGCAGTCCGAATGCGCAGCCGTAGCTCATCAGAAAGACAAAATCAAAAGACTTCCGGATCCCTGTGCGGATCTCTTCCGTTTTTCCTTCGCCAAACAGATAGGAAAACCGCGCGGAACTCACCGTATTGAACACCAGAAAAGAACAACCCTGCGCCACCGCGATCCATTTGGACGCCTGCTCATAATACCCGTTCTGATACGAATTTCCGGTGATCAGTCCGATCAGCGTCTTATCCATGACCAGATAGATCGACGAAGCGATCGTCGGGATAAAAAAGATAAGGCTCTGTCTGAAATGTGTTTTCAGGTGCAGGCCGTCCCATTTGACCCTTGTCAGGTATTTGGGCAGGAAAATCCACGTGGCCATGTTGGCGCCCAAAAAGACAAATGCGTTGATCAAAAAGTAAAGTACAAGGTCTTCTTTTGACCGAATCAGTCGAAAAACAAGAATAACACCTGCAATTCTAATAAGGCAGCTCGATAATACCATAGCCCCGATCTGTTCCAGACCTGTGTAGAACCACACGATATCAAACATGCTGCCGAGTAAAAAAGGAGTCAGCGTCAGAAAAAAAATGCGATGTTCCGTGCTAAAGACGATCAAAACAGCCCAGGCAAGAATACTGACCATACCGGTCAAAATGCTCATTCCCTCGATCTGCCAGAACAGCTGCGAAACGGCCTGCCTGTTATCACGGTTTCTTGCGATCTCCCTTGTCCCGTAGCTGCTCGTTCCCAGCAGCGCAAACACAATGAAGTAGCTGATCACGGAATACGTGTAACTGTAGGTCCCGACACCGTCAGCGCCGAGCACTCTGGAAACATAGGGCATCGTGACCAGCGGGATCGCAAACAGCAGGATCTCATACAGTAACCGGTATATGAAGTTTTTCCGGATGTCCGGCATCTTTTTTTCCTGCATATGCGCTGCCGCCGTTTACTTATTTTTCTCTCCCGGACCGGACACAGGAAGATAATCGTCCACATCCACACGGTATGCCACATGGATCTCACGTTCTTCCCCGGCCGGAATTTTTTGGTAATCCCCGTACAGATTACGCAGATAATCCGCATAGGCCTTCGGGATGTTCACCGTCAGGCCGCAGAACTCCCCCTGCTCTGCCTCCGTAAACAGTTTTGCGTCAAACACTTCCCGGTTATACGCGATCCCGGAGGGAATCCCCATCAGGGAAGTATTGCGCGGATATCTGCCGAGTCTGTCGCAGACCTTCAGATAAAAACGGATCCCGCCTACATGCGAAAAAAAGGCTCCCACACATCTCCTGAACCGGTAAAAGCGCCTGACTTCCCTGTTTTTCCTGCTCTTTGCAAGGATCACAGGGGACGGATACAGATGATCCAGGCAGAACGAGGATGCGTAGAAGGAAAAATCGTAAGCCAGACCGCGGAGAGCCCTTTGCAGGCGGTTTTGCGGGATATTTTCCACCACGAAGATATCCAGCCCCACCATGTTGTAGCGCGGATTCCCCATGTAGCTGATTGAGCAGTATTTAGTCTTTTTGGCATACAGTTTCGGGATCTTGAAACAGTAGTCCCCGGATCTTAGCGGCAGGGCCAGTTCATAGCCCGTATATTGTCCGTTTTTTTGTATTTTAAGCAAAACGTCCGCAAATTTCTCAAAATCAGCCCGAAGCATCATGACGTCGATATCGTCATCCCAGGGAATGAAACCCCTGTGCCGCACCGTCCCGAGAAGGGAGCCGCCGCACATCATATAACCGATGTCATTTTCCTCGCAGATTTGCCTGAAATCCGTAAAGATCCCCAGCAGGCATGTCTGCAGGCGCTTCAGCTGTGTATCGTCAAGGCGGTATTCATCAAAGTACTTTGTGTAGACCGTCTTGCCTCTTTTGGTTATATTCTTAAACATGAATATCCACCGTCTCCCGGATCATTCCTGTTTTTGTTCTTTCTGTTGCTCTTCTGTCTCTTTGACTTCTTTTTGTTTGCCTGCTTTTTGTCCGTATTCTTCCGTTTCGCAACCTTCGTAAAGTGCCAGCCGCTGCGTCAGGTCTCGGATCTTATCATTTTGCGTCGAGATCGTAAGCGTTAAGGAAAAAACGATCATGGCAAGGAAAATAAGGCCGAAGAAGAACAGCATGTTACTCGGCGTCTCAATCCCGAAAAGCGCGCAGAAATATGTCAGGATCTGCGGAAACGCCGTGATGACCATCATGGCCGCATCCAGAAAGATCCAGGGCAGGACATACCGGATATCCGCCTTTTTGCTCTTTAGCTTTACAAACAAAAAGACCAGAAGCAGGATCCAGATCGCAAATAAAAAGATCTTCAAACGTAAACTCATCTTATCTCATCCTCTCCAAGATCACGGCGATCGTGACTTTTATCATATAATAGACGGCAGCAAAAAGGCGGATCGACGATCTCCCGCCGGCTCTTTTACGCATCCTGACAGGGACTTCCACTACCCTGCAGCCCTTTTTCAGAAGCCGTACAACACTCTCCGGCTCCGGATAATCCTGCGGGTAATCCTCGCTGAATTCCAGAATGAGCGCCCTGTTCACCATACGCAGCCCTGACGTGGGATCCGTGACCGTCGCTTTTGTCAGAAGCCGGATCAGCACCGTAAAAAAGCCGATCCCGAGGCGGCGCATGCGCGTGGACTGGTCTCCCTGTTTCTCGATAAAGCGCGAGCCGATGACCATGTCGGCATTCTTTTGCAGCAGGGCATCATATATCAGGGGAAGGTAAGCCGCATCATGCTGTCCGTCCCCGTCGATCTGCACGGCAACGTCATATCCGTTTTGGGCCGCATACCGGTAACCCGTCTGCATGGCGCCGCCGATCCCTAAATTGACCGGAAGATCCAGGCAGGGGATCTTATGAGCGCGGCAAAGATCTGCCGTTTTATCCGACGAGGCGTCATTGATCACGATCACGTCAAAATCCGGCGCTTTTTTTCTTACTTCCTCCGCCTGCGCCAAAATGCTGCTTTCTTCGTTATATGCCGGTATGATGACCAGTTTTTTCTGTTTCTCGTCCATCAGGCAAAATCACCATTTCAGATCGATCCCGCACTTTTTAATCATCATTCCGTAACAGACCAGAAAGATCTCAAAAAGATGCAGATCGTAAAGTTTTCTCACCAAATACAGTTTCCCGTTCACAAAACGGTGCGATACGACATAGGAAAAAGTCAGATAAGGGCTGTTTTTCCATCCGGGAAAGTACTTATTCAAAAATGCCGTGTTTTTGCGGACCGCGCGCCTTAGATCGATCCCTTTGTTTCCCTGCAGCCTGTGCATCAGGGATACCCCCAGATTCAGAAAGGCCACGGTATCCTCATATGCGAGCAGCGCAGGCGCTTTTTTCTCATATACCCTTCTGACATCGCGCATGGCCCGGTAAATGCCCGGAACAAAAGAGGCGTTGATCGAACTGACTATGGAATCGCGCCTGACCATGTAGCGGATCAGGGATTCGTTCACAAAAGTGATCACGTGCGCGTGCAGATAGGCCAGCTGGGAAAACATCACGTCATCCAGCGCCGCCGGAACGTACACGTTCTCATCCATGGACGTGAGCAGTTTCCGCCTGAATATCTTGTTCCAGACGGCCACGTTGACTTCGAGCATGAAGCCCGGATCCTTTTGCAGATCGAAAGCCTCATAGGCAAACTTTGTCATTTCCCTCGAAAACGTCTTCCCGCTGCTCTCATCCACGCGGTCAAACCCACAGCAGGCGATATCCGCATTCTGCGCCCTTGCCGCCAGATAGAGTTTCTTCGCATAATCCGGCAGGACATAGTCGTCCGGGTCCGCAAACCCTATATATTCACCCATGGAATGCCGGATGCCGTCCATGCGTGCCTTCCAGACGCCCTCGTTCTCCTTATCGATCACGCGGATCCTATCATCCTTTTGTTCATAAGCGCGCAGGATTTCCAGGCAGCGATCCGGCGAGCCGTCGTTGATGCAAACGATCTCGATCTCCTGAAGGGTCTGCGCAAGCAGCGCATCCAGGCAGCGCTTTAGATACCTCTCCACCTTGTAGCAGGGCACGATAATGCTGAGTTTGACTTCTTTGTGGTCTGTCCGGGCCATTCCGGTCTCCTCTTGCCGCCCCGGTTATCAGACCGGGGCATTGGGGTATTCAGATCTCTTCAATGTGAGATACGTATTCAAGGCTCGACAAAGCCTCGATGATCTCACGGTGTGTCTTGTTCTTTTTCAGCTGCTCATTTTCGATCGTCATGACGACCGTATAAACGCTGAGTTTGGTCTCACGGTAGGAACGGTTCAGCTCGATATCCTTGATCGACAGCCCGAGACGGCGCACCGTGGTGATGAAAGCATTCAGATAACGGCTTTCGGTCAGTTCCAGATGGATCTCCACATGCGCGGACCGGTTCTTTAAGAAGCCTTCCAAAGCCGACATGGCGGTCAGACTGAACAGGAGCAGCAAGGTCGAAAAAACTGCCAGAATGTACTGTCCGGCTCCGCAGGCCATCCCGATGATACAGCAGGCCCAGAGTGCGACCGCAGTGGTCAATCCGAGGATCTGGTTCCTGGACGTGCGAAACAGGGAATGCACGCTCAGCGTGGCAGACGCGACAAGAAGCGCCGCCGACATTAAATAGATACCGTTATTTAACAGGTGCTGATCCAGGATCATTGCCGTCGCGGATGCAAGACCCATCAGCATAAACGTTCTAAGGCCTGCCGAATGGCGCTTGTTGGTCCGCTCGCATCCGATCACGGCGCCCAGCACCATTGCCAGAACAACGCGCAAGAAGATCACCCAGATTTCCGTTTCCAATGCCGCTGTCATCATTTTTCTTTCTTCTCCTTTATCATCCTTCGGAGTTTTCCGTCTTTTTTCGTTTTCTTTTTATGCGCCTTTTCCTGCGCTCCGATATCTTCAAAATATAGGTCTGCCTCTTCGGAAAAGACCTTTTCATCCAGCAGATTGCTCTCTTCTTCCGCCGCAAGATCCCGCTGGATCTTTTCGATCTGCCGGATCAGTTCGTCCACCGTTGTCCCTGCCATGTCCCCTGCGGACACAGGTGATGACGTATCCGTTTCATCCGCCGTTACGCCCTCTTCCTCATCGGAATAGGAATGGGACAGATGCAGAGCTGCCTTGGCGCTCGCCGGCCCGATCAGTTCATACAGCACGCTGGAAGCCAGAATGACCGTCTGCAGCGCAATGCCCGGTTCTCCTCCGAGCGCCCTCGCGCCCAGTTCCGAAAGCCCGATGGCAACGCTGGCCTGTGGGATCAGGGCAAGGCCCAAATACTTGCTGACGGACGGGATCGCATGCACCACGCGCCCGCCAAGGAACGTACCCGCGTATTTCCCGATGATCCGAACGAAGAAATAACCGAGGCCGACGACGATCAAAGGATATTCGCCGATCGATCCGCTTTTTGAAAGCAGCGCGCCGAGATTAAAGGAAACACCGGATCTTACAAAGAACAGCATCAGGATCGGCGGGGTAAAGTATCCGATCTGCCTGAACAGCCGTTCATCTTTCGTGATGTTGATATAGACGGTTCCCATCATCATGCAGCCCAGCAGCGGGGAAGTCCCCATCAGGGCGCAGAGTCCGCAGAAGAAAAACAGCATCGTGACCGTGATGATCAGTCTGTTGTCCGAAGAATGACGCGTTTTCATGAAAAGCGCTGTGATCGCGCCAAAAACACCGCCAAGCGCGATCGCAAGCAGGTTCCACATCAGCGGTAACAGGGTGGCATTCAGCTTCACGCCTCCCGTTGCAAGCAGCGCTGTCGCGATCGAGACTGCCACACTGTAAGCCATCAGGCTCAGGATATCATCGAGCGCCATCACCTGCAGCAGCGTATCCACAAATTTGCCTTTTGCCTGCATCTGCCGGATCGTCATCATGGTGGAAGCCGGCGCCGTTGCGGAAGCCAGAGCAGCCAGAATGACGGAAAACGGCAGGGAAAGATGTAACACAAAAAAACAGAACAAAAAGACGAGGATCGTTGCGAGCGCAGACTCGAAAAGCGTGATCCAGATGACTTTGACCCCGTTTTTCTTCAAGGTTTCAAACCGGAAATATTCCCCCGTGGAAAACGCGATGAATGCTACGGCAATGTCAGGCAGAAAACTTGTTCCCGAAACGATGGAAGACGGAATCAGATCAAAACAATACGGTCCGATCAGGATGCCGGACACGATATAGGCCGTCACGTTCGGAAGTTTCAGGCGTTTCGTGATCCGCGTCATCAGAAATCCGACGATCATCATGATGGAAAGGGAAAGGATCTCGACCGCAACGGTCGAATCCACCCCGATCATTTCATAGAAGTGCATCGCAAACATACGATCTCCTCCGGATTGCTGAAGGGATTTTCAAATCTACAAAATCGGGCGGCACTTGCCGCCCTTTCTTTTTCCGAGGAATATCCTTAAAACAAACCGTTCAGAGAAGCGACCGGCGCTTTCTGCGTCTTACGCGTCTCCGCTTTTTTTGCCCGTTTTCGCTACGGAATGCATTGATGGTATCATGGATCGTCGTATAATCCCGCTGCAGCAGTTCCTCGCACATCTGTCTCTGCCAGATCTCTGCGGGCACCCGGTCCATGATGAGTTTCTGTACGCAGGCCTTGCTTCTTTCTTTGTATGCGGGCAGCCCGTTCAGTTCCTGAATGTGGGCAAGTTCCGGTCTCCACAGGATCGTGATCTTTCTTGCGGGATCTAAATCCGGGTTCGGTTTTGCTTCTCTTAAGACATAAAAATCAACCGCTCCCTGTTCTTCTGTTTCCTCGACCGTAATGATCCCCCACTCTGTCGGAACATGTTCTTCGATGTGCGAAGCATGGCTTGTTCCGACCACAACATAGTTGGCATCGAAAAATATACTGTAATCCCTGATCTGGCGTTCCAGCCTGGCATACGTATCCGCATCGCTTTTGATCTCGATCCCGCAGATCCTGTCCTCGGTGATCATGATCACATCCGCCCTGGAGCGCCCCATCTGTTTTTCCTCGAGAAAACGGACTTTTCCGATCCGTTCCTCGAGGAATGAAAACAGCGGTTCACGGATATCTTTATCATATAACATTCGTTATCTCACCGTCAGAAGTTGAAAATGCCCTGTGCTTTTTCTTCTTCGTCTTTCATTCTCTGGCGTTGCATCATGATCTGATAATCATCGAGAACCTGATTCTTCTTCTGTTCGGAGATAGCTTTCGGGATATCCAGATCTGCAAGTGTGGATCTTGCGGACATGGTGTTTTCCATGGTCAGTTCGTTTCTGTTGATGGTATATTCGAGCGCATTGGTCTGGGCGCCGATCTCGGAACGTTTCTCGGAAACCATATCGATCGCGTTTGTGATCCTGTTGATATCGAATTTGCCCGTTACATCATAGCCGTCGATGCCGAGTGCTTCCAGTGTGGCATTTGCCATCCGGATGGTCTGCCCCGTCCCGTTCGGATTCGTGGCAAGTTCCATATCCGCTTTGCTGCCGTCAAGGAGCTTCATGGTATTGTACTCGGTTCCCTTTGCGATGTCTTCGATCCCCTTCATCAGGCCGTCGATCTCCTGCTGCATCGCGTTCAGTTCTCCGGGAGAATACATGAAACTGTTGGCAGCCTTCAGGCTCAGTTCATGGATCCTTTGCAGATTATCCGTGATCTGTCCGAGCGCGCCGTCGGCAATGTTGAGCGCATCCACACCGTGTTTTGCGTTCTCCGTTCCCTGCGCAAGTCCGCCTTCCTGGCTTTTCATATTCTCGGAGATCACAAGACCTGCCGCGTCGTCCTTTGCGCTGTTGATCCTGTTCCCGCTCGCGATCTGTCCGTAGAGATCATTTGATCCGTTGATTCCATTAACAGCCATGTCGTTCACTCCTTTCCTTCTGCCGCGTCTTTTGCTTCTTCCTTTTCTTCCGCTTCCGCAAAATCAGCGCCGTTGTCTTTCTTCAGTTCTTCCTTCAGGGATGCGATCTTTTCATCACAGACCTTCAGTTTCTGCACATAAAGCGCGAGGTCCTTCTCCGGCGTATCGGCAAAAAGCTTGTAATACTTTCTTCCGAGCCTGTAATACTGCTCCTGCTTCTTGGCTTCTTCCGCCTTGATCAGGGCGTAAAGTTTGGCCGTTCCGCCGAGTTCCTTTGCTTTTTCGACCGCTGCTTCCACAAATTTTGAGATTTCTTTTAAATACTCGTCCATTTTCATACCTCCGGGTTCAGACTTTATCAGCATATTTTATGATCAGCAGCTCGACACTCAATGGCTCCGCGAGTCTGCCTGTTTTCACGGCTTCTTCGAGTTCTATGCACTCTTCGAGGGCGGAACGCGTTTTCTGTATGGAAAACCGTCTGCCCTGCTCCGCGATCTTTTTGATCGCATACTGACGTTTCCCTTTAAATCCCATTTTTTGGGCGATCACGTCGTCCCCGATCCTTTTCTCCCTAAGAAGTTTTACCTGCAACAGCTCATTAAACTGCTTTGTAAGCAACGACAGGATCCGCATCGGATCCACTTTCTCGGAAAGCATCTCATAGTAGAGATCCAGTGCCTCCCTGCGCCTTCCGCTCACGACTGCCGTAAGCATCTCGAACACATTCGCTTCCGTCTGTTTCGAACAGACCGCTTTCACATCCTCTGCCGAAATAGAGTCCCTGTCCATCGTATAGGCAAACAGTTTATCGAGTTCACTGTCCAGACAGTACATGTCATCCGGGCAGCGTTCCATCAGAAGATTCACTGCGCCGCTTGTGATCTGCTTGTGTTCTTTTTTGACACGGGACAGGATCCATGTCGTCAGCGTCTTGACATCCTGCTTCGTAAATTCGACAGCATGCCCGGCTTTCTCAATTGCCTTAAAAACCTTTGTCCCGCTGCTCACTTCGGACTCCGTCATCAGGATGATCGTGGATTCCGGGATCGTCGGGATATAGTCCGCAAACTCATCGCAGGACTTCTTGGCAAACTGCGTGTCATCCAGTTCGATCAGGCGGTATTCGGATAAAAACGGAACCGTATCGCTCAAACTGATCACTTCCCGGACGTCTGTATCCTTCCCGGCAAAATGTGAACTGTTCATATCCGAGACCGGG
>JAEEGL016022392.1_pt1 | contig 10875 bp, 8 predicted proteins | sample 9134231 | NCBI WGS metagenome assembly JAEEGL01 (sample SAMN16246548, study PRJNA631951) | gut metagenome | biome: gut microbiome; feature: rumen; material: fiber-attached | host: Bos | place: Iran: Karaj | collected 2018-10
AAGAAAAAAGATGAGAATTCATTCTTTGCCCCATTTGTGGTTGAACCTGGTGTTAAGCCTGAAGACAAGCAGTATTTTCAAGATGGCCGAATTAACATCTTGGATATCGGAAAATATGAAGAACGCAAGAATCATTTTATGCTGCTGAAGGTAATGAAGCGTCTTATTGAAAAATACCCCGAGCTTCATTTGACTATTGTTGGAGAAAGAATAGGTTCTTTTGCCCAAAACTACTATGAGTCTTTGGAAAAATGGGTTAGTGAGAACGGATTAAGCGAGCATGTATCGCTTTTTGCAAACTATTCCAGAGATGAAGTGAATGAATGTTATAAAAAAGCTGATATTTTTGTCCTGGCGAGTACAGATGAAAGCGCATCAGTCAGCAATGTAGAAGCCATGACATTTAGTATTCCCGTAATTTGCGGTTCTGGCAATGGAACAGCAGATTATACGGTACCGGGTGTTACCGGGGATATTTTCCTGGACCGTAATGAAGACGATCTGCTAAATAAGTTAGACAGAATAATTACTGATAAGAATGAAATCGTTAAAATGGGTGCCGCCGCATATGAGCATGCACGGAATGATTTTAGCTTTATGAATTATTATGATGCAGTTATGAAAGCGATTGAATTATAAAAATCAGGCAAATAGTATGTCCGGAGTGATATTGTAATGAAAAACGTTTTGTTTTTTACTCATAGCCTTAGCGGTGGAGGGGCAGAGAAGACGGTCAGGCAGATTGCCAGGCACATAAACTCTCATGATTACGGCTATAAGGTACATGTTTGTGTAGTATATGATGATCCCGCATATCATGGGGAGGTGGATGATCTTCATGTACTTAAGATCAAGTCCCAGCCTTCCGACTTGAAACTAAAAAAAGGTTTCAATGTTCTAAGACAGATTGCGGAAATGAAGAAGCTGAAGAAGGATCTTAAAATAGATACCTGTGTAAGCTTTCTTCCCGGTGCAGATATTATCAATGTTTTATCAGGTTGTGGAGAAAAGAAACTGGTCTCCGTCAGGAATAAGGATTCTAAATTTTTCCATAGTTTTTTACAAAAAATATATGTTAAAACCAGCTATGCGTTATGTGATAAGATTATTGCTGTTACTGAAGTTGTAAGAAATGATTGCATAGATTTTTTTGGTGCTCCGCCCAAAAAAGTTATAACGATCCATAATGCTATAAAAGAAGTGCCGGTGGATGACTCTGCGACAAATAAGAGACAAGACATCGATGCTTTTATTGAGGGGCATAGAGTTATCATAAACATCGGAAGACTTACCGAACAAAAAGGGCAGGAACACTTGCTCAGGTCTTTTTCAAAGGCTCTTAAAGATCATCCTGATATCAGGCTTTTAATATTGGGAGAAGGGCCATTACATCAGAAGCTTCAGGAGACCGGCGAAAAGCTGGGAATAGCTGAAAGCGTTATGCTGGCAGGTAATGTCATTAATCCTTCCAAATATCTGAAGAAATCAGAAATTTTTGTTTTGTCATCAGAATTTGAGGGTATGCCAAATGTTTTGCTTGAAGCTATGCAATGTGGCCTTCCCTGCATTTCTACAGAGTGCGGAGCAAGGGAGTTTGTTGCGCCTGCAACAGATGCTATGAAGGCAACTACTAAGCTGGATAAGGCTGAGTTTGGAATACTTGTTCCTGTATGTGGGACAAAGTCCGGCGAAATAGATAAATCAGCGGCAGAAAAAGAGAGCATTCTTGCTGATGCTATATGCATGATGCTGGATGATGATGAAATGCGAAAACACTACTCTGAGAAGGCACTGGAATGCATCGTTCCCTATAATATCGATAATATTTGCGATAAATGGGTGGATGCCATGGAAAAATGCTAATAGAAGCTTAATTGGGATATTTCTTTATGAGTGTAAAAAACGTTGTAAAAAGAATCTGTGTTGAGATTTATTATGTGCTGTATAGTGTAAAGAGAATACTGTTTGGGCCAACAGTCAGAGTAATGTCCGTTGATGAAACAATAGATGAACTTATTAACACGGACAAGAGTCTTGTTCGTTTTGGTGATGGTGAGCTATTAATGATAAGGGGACGTGATGTCCATTTCCAAAAGGCAAATCCACAATTAGAAGCTGAACTGGCAGAAATACTCAAGTATCCATATGACGGGCTTATGGTCTCCGTGCAGGATATTTTTAGCGGACTTAAGCTGTATGTGCCTAAGTCAATAATCTTTTGGAAAGAGCATTTATTATTCTATAACAAATACTATAGAAAGCTGTGTAATAAAAATCGAATCTATGCTTCTACATCTTTTTCCAGAAGCTATATAACCATTCAGGACAAAAGCCAGAGCGTCAGGTGGTTTGGTAAGATAAAAGAAATATGGAAAGACAAGGACGTAGTGATCGTCGAGGGTGCTGCGACTCGCAACGGCGTAGGAAATGACCTGCTTGATACTGCAGGTAGTGTGAAGCGCATTATCTGCCCGTCCAAAAATGCGTATGCCAGATTTGATGAAATAAGAAATGAGTGTTATAAACAATCAAAGGATGTATTGTTTCTGGTGACTCTTGGGCCTGCAGCCAAACAACTTGTCAGAGATTTGTATCTAAACGGGTATAGAGCAATTGATATTGGCCAGCTTGATTATGAGTACAGATTGTTTTTGCAAGGAGCTACTTCAAAGGATGAACCCACAAAAGCTATCGAGGGCCCTTTGGATAAGTATTTATCCGAGATACTAATAAGAATTGAATGAAGATTAAAGAGGAAAAAGTGTGATAAAAAAGATTTCTTACATAATGACAAAGAAGGAAAAGTGGTATCTGCTGTATCTTTTTGTTGTCGTTATATTTGGATCAGCAATTGAATTGGCGGCGGTTGCAGTTTTTAGTCCCTATATAGAAATGATAACCGGGCCACAAACGGGAAATGAAAGCTTTGTTTCGAAGACTTTATTAAACGTTCTGACAAATGTATTTGGATTAACCAGTAGAAGCCAGTACATTATCGGACTTTCTCTTATCATTGTATTTATTTATGTCTTCAAAAACATATACCTGGCATATGAAAAGAATATTACCTATAAGTATTCATATGATATGCAGAACAGAGTTTCCAGGAAACTTCTATTCTCTTATATGAATATGCCATACACTTTTCATCTCAAAGTCAATCCTGCCGAGCTTGTGAGGTCCATCAGATTAGATGTAGACAGTTTAACCAAGACTGTAATTCATATAATGGAGCTATTTACTGAGCTGCTGGTATGCGGAGTTCTTGGTATCTATCTTATTTTTGTAAGTCCTATTATTGCGTCTATCATTGCTATATTTCTGGCAGGTGCTGTTTTTGCCTACTTTAAGTATGCAAAGCAAAGGCTTAAGAGACTTGGAAAGAAGAACCAGGGCCTGGAAGCAGAGATCTTTAAATCAATTAATAAGTCATTAGGCGGCATCAAAGAGATCAGAGTGCTGGAAAGAAATGATTATTTTATTGATGAGTTTGCTGAAAATCTTGCAGGACATGTCAGAATTTTAAGAATTCAGCGATTGATGGCAGTTTTGCCCAAATACTGTATTGAGTCACTTTGCATAACCGGCTTAATGATCGCGGTTATTGTTATGATGGTTTTTGATGCCCGGAACATTGAGAATTTTGTTCCTCAGATTGCAGTATTTGCTACAGCTGCATTCAGACTGATGCCCTCTGTTGGAAGGATAAATGAGCATATGTCCGCTATAGACAGCAACAGTGCTTCTGTTGGTCTTATTTATCATGATCTTATGGAGGTAGAGCGAATTGGTGTCATAAGTGATACTGCTGATGAAAAGGATGAAATTACTACCTTTGACGAGATTTTGGTTAATGACCTATCCTACAGGTATCCAGATGCTGAAAAGCCTGTTTTTACGGGTGTAAATATGCATATTGGCCGTGGAAAGACAGTGGCATTCATAGGCGAATCCGGTGCTGGAAAGTCCACACTGGCAGATATTATTCTTGGTCTGCTCACACCTGAAAAAGGAACGGTAACCGCTGGAGGAAAAGATATTTTCTCTAATCTGCCATCATGGCATAAGAACATCGGATACATTCCTCAGTTTATTTATTTGTCCGATGATACCATTAAAAAGAACATTGCCTTTGGCGTAGAAGAAGATAAGATAGACGATGAAAAGGTTATCCTGGCTGCCAAGAAGGCAAAGCTCTTTGATTTTGTTCAGACACTTCCTGATGGATTTGAAACTGTCGTTGGTGAGAGGGGAGCAAGGCTTTCCGGCGGACAGAGACAGCGTATAGGTATTGCAAGAGCTCTCTATCATGACCCTGAAGTAATTGTTATGGATGAAGCAACTTCAGCACTGGATAATGATACAGAAACAGCTGTTATGGAGTCAATTGATGGCCTTCATGGCATGAAGACCATGATAATAATTGCCCATAGATTATCCACTATCCGAAATGCTGACGAAGTTTATGAAGTCGGGGGCGGGACGGTAGTAGTAAGAGAAAAGTCAGATGTTATAAAAACTTCGTGAGTCTGAATTGATTGTCATCTAAAATGGCAAGGGGGATTTAAAAGTGACACAGGTGCGTAATTCCAATCATGAATTACTGAGATTAATATCGATGTACATGATTGTTTTTATTCATGCCAACATGCATTTGGGACTGTTCGTAAAGGGCAGCACCTTTGAGATTTATAACAGCATAGTAAATGGCATCTGTAACACGGGGGTTACACTTTTTATACTGATTTCAGGATATTATGGGATTAAATTCAGCATTAAAAAGCTTGTAAAGCTGGAATGCCTGATGGTATCCCTATCTCTTGTTGAATTTGTTTTAATCTTTATCTTTATGAGAGAGACCATGACAAATGCAGAGCTTCTAAAGCAGCTGGTTAAGTCAGTTCTCCCTTTTATCACCCGCAAATATTGGTTTTATTCAAGCTATGTTTGTCTGATGATCTTTAGCCCATATATTAACAAGCTGGCAGATTCTTTGGAGAAAAAAGAATACAAGAGACTGCTGGCTTGCTTCGTGGTTATTTTCAGCGTTTTCCCAACCATTTTTTACTTTGAAATTATGCAGGATACCGGAAAAGGTGTTGTTCAGATGCTGATGGTATATCTGATTGGCAGATATCTTAAGCTTCATGTGGACTGCCAGGAGATCTGCAGGGATAATAAGGGAAAACTTGTTGCCCTGATGGTCGGTCTATGGCTGATCAATGGCCTTTCCCATGCTTTCCCAATAGTTTATGGTGATGTTTATCACGTTCTTACAAAGGATAACAGCATAACCAATATAGTTCTTGCGGTTGTGATCTTTATCCTGTTTTCAAACGTTCATCTTCAGTCAAGGACTGTTAATGCAGTCAGCAGGCAGCTTTTTTCAGTATTTGCTCTTGAGTACAATGCGATAGTTATTATTATGTTCCTGCTTAAGGAGAAAATCAGGGCCATGTTTGAACATACAGCCAATCCTTTAGGCTTTCTTGCTATGATGATTTTTGTCCTGAGTATAATGTTATTAACGATGCTTATTGGGCTTGTGAGAAATCTACTGCTGGGGTGGCTGGATAATATAATTGCAGATTTTATTAGCAAAAAATCAATAGAAAAGGATCTTTTTAAGAAATAATCATGGTAAAACACGTTTTTAAGTCATTGATATTTGTAATACTATTAACACTTTTGAATTGTATTATTCTTGTGGGGACATTTTTCCTTCCAATAGATGAAATGAGAAATAACATTGGCAGAAGCTCAGAGTTATTTAATTTTGAGGGTATATATCCACAGTGGGCAACGGGCTATAAGTCAACTCAGCTTGATGGATGGACAGAGGCAGCAGTATATGGGATGGCTATATTTCAGGAAGGTGGTGCCCCATTAAAGAATGCAATGGAAATGCACTATATTGAGGTGGATGATCTGCCAACAAGCCTGGCTTTGACAAATTACGCCAATCATGCTGATAAAGAGTATCAGTTTCCTTCTTACGGAAGATACTGGTATGGAAGTGTGGCAATTATAAAAGTGCTGCTACTTTTTTTCGATGTGGCTGATATCAGAGTGATCAATTGCATTATCCAGTTTTCGCTTATTCTTCTGATCATTGCCGGAATGATAAAAATGGGACTTGAAAAGTGGGTAATTCCCTTAGTGGCAGGACTTTTCATAGTGGATCCGATTTCCATGAGTATGTCACTTACTTACTCCTCTGATTATTACCCGATGCTGTTTGGAATCATTGCAGTTCTTTTCTTCCATAAACGCATTGAAAAGTTTGGGTGGATCGAGTCTTTTGCAATTTTAGGAGCAATTACTGCATTTTTCAGCATGTTATCCTTCCCATTGATTGCGCTGGGATTCCCTCTGATGATAAAGCTTTGGGTTGATGGGGGAAATCGGGAGAAAGAAACCTCCTTTAAAGACACGTTTATGCTGTCAGCAGTCTGGGCTGTTGCTTATGGAGTTACATGGGCGATGAAATGGATTATTGGCTCACTTGTTACAGGCGTTAACTTCTTTGGCAATGCTTTCAATCAGATGTCAGATTATTACTGGGAAGATGTTTCTGTTTTTGACAGAGTGTTTAAGAATGTCAGTGTTATAATGAAATGGCCGTATTTACTGCTTGTTGTATTTGCAATTGCTCTTATTATCATGCTTACAATAAAGAATAAAAGTAAAATCGATGGTTCCATGAAGGCTATGTCTTCTTTTGCTTTTATGGTTATGATTCCGTTCATAATGATAATTATGCTTGGTAACGGCTATGCTTACGTTCATTATTGGATGTCATTCAGGCAACTGGGGATATCTGTAACAGCGTTTTTATGTATTGTTGTCAAATGTTGTGAAGGGTTAAAACATATAAGAAAGTGAACAATTCAAATGAAAGTCCTTATAGTAAACAAATTCTTACACCCAAACGGTGGATCGGAAACCTATATTTTCAAGCTTGGTGAGGCCCTGCAGTCTCTTGGACACGAAGTGCAGTATTTTGGCATGGAGCACAAGGGTAGATGCGTCGGAAACACAGCTAATGCCTATACCTCTGACATGGATTTCCATGGAGGCAGTAAGCTCTCTAAGGTTACTTATCCAATTAAGACAATCTACAGCAAGGAAGCAAGACAGAAGATAAGGCTGGTCCTGGATGATTTTAAGCCGGATGTAGTGCATCTTAATAACTTCAACTATCAGCTGACCCCTTCCATAATTCTTGAGATTGTCAAATGGAGGAAGCAGGAGAATAGAACCTGCAGGATTGTTTTTACAGCCCATGACTATCAGCTTATATGCCCTAACCACATGATGAACAATCCCGGAAGTCGCCTTAACTGCGAGAAGTGCGTGGGCGGTCATTTCATGAACTGTGTAAAGGGCAAGTGTATTCATGGATCCACAGCTAAGTCCCTTGTAGGAGCTGTTGAAGCAGGATTCTGGAAGATGAAGGGAACCTACAAATACATCGATAAGATCATCTGCTGCTCTGAATTTATGAAGAGCAAGATGGATACAAATCCTGTGTTTGCTAAAAAGACTATTGCGAAGCATAATTTTATTGAACATATGAATTTACCAAAAACATCCGGTGGTAACAAGACTTTATCTGACGGCACTGAACTTCCGGAAAACTACGTCCTTTATTTTGGCCGTTATTCCTGGGAAAAGGGCATGGGAACACTTTTGTCCGCCTGCGAAATGTTACCGGAAGTAGATTTTGTTTTTGCCGGAAAGGGTGAGTATGAGGAATCAATAGCCAAACTGACCTATGCAAAAGATGTGGGATTCAGAAGCGGAGAAGATCTGGATAAACTCATAGCTGGTGCTGCCTTTACTGTATATCCTTCCGAGTGGTACGAAAACAACCCCTTCTCCGTTATGGAGAGTCAGGAGCGCCTGGTACCTGTGATCGGTGCCAATATCGGCGGAATTCCTGAGCTTATCACCAACCGTGAGGATGGACTTCTTTTTGAAAGCGGTGATTCCAAGGGACTTGCTGACGCCATAAAGTATCTCTGGGATAATCCCGAAGCTGTTCAATTCTTTAAGGAGAATCTTAAGAAAACCAGACAATCCAGGATAGATGCCAAAGAATATGCAAAGTGGATTGTGGAAGAAATCTATTGACAAATAGTACCCATAGTGGGTACTATTTTTATATAAGTATCCGCATTGGATACTTATGTTACCAGACTACCCATTTTGGACACAACCCATCAAAGGAATTATTATGGCAATAACGATTAGGGAACTTAGAGATTCAACCGGATTGACCCAGAAAGCTTTTGCGGAAATGTTTGATATACCGGTAAGTACGTTAAGAAAGTGGGAACAAGGAGATACTGCTCCCGCAACTTATGTGGTAAAGCTTTTGTCAAAAGTGCTGCCTCAAAGAAATGATTACTCAGAATTAATCCAGACATCGGATGGAAAACGATATTATTATGACATAAACCAAGGAACTATAACGGATTCGTTGGGCAATGTAATACACGTAAATACGACACTTGATGGAGTTAAGCGAGAAAATCTGCCGTACTATGTTCAGAATTTGTTTGATTCATTTTATGAGATACAAAACAGATTTGAAAAGGACTGTGAATTTGACAAGAAAGAAGATATATTATGGAGCTGATCGTGTATGAAGAAAGTTGGGAATGAGTATTTTCTTATGCATAAAAATGTTCCTGTCTGCCTGATGGAAGTCTCAGACGATGGAAGACTTGGCAGTTTCAGAAAGAACAGCGCTGAAATTGATCATTTTCCGCTTGGTGGGCAGATGAATGACATTAAGTTTCATGAATGGTGGAGGGATAGAGCTGTCCCCAAAACCAGAAATGGAGCAAAATCTGCGCTGGCGAAGCTGGGCTATGAATCTACTAATAGCGCGCTGGTTGACAACCTTGCACTAAGTCTGTCGGACTGTTATTGGATAAAACCAAGAGGAGAGGACTTATCCTGGGAGGATGTAAATCTTTTCTCCAATGAATTCGTAGATACTTTTGGGGAATTAACAATTAACAAGGATCATGAGATAGACTTACGCAGAAAGACTAAGTTTAATTGTGCAGCATCTCAGGGTGAATTACAAAAAAAGTGGTGTATCGATAGTTCAGGGAAAAGGTACATGGTGAAAGGAAACTATGGTAGTTCTTTTCAGCAAAGCATTAATGAACTGTTTGCAACTAAGCTGCATGAGAGTCAAGGTTTTTCTAACTATACAGAATATATGCTGACCAAAGTGGACGTCGAGGGTGGCCTCGAAGGAATTGGGTGTATGTCTTATGATTTTTGTAATGACAACATAGAATGTATAAGTGCATGGGAATTGCTCCAGACAATAAAGATAAAACAGAATGAGTCTCTTTTTCATCCACTAAAAAAGGTATGCCTTAATCTGGGAATATCTGATGAGGAATTTACTGCTTTTATGGATTATGAGATTATGACGGATTATCTTATGTCAAATACAGACAGACATATGAATAATATATCTATTATCAGAAATCCGGATTCTCTGGAGGTTTTGGGTTTTGCGCCTATTTACGATTCTGGGAATTCAATGTTTTATAATATTCCATATGAACAATTGGAAAAAGTTAAATTTGCGGACATAAAAACACATTCATTTATAGCAAAAGAAGTCAGATTGCTGTCATATGTGCAGAATAGGGAGGCTGTTAATCTTGACAAAGCATACATGAGTTTTGACATTTACAAAAACGATATGTATGAGAGACAGATTCGTATCCCAAGAATCAAAAACTTATATGAACAGAAAATATTAAAGCTCGCAGCATTTCAAAATGGAAGGAATCTGTGGAAAGAGATAAAATGATTCCTTAAATGATTATAAAAATGACAAAAAAGGTTCTGTCGTATGATAAAATTATTGTGATTTAGTTTATTGTATTTACAATTTTTCTCACAAAAGGAGCTTTAATATGAGAAGAAGGTTGCTGGCTGTTTCATTGGCTCTGGCAGTATTTGCCGGGAATTCAGGCAGTGTTTTTGCTGTAGACAATTTGGAGGACTACGTCCAGGAGGAAGTCTCCCCTGACGCAGAGGACCGGGACATAGAAGTACTTGAAGATTCCGGGAGCCCTGAAGCGGGAGAAACTGCATCAGAAGAGTATTCAGAAGAAGCTTCAGAGGAAGAAACTTCAGAGGAAGAGGCTGCAGTAGAAGGCGATTCAGAGGAAAACAGTTCACAAGAAGAGAAATTAGAGGATGAGCAGGAAGCCGGTGTGTTAGATTTAACTAATCCTGACAAGTCCTCTCTTCCTCTTGATGAAATGTGGGATTCTTTTCAAAATGCCAAAGAAGGCCGGGACTACGTAGCCGGAGAGGTGATCTGCCTTTCGGGCTCCTACAGTGAAGCAGAGAAGGTAGCTTCTTTTTACGGAGGAACTCTCAAGGATTTTAATTTTGGAGTGGCCACCATCAGCCTTGAAAACAGTCCCCTTACAGTGGAGGAGGCCTTTAGCAGGGCTCTGGATACCGGGCTTAATTATCCTTTGGTGGAACCCAATTATATTATTCCCATCGAAGATATTGAGGCGGAGGTTATAAGTGAAGCGACCTACGGAACTTTTAAGGCCTCTCCCTGGAGTAGCCAGTACTACGAAAAGGGCCACGATGACCCGGCTCTTAATCCGGAAAGCGATAACTTCCAGTGGTATCACGATGTGATTGGAACCTATGGAGCCTGGGGCGTTACCCTGGGAAGACCAGAGATCACAGTGGCTGTTATAGACTCAGGCGTGAATTATAATCACGAGGAGCTTTCCAAAAGTATCGTTGATGTCTCCTCCGAAATAGATTTTAACAAGAACCATAACATGGATCAGGTGGGCCACGGAACCC
>JAEEGL016657419.1_pt1 | contig 10875 bp, 8 predicted proteins | sample 9134231 | NCBI WGS metagenome assembly JAEEGL01 (sample SAMN16246548, study PRJNA631951) | gut metagenome | biome: gut microbiome; feature: rumen; material: fiber-attached | host: Bos | place: Iran: Karaj | collected 2018-10
GGTTCCCTTTTTTACCAGGGATACAGTGTAAATGATCTGGTCAGGGGCACTGAAGGTAAAAGGTACGGGTTTGAGGAAATAACATACCTGCTGCTTTTCGGTGATCTTCCCAATGAAAGCCAGTTCAATTCCTTTAAGGCGATACTTGCAGATCTTCAGGAGCTTTCTGCTGATTTTGTCCGGGATGTCATCCTTCATAATCCCAGTAGAAATGTAATGAATTCACTGCAGAAGGCAATATTGAGTCTGTATTCCTATGATGACAATCCGGAAGATATTTCGGTTCAGAATGTTCTGAGGCAGTGTCTGCAGCTTATCGGAAAAACTCCTCTCATGAGTGTTTATGCTTACCATGGATACAGACATTTTATTCTGAACAAGAATCTTGTGATCAGAACACCGAAGAAGGAACTCTCTACTGCTGAGAATATACTGAATATGCTCAGGCCGGATGGCGAATTTACACCTCTTGAAGCCCAGGTTCTTGATACGGCGCTTATACTTCACGCAGAGCACGGCGGCGGTAACAACTCTACATTTACGACACATGTTGTTACTTCAACCGGCACAGATACTTATTCTGCCATTGCTGCAGCGATAGCTTCGCTTAAAGGTCCCAGGCACGGCGGTGCGAATCTTAAGGTTCAGAGGATGTTCAGCAATCTGAAGGACAATATTTCATCACCATCTGATGAAGACAGTATCAAGAACTATCTGTCAAGGGTTCTTGATAAGGATGCATTTGACAAGAGCGGCCTGATATACGGAATGGGACACGCAGTATATACGCTGTCCGATCCTCGTAAGGTACTTCTTAAGGAGGCGGCAAAGGCGCTTGCCGAAAGTAAGGACAGGATGGAAGAATTTGAACTTTTTGACAGGGTTGAGAGGATCTCGGCAGAACTCATAACCGAAAGACGCAGGGTATTTAAACCGGTTTGTGCCAACGTGGATTTTTACAGCGGATTCGTTTATTCAATGCTTGGAATTCCTGAGGAGCTCTTTACGCCGATATTTGCAATTGCACGTATATCCGGCTGGAGTGCGCACAGACTTGAGGAACTTGTTAATAATGGCAAGATAATACGTCCTGCATATAAGTATGTTGGAACACACAAAGAGTATCTGCCCATAGAAAACAGATATTGGTAGAAGAGGTGCTTTATGGCTGCTAAGGATAAGTATGTAGCTTATGTTTCATGTTATACCCAGGGGAGTCCCGTGGGTATCAGGGTTTATGATGCGGATATTAAAAACGGCACGCTGTCCGAAAAGGAAAAGATAAATATTTCCAATTCGTCATATATGTGCATATCCCATAATGGAAAGTATCTGTATTCAATAACCGATTACGGAGTAGAATCCTACAACATTCTTCCTGACGGTACTCTTGAGACCGCATCTGCTGCGTCCATAAACGGCATGAGAGGATGCTATCTTTCAACTGATTATGAGGATAAATATATCTTTGTAGCAGGCTACCATGACGGCAAGATTACGGTGCTTTCATTAGCTGAGGACGGTACCCTGGGCATGATAACCGATGAGATATACCATAAAGGCATCGGAAGCATTGTGGACCGGAATTTCAGACCTCATGTAAATTGCGTAAAAATGACCAGGGATAACAAATACCTTCTGGCGGCGGATTTAGGTATTGATCAGACAAAGGTTTACAGCTTTGACCATAATACCGGGAAACTCCGTCTTGTTGATATCATACATTCCGAGCAGTATTCTGGCCCCAGGCATATCAAGACTTCAAAGGATGGAAAGTATATATACATAATCCATGAAGAAAAGTGCTATATAGCGGTATATGAATATACGGAAAAGAACGGTTCGCCGAATTTTGAACAGATAGAGACCGTTCTTACGATAAATGACTACCATACAGATGATTCGGCTGCAAGTGCGCTGAATCTTTCTGCTGATTACAAATATCTGGTTGCTTCAAATGTAGGTGACAATAGTGCGGCCATATTCAGGATTGATCAGAAGACGGGAAAGCTTGGGAAAGTCCTGTGCCTTCCAATAAGCGGAATGTATCCCAAAGATGTTGCTATGTTCCCGGATAATAAGCATCTTGTATCTCTTAACCACGAGAATAATACAATGACGTTTTTTGCAGTCGACCTTGAAAAGGGGACTTTGGCAATGAATGCAAAAGAAATACATATCGATCAGCCGAACTGCATTGTGTTCCATAAGCTGGGTTAAATATGGTTGAAACAGTGGAATACAGACTTATACTGAATCTTTCAATAGACATGGCGTGTGTCCTTTTGTCAATGGCAGCCCTCATGGGGGTGCTTATGTGGGTGAGGGTGCTTGGAAAGAGCGGAGTGTATGCCGGTGTACTCCTGATACTCAATATCCTTCAGATCACAGCCAACGCTCTTGGACTTTTCTTTAAGGGGGCAACGCTGGATTATGCCCACACAATACTGCTTTTTTCGAATTTTTTTGAATTCTTTTTTGAGTACGCCTTATCTTTGTGTATGGCTATGTATATTCTCAGCTGTCTTAATGATGACAGTAAAACGGAAGGGTGGCATTTTGCTGCATTCGTCATCTTTGGTATGTCAGAGATCCTTCTCATAATATCTCAGTTTAACGGGATGTATTATACAATCAGCAGTACTAATTATTATGAACGTTCGGAATGGTATTTTATTTCTCTTGTGATGGGACTATTGTCCCTTGGCCTGAATGTTGTGATGACAATCCGGTTCAGGGACCGGCTGGAGAAGAGTCAGCGGATAGCGATATTTGCTTATCTTATACTGCCCGGTGTGGCAGCTGCCCTGCAGGCTTTTCTGTATGGCATATTCTTTATGATGCTGCTTGATACCCTTGTGCTTAATATTCTTTTTATCAATATGATGAACATTCAGGCAAGAAAGTATAAGGAGCATGAAAGAGAACTTGCTAATGCCAGGATGGACGTGATGCTGACGCAGATACAGCCTCATTTTATGTATAATGCTCTTGCTGTTATAGACAGGCTCTGCATAAAGGATCCGGAGATGGCAAGGCAGGCTCTGGCAAATTTCTCTAACTACCTCAGGTTTAATATCAATACGCTGAAAAAAAGAGAACTTATCTCTTTTGAAGATGAATTAAGGCATATAAAAGCGTATCTGTCCCTTGAACAGATGCGTTACGGCGATCTGCTTAATATAGAATATTCAGTAAGCTGCGCTAAGTTTCTGCTTCCGCCGCTTTCTGTGCAGCCCCTTGTTGAGAATTCCGTAAAGCACGGACTCAGTGATAAAGACGGCGGAGGAACTGTGAGAATCTCTGCAGAAGAAACCGAAGAGGGATTTGTAGTGTGCGTGGAAGATGACGGGATAGGATTTGAACCCGGCGAATACAAGGGTACGGGAACCCATATCGGCATAAAGAATATCTCCATAAGACTCAATGAAATGTGCGGCGGTAGCCTAAAAGTGGAATCTGTCCCGGGCAAAGGCACAAAATCATATGTATATATTCCGAAACAGGCAGCGCCGGCACAGGAGTATTTATAGTTGATCAGAATAGGTTTACATAATTTTTTACTTGAAAAAATGCCGGTATAACTATAATATTACTAAAAAGAATCTGATCAGATAAGAAATATAAATTACAAAGAGAGGAGCAGAATATGCGGATCATTGCGGTTGATGATGAACAGCTTGCACTTGAGACCCTGACAGATGCCATAACTGAAGCTGCACCTGATGCTGAGCTTCATTCCTTCCGGGATGGCAGATCGGCCATAGAATTTGTCAAGGACAATCCCTGTGATGTTGCATTCCTGGATATCCGTTTAAGGGGGATGACAGGACTTTATCTCGGCGTTCAGCTTAAGAGCCTGTGCCCATCCATAAATATCATATTTGCTACCGGTTATGATGAATACGCGCTGGATGCCATGAAGATGCATTGCAGCGGATATATTTTAAAGCCAGTGCAGGTAGAGCATGTAAAGGACGAGCTTGCAAACCTCCGTACACCCCAGGCTCCGACAAAATCAAGGATACATGCGCAGACATTCGGAAATTTCACGCTTTTTCTTGATGGTTATCCCGTTGAGTTTGAGACAAACAGGAGCAAGGAGCTTCTGGCATATCTTGTAGACCGTAGAGGGGCAAGGGTAAAAAATGGTGAAGCTGCAGCTGTCATCTGGGAAGAAAATGACAATATTGCTTCGGTACAGACGCAGCTCAGGAAGGCAAAACAGGGGCTGCTGTCTTCCTTGAAAAAAGCAGGCTGTTCCGAAATTCTCATATCCGGTCATAATGATATGGCTGTGGATACCACAAAGATGAGTTGCGACTACTGGCAGCTTCTTGAGAATGATGTAAGGGTGCTCAACAGTTTTTGCGGGGAGTATATGTCTGAATACAGCTGGGCAGAGATAACTCTCGCCGGCCTGGAGAGACAGGTGATTTATTGAGATCACTGTTCTGTATATTAATGTCGCCGTCAGCAGAGCTGACGGCGTTTTTGTTTTATCTTATCAATATATCTTTTTCAGATGTTCCATTTTTGCACCCATGTTTTCAAGCAGGGCATCAAATATGGTTATTGCGGTCATGCATTCTACAACAACGACAGCCCTGGGAACTATCACGGGATCATGCCTGCCTTCTATGGTGAGTTCGGTATTTTCAAATGTTCCGTTTTCTTTTTTTGCTATTGTATCCTGTGTCCTGTAAATCGAAGGGGTGGGCTTAAAATAAGCCCTTATTTTTATCGGGGCAGAGCAGGACATGCCTCCGAGAATGCCGCCGGCATGGTTAGTTTCAAAAGAAATACTGCCATCTGTTTCTGTCCTGATCTTATCGTTGTTTTCGGAACCATTCAGTTTTGCAACAGCAATCCCGTCACCAATCTCAACAGCCTTAACAGCGCCTATTGAAAAAATAGCATGGGAGAGGGTGGCGTCCAGCTTGTCAAATACCGGTTCGCCTATGCCTATGGGCATGCCGGTGACTGTGCAGTATATGCTTCCTCCGACGGAATCCTTTTCTTCACGGCATTTAGTTATGAGTTCTGTGACGGCATCATCCAGTGATCTATCCGGCATTACGCTATGGAGCGAGTATGCAGTTTTTAGGGATTCGTTGTTAAGCACTTCAAGTAATTCAGAGGGCACGGAAACATTACCTATTGAAGCAGTAACTGCGTGTATTTCAATGCCAAGGGTTTCCAGGGCTTTTGCTGCAATTGCACCCGCGGCCACCCTTGCAGCCGTTTCCCTTCCTGAGGACCTGCCACCGCCACGGTAGTCTCTTACACCGTATTTTTCTTCAAAACACAGATCAGCATGTCCGGGACGGAAAGTAGTCTTAAGGTTTCCGTAGTCCTTGGAATGCTGGGAAGTGTTTCGTATCATAAGGGAGATGGGACAGCCAGTGGTCATGCCTTCATAAACACCGGAAAGTATTTCTACCCTGTCGCTTTCGCTGCGTAAAGTTGTAAGGGCCGAGGTGCCGGGCTTTCTGCGGTCTAGGTATTTCTGTATGTCTTCTTCAGAAAGCGGGAGTCCTGCGGGACATCCGTCTATAACTGCACCCAGGGCGGGACCATGGGATTCACCCCAGGTGGTCACTCTGAAATTTTTTCCGAAAGTCGATCCGGCCATCTTTATCTCCTTCTGCCGCTTTTCATACGGCGATGCATCAGTATTCTTTGACTTTTGGCTGCCTAAATATTATCATTATGAATTGCAGACAAGGCAATTATAACATTTTAGGAACTGTTCATGAATAAATTTTGATATACGGAGGCAGAATTGCGATACGAGGTAATAACAACCGAGGGCCGGGCAAAAAGGGCAGTAATGGAAACTGTTCATGGAACCATACAGACACCTGTTTTCATGAATGTGGGTACTGTTGCGGCCATAAAAGGGGCTGTGTCGGCTGAAGATCTTGAAAATATCGGTACCCAGGTGGAACTTTCAAATACTTACCATCTCCATGTAAGGCCCGGAGATGAGATCATAAAAAAGATGGGCGGGCTGCATAAGTTCATGAGCTGGAATAAGCCGATACTGACGGATTCAGGCGGATTTCAGGTATTCTCACTGGCAGGCTTAAGGCGCATTAAGGAAGAAGGTGTGACGTTTCAGTCACATATTGATGGAAGAAAGATATTCATGGGCCCGGAAGAAAGTATGCAGATACAGTCGAATCTGGGTTCTACCATTGCCATGGCCTTTGATGAGTGTCCGCCGGCACTGGCGGAAAGGTCATATGTTCAGCCAAGTGTTGATCGTACTACCAGATGGCTTGAAAGGTGCCGGATAGAAATGGACAGGCTGAATTCCCTTGAAGACACAGTAAATAAAGAACAGCTGCTTTTCGGCATAAACCAGGGAGCAATCTTTCCGGATATCCGTATAGAACATGCCAAACGTATCGTGGAAATGGATCTGCCGGGCTATGCAGTCGGCGGGCTGGCTGTGGGAGAAAGTCACGAAGAAATGTACCATATATTGGATGAAGTAGTTCCGTATCTGCCCCAGAACAAGCCTGTTTATCTTATGGGGGTAGGAACCCCGGCTAATATTCTTGAAGCTGTGGGCCGGGGAGTGGATTTTTTTGACTGTGTCTATCCTACAAGAAACGGCAGGCATGCACATCTTTATACCAATAAGGGCAAGATAAACCTCATGAACGCAAAATATGAGACTGACGACAGACCGATTGAAGAAGGCTGCCAGTGTCCTGCATGCAGACGATTTTCCAGGGCGTATATCAGGCACCTGCTTAAGGCAAAGGAAATGCTGGGAATGAGGCTGTGTGTGCTGCACAATCTTTATTTTTACAACCATTTGATGAAGGAGATCAGGGACGCAATAGAAGGCGGCGTGTTTTCAATGTATAAGAAACACAAGCTGGAGGCGCTGGAGGGAGAGGGGTGACTAAAACTTCCCACATTTAGTCGTTCTGTCGAGTCCGGTAAGTGGGAAGTTTTTTTATCCTAAATTTTCCCAAGTCAGGTGTGGAAGATATTGTGTAATTATGATAATATTACAAATTAGCTGCCGAAAAGAGCTTATCGGCACATAGTAACACTTTTTAGGAGGAAAAATATGGATATCAATATGTTACTTACAGAAGCAGCAGGCGGTACTGAAGGCGGTTTTGGCAGTGTGGGACTTACCTATGGTATCTCTATAGTAGCGATGCTTGCAATCTTTTATTTTCTTATGATCCGTCCCCAGAGAAAGGAACAGAAGAAAATGCAGGAGATGCTGCAGGAGATGGAAGTAGGTGATGTTGTAGTTACCACAAGCGGTTTTTACGGTGTTCTTATCGATATTACGGAAGAAGATGTGATCGTTGAGTTCGGAAGCAACAAGAACTGCCGCATTCCTATGAGAAAGTCTGCAATCGCACAGGTTGAGAAGGCTGAGAAATAAGTAATTATTCAGGACACAGGTTCTTAACAGTTACGATAAATAAAGCGAGGTAGATATATTATGAAGCTGAATATAGTATGCATTCCGGGGGACGGTATCGGCCCCGAGATAGTTACGGAAGCAAAGAAGGTCCTGAATAAGGTAGCAGAGATTAACGGCCATGAGATGGATTTTACGGATATTCTTATGGGCGGTGCGTCAATTGACGTACATGGTGTGCCCCTTACTGATGAGGCGATTGAGACGGCTAAGGCTGCGGATGCAGTTCTTATGGGCTCCATAGGCGGGGACACCAATACTTCACCATGGTATAAACTGCCGCCTGAAAAGAGGCCTGAAGCCGGGCTGCTCAAGATAAGGAAGAGTCTGGGACTTTTTGCAAATCTTCGTCCTGCAGTGCTTTATCCTGAGCTCAGGGGTGCATGTCCTTTAAAGGAAGAAATATCCGTTAAAGGTTTCGATATGCTCATTATGCGTGAGCTTACCGGCGGGCTTTATTTCGGTGAAAGACACACTGAGGAAAAGGACGGCCAGAAGGTTGCTACGGATACTCTTACATATTCAGAGGGCGAGATAAGAAGGATTGCCATAAAGGGTTTCGAGATCGCTATGAAGAGACGGAAGAAGGTGACCAGCGTGGACAAGGCCAATGTACTGGATTCTTCAAGGCTCTGGAGGGCTGTGGTAAACGAAGTTGCCAGGGATTTTCCGGAAGTTACAGTTGAACATATGCTGGTAGATAACTGTGCAATGCAGCTTGTAAAGGATCCTTCACAGTTTGATGTGATCCTTACGGAGAATATGTTCGGTGATATTCTTTCAGATGAGGCTTCGATGGTGACGGGGTCTATAGGAATGCTTGCAAGTGCTTCACTTAATGATACGAAATTCGGTCTTTATGAGCCCAGCCACGGTTCTGCACCTGATATAGCCGGCAAGAATCTGGCTAATCCAATTGCAACCATACTTTCGGCAGCAATGATGCTCAGGTACAGTTTCGACCTTGACAAGGAAGCTGATGCCATAGAGGCTGCTGTAGATAAGGTATTAAAGGATGGCTACAGAACAGGGGATATTATGTCTGACGGCTGCAAAAAGGTAGGCTGCAGGGAAATGGGCGACCTGATCGCAGCCCGTATATAAAATTTGCTTAGATTTCTCACATGTAGTCTGTGGAAAGCAGAATGACGACTCGCATATGCACAGGTACGCAATAGCGAGGGGCTGTTTGATAGTTTTGTTGGTTGTTATTTTTTGATATTAAATTTGCAATACCGCGTAAATGCGGAAGAAGGAGGCAAAAATGAACAGTGATGCAGTACTCAGAGGTCTGCAGCAGGCACCTCACAGAAGTTTGTTTAACGCTCTCGGTTTCACCGATGAGGAGAAGAAAAAGCCGCTTATCGGTATAATCTCATCATTTAACGAGATCGTTCCCGGTCATATGAATATTGATAAGATTACAGAAGCTGTAAAGCTTGGTGTGGCGGAAGCCGGTGGAATGCCTGTAGTAATGCCTGCAATTGCTGTATGTGACGGTATTGCAATGGGACACACGGGAATGAAATATTCACTGGTTACCCGTGACCTGATCGCTGATTCAACAGAGTGTCTTGCAAGGGCTCATGGTTTTGATGCGCTGGTAATGATACCTAACTGTGACAAGAATGTTCCCGGACTCTTAATGGCTGCAGCAAGAGTGAATATTCCCACCGTGTTTGTTTCGGGTGGTCCTATGCTTGCGGGACGTGTTGACGGAAGAAAGAGATCCCTTTCTTCAATGTTTGAGGCAGTAGGTACCGTATCCGCCGGAAAAATGACGGAAGAGAAGCTGGCTGAATATGAGGAAAAGGTTTGTCCTACCTGTGGCTCCTGCTCAGGAATGTATACGGCAAATTCCATGAACTGCCTGACAGAGGCTATCGGTATGGGACTTCGCGGAAATGGAACTATCCCTGCTGTATATTCTGCACGTATCCGTCTGGCTAAGACTGCCGGATACAAAGTAATGGAGATGCTTGAAAAGAACATCCGTCCCAGGGACATAATGACAGAAGATGCCTTCATGAATGCTCTTGCTGTTGATATGGCACTTGGATGCTCTACAAATACAATGCTTCATCTTCCTGCAATCGCGCACGAAGCTGGTGTTGATATCAATATGGAAATCGCAAATGAGGTTTCGGACAGGACTCCGAATCTCTGCCATCTTGCACCGGCAGGCCCGACATATATGGAGGATCTGAATGAAGCCGGCGGTGTGTATGCGGTAATGAATGAGCTGAACAAGAAGGGACTACTCAAGACAGACCTTATTACAGTAACCGGTAAGACTGTAGGTGAGAATATAAAGGATGCTGTAAACAAGGATCCTGAGGTTATCAGACCAATAGATAATCCGTTTATGCCTAATGGCGGTATCGCAGTACTTAAGGGTAACCTTGCACCTGATACGGGTATTGTAAAGAGAAGTGCGGTTGTTCCCGAGATGATGGTTCATGAAGGTCCTGCAAGAGTATTTGACTGCGAAGAGGATGCAATTGCTGCAATTCTTGGCGGCAAGATCAAAGAAGGGGATGTTGTTGTCATCAGGTATGAAGGACCTAAGGGCGGACCCGGAATGAGGGAAATGCTTAATCCCACATCAGCTATAGCAGGTATGGGACTGGGATCTACCGTGGCACTTATTACTGACGGAAGATTTTCCGGTGCATCAAGAGGTGCATCCATTGGTCATGTTTCACCGGAAGCTGCAGTGGGCGGACCTATAGCATTCGTTCATGAAGGAGATATCATATCAATTGATATACCTGCAAACAAACTTGATGTGAAGATATCCGATGAAGAGATGGCAAAGAGAAAGGCTGAATGGAAGCCTGTTGTCAAAGAAGTTACGGGATATCTTGCAAGATACCGTGAGCTTGTTACTTCAGGAAATACAGGTGCCATACTTAAGATTCCCGGGAAAGACTGAATAATCTTCACACCGACAGCCTGCCTGACGGTGGTGTAGCTCGCCGAGCAAGCTGTCGCACTTTTTTGTGTGACAGCCTCGTTCCTGGTGAGTCTACGCATTTTCGAGAATTGCTAAGGCTCACTTAATCACTGTCAGACAAGACTACGCGGTGTGGGAAGTTTAAAATACTAATTAAAAGCTATCAGGAGGAACAGATACAGATGGCCGGCAGAGCTAAAATTGCTTCAGCAAAAAGTGATGCAGTAAAGAAAAGTACAAGGACAGGAAAGAATGCTCCCCGTGAGCTGACAGGCTCACAGATTGTTATAGAGTGTCTGAAAGAGCAGGGGGTTGATACTGTTTTCGGATATCCGGGCGGCACTATACTTAATGTGTATGACGAGCTTTACAAGCATTCGTCAGAGATAAAGCATATACTTACAAGCCATGAACAGGGCGCAGCCCATGCGGCAGACGGTTATGCAAGAGCTACCGGAAA
>JAEEGL010122670.1_pt1 | contig 10874 bp, 12 predicted proteins | sample 9134231 | NCBI WGS metagenome assembly JAEEGL01 (sample SAMN16246548, study PRJNA631951) | gut metagenome | biome: gut microbiome; feature: rumen; material: fiber-attached | host: Bos | place: Iran: Karaj | collected 2018-10
CTCCTGAGGAGTTTTTTTATTTCCCGCATAGCGAGAGTATTTCATCGCAGATCCGGTCGGTGGCATCCCGGACCGAGAGCGCCCGCATGGCCTCGCCCATCGAGTTAAGCCGCTCCCTGTCGTCCAGAAGCGCATGAATCTCGTCAAGGAGAGAGGCTGCGTCAAATTCTCCCTCAAGAAACACTTTCGCCCCGCCCGCTTTCTCGAGCACACGCGCGTTTTTCTCCTGGTGATTGTTCGTCACATTCGGAGAGGGAACAATAATCACCGGCTTTCCGAGATAGGTCAGCTCCGCCAGAGTGGACGCTCCGGCCCGACAAAGGATGAGATCGGCCGCCGCCATCACACGCGGCATATCGTAGATATACTCACGCAGGTCCGCGCCGCAGGCAAGCGGGTCGATCTTCTTCTCGCCGATTGCTGCGGAAAACTGTTCAAAGTCCCTGCTGCCTACCGAGTGAATCAGGTGAAAACGTCGCTCCTTTCCCATCAGCGGAAGCATATTCACCATGATGTCGTTCATATGGCCCGAGCCAAGCGAGCCCCAAACGGAAACAACCAGCTTTTCGTCCGGCTGCAGTCCGAGCTCACGTTTTGCCGCCGCCGTACTGCTGCGGCCGAATTCCCCACGCACCGGCGTTCCGGTCACACGGACGCGGTCAGGCGCGGGATAGTGCTGCCGACTGTCTTCAAAACCGACGAGAATCCGGTCCACCCGGCCGGCCACGAGTTTTGTCGTAAGCCCCGGTACCGCGTTGCTCTCATGCACGAGCGTCGGAATCCCAAGCTTTGAAGCGGCCATCAGCACAGGATAGCAGACATAACCGCCGGTGCCGATCACGGCGTCCGGCTCAAACTCGCGCAGGATTCCGCGCGCCTCATGCTCGGAGGCAATGACGTTTTTCACCGTGGCGAGATTGTGCGAAATGGCCGAGAGCGAGTGGCCGCGGCTGATATTGGTAATTCTCAGCGATCGAATCTCATAGCCCTCCCGCGGGACAAGCTGCATTTCCATCTTTCCCTCCGCGCCGAGGAACAGAAACTCACTGTCCGGGAGCAGCTCCTTCAGCCGCCCGGCAACCGCCAGAGCGGGATTGACATGCCCGGCGGTTCCGCCGCAGGTTAAAACGAATCTCATTTCTTTCTCATCCTTTTTCAAGAATATCACGGGATGCACTCAGAACGATCCCCATCTCGCCGAGCTGTATCAGCAGCGCGGTTCCTCCGTAGCTGAAAAACGGCAGCGAGATACCCGTACAGGGGACCAGATTTGTAACAACGGCTACGTTGAAAAACACCTGAATCGCAAGCAGCGTTGTAATTCCGGCGCAAACAAGCAGGTCGAAGCGCTCGGCACAGTGCAGCGCGATCCAATAGCCGCGCAGGATCAGCAGCGCAAACAGCCCCAGCACGAGCGAGGCGCCGATCCAGCCAAGCTCTTCGCACAACACGGAGAAGATAAAATCGTTGTGCTCTTCGGGAAGATAGAGAAACTTCTGGCGGCTGCCCCCGAGGCCGAGCCCCGTCAGCCCTCCCGAGCCGATGGAATAGAGCGACTGGACGATCTGATAGCCCTCGTTGGAGGAGCTTGCAAAGGGATCGCGCCAGGTACTCAGGCGCCCGGAGGCATAGGGGAAAAAGGTCATCAGGACACCGAGGCCGCCGCCGAGCGCAGCCCCTGCCGCCAGGAACCAGCCGAGACGAACCCCGCCGAGAAACAGCATCGCCGCGCCGACAGCCAGAACGATGATCGAGGCGGAAAAATGCGGTTCCAGAATCAGGAGTCCAACCGAGAGGCCAAGCAGAGCGGCGAAGGGCAGAATTCCGCGCCGAAAGCTTGTCATTTTCTCCCGGCTGCGGCAGATCAGGACGGCAAAGAGCAAAATCACCGCAAGCTTAAGCAGCTCCGAAGGCTGCAGCGTCAGCCCGCCGACGCCGAGCCAGCGCCGGGAGCCGTTGGCTTTAACGCCGATAAACGGAACCAGGGCCAGAAGCAGTATGGTAAACGCGAAGAAAGCGCCCGCAAAGCGCCGATACAGCGCCATCGGAACACGGGAGCAGAAAAGCATCAGCCCTGCCCCAAGCAGCGCAAACACAAGCTGCCGTACAAAATAATAAGCGGCGTTGCCTCCGGTAACGCCGGAGGGGTCGTAATACGCGCGCGGATAGCTCGACGAGAGAACCATCACGACGCCCATTACAAGCAGGATCAGAACAAGAACGAGAAAGTTCCGGTCGACCCGTCCGCGTCGTTTTGTCTCTTTGGCAACAGGAAAGCCGGCGAGGCGGGTGCTGTCATATCGCACGCATCCACCTCCCCGACTTTACAGATCACAGGTGTCTCTGATACACCCCGATAAAGGATATGATCGCGAAGAGCAGGGATATGCCTGAAAACAGGAAAAACAGTTCTTTTTCTTTCCACTTTTTTCCCGTCCATCCGCCCATCTCAAGATGGTGGTGAAAGGGAGCCATGCGGAAAACGCGCTTCCCATGACTAAGCTTGAAATACCCGACCTGGATGATGTCGGACAGGGTCTCGATGATATAGATGATCCCCAGCGTGATCAGCACCAGCGGCATATCGTAGGCAAAGGCCAGGGCCGCAACCGCGCCGCCGAGGAACAGGGACCCGGTATCGCCCATAAAGACCTTGGCGGGATTGAAATTATAGACAAGGAAACCGCAGAGGCCACCCACCACGGCAGAGGCGAAAATCCCCAGCTCTTTATACGCCTGCCCCCAGACCATGGTGATTACAACGAAAAACAGGAACACCGGGATCGACGTCCCTGTTGCAAGGCCGTCCACACCGTCGGTAATATTGACCGCGTTCACCGTACCGACGATCACAAATGCAGCAAAGACAAAATAGAGCCATTCGGGTATATGCAGGATGCGGCCGCTGAAGGGCACATAGAGCTTGGGCTGGAGGAAGCCGAGCTGCCGCATCAGCAGGATGAACACCAGGGACGCCGCGAGCTGAAGCAGAAACTTCGCCCGCGCCGAAAGGCCGGTATTCTGTTTCTGGCGGATCTTCTCCCAATCGTCCAGAAAGCCGATCAGGCCGAACACCAGCGCAAACAGCAGCACAAAAATATGCTCAAAATGCCCATGCAGCATTCCGGGAAAGCCGACGGTCAGACATACAAGCACGACGGCCAGGATAAACATCACGCCGCCCATTGTGGGCGTACCGTCTTTCGCCTTGTGCCAGGCCGGGCCGTTTTCCTTGATGCTCTGCCGCGCTTTTTCCTTCGCAAGCCAGGGAATGTAGTATTTCCCGAAGGCCGTTGCAAACAAAAACGCTATCACAAAGGCACAGATCAGCTGAATGGTCATATCAAAACTCCAAACTGCGCCGTTCAGGCGCGTTTTCTTTCTCTCAGGAATTCCGCCACAATCTCTCTTTCGTCCATGTGGCGCTTCTCATGGCCAATCTCCTGATAATCCTCATGGCCTTTCCCGGCGAGTAATATTACATCACCCGGCCCCGCGTTGTCAATAGCCCAGCCAATCGCCGCAACCCGGTCGCAGATGACATGCACATCGTCCGCCCCGTCCGGAATGCCGGCCGTGATCTCCGCAATGATGGCCTCCGGTTCTTCGGTTCGGGGGTTGTCGCTGGTAACAATGACGCGATCCGCATTTTCCGCCGCGATGCGGCCCATGATCGGGCGCTTCAGGCGGTCGCGGTCTCCCCCGCAGCCAAACAGTACCGTCAGTTTTCCTTTTGTCACCGGCCGGAGCGTTTTCAGGGCTTTCTCCAGTGCGTCCGGTTTGTGCGAATAATCGATCAGGATCTTATAAGCCCCGTCCGTCGGGACGGATTCCATGCGGCCCTTCACACCCTGCGCGCTCTCGAGACCCGCGGCGCACTCTTCCAGGCTCAAGCCGAGACTCAGGCAGGCAGCCGTCACGCTCAGCGCGTTATAGACGGAAAAGAGCCCCGGGATGCGCAGATGCATCGGGCAGCGTTCGCCGCGGTATACCGCGGTAAACCGCACGCCTTCGGCATCGAGCGTTACCTCTTCGGCGCGCAGCGCAGCCGCGGCGGAGTCGATGGCAAAGCCGTGCATCGGACACGCTGCGCTTTCCAGCATAAAGGGCGCCCTCTCATCGTCCAGATTTACCCAGCCCTCGCGGCACTGGGAAAAGATCTTTTTCTTCGCCTTTGCATACTCCTCCATGGTTCCGTGGAGGTCCAGATGGTCCTGCGAGAGATTCGTGAAGAGCGCGGCGTCAAAGGTGATCCCCGCCACACGCTCAAGCGTCAGGGAATGCGAGGACACCTCCATCACGACATGCGTACAGCCCTCGTCCGCCATGCGCCGGAAGAGCTTATGCAGTTCATAGCTCTCGGGGGTCGTGCGTTCGGAATGCAGCATCACATCGCCGATTGCGTTTCCATTTGTACCGATCAGGCCGACCTTTGCGCCGCGCTGCGACTCCAGAACATGCTTGAGCAGCTGCGTTGAGCTCGTTTTTCCACTGGTGCCCGTAAAGCCGACCAGCGTCATCTCAGCGGCCGGATTGCCGAAGAATTCGCGGCTTGCAAGCGCCAGGGCAAGGCGGCTGTCAGCCACACGGACAAAGGGCGTCCCGTCTGCCGGCCGCTCCTCGCACAGCACGGCGCTGGCCCCGTTCGATACAGCTTTGGGAATGAAGCGGTGTCCATCGGCCTCAAAGCCCTTGATCGCCACGAAAAGATCACCGGGCTTTGTCTGACGGGAGTCATAGCTCACGCCCGTGATCTCGCAGGAGGGATCCGCCGTGCATTCCATCACATCCAGATGCTGAATCAATTCTCCGAGTCTCATATCCTAAACCTCGATTTCTATCGCATACTTCTGCGTTCAATACCGCCCCAGAAGATCCTCGTCTCCGCTGATCAGGGTGACGCGGACAATGCTGCCGTGTTCACAGAGACAGCCGGGAGCCAGATTCTGGCTGCCGATCCGCTGATTTCCGTCCGGGAGAAAAGGGCTGTTTGTACGCAGATACAGTCCGTAATAACTGAGGGTGTCGCGCGCCTGTTCATAAGTCATCCCGCTCAGATCCGGCATGGTCTCCCTCTCCTGTGAGGGCGAAGCGCCGCGGTAAACGATCACCTCGGTCCCGCCGGCGAGCAATTCGCCTGCGGCCGGGAGCTGATCGGTCACACGCTCTCCGTCTCCGATGGAACGATGACGCAGTCCCGCTTTTTCAAGCGCCGCGGCGGCCTCCCAGGCGCTCAGTCCGACGACAGACGGCATTTGCACATCCGCTCCGTTTGTCTGCGACGGGTCAAGATCTGGCTTGACGCCGAGATACGGGAGGATATCCGCCATCATGTTTCCGACGACCGGAGCCGCCATCTGACCGCCGCTGATATAGATACCGGACTCGTTCGACGGCGTATCCAGAAAGACAAGAACGGCAATCTTCGGCTTGTCGGCCGGTGCAAAGCCGACAAAGGAGACGATATACTGCTTTTCTCCCGTCTGCGCCTCCAGACTGACCTTCTCGCTGGTGCCGGTTTTCCCGCCGATCCGGTAACCTGCGACCGCGGCATTGCGCCCGGTTCCGTCCGTCGGATCGCCGACAACCTGTTCCAGGATGCCGCGCACCGTTTCACTTGTACGCTCGCTGATCACCTGCCGGACAAGCGTCGGCAGGCGCTTATACGCCGTTGAGCCGTCCGGATTCAGGAGCGCTCCGACCACATAGGGCTGCATCAGCCGCCCGCCGTTGACACAGGCGCTCACGGCGGTAATGAGCTGCAAAGGGGTAATGGTAAAGGTCTGTCCAAAGGATGCCGCTGCCAGCTGAGAGAGATTGCGCGGCGAGCAGAACACGTTTTCGCTCCACCAGATGCTTCCGCTCTCGCCGCTCAGGTCGATCCCGCTCCTTCCGGTGAGGTTCTCGTCGGGGTTTCCCGTCCGCTCGAGGAAGCCAAAGGCTTCGCAGTAGCGGTAGAAGGTCTCGGCCCCGACGCGCTGCCCGATGTTGACAAAAGCCGCGTTGCAGGAATGCTGTACCGCCTGAGTCAGCGTCTGGCTGCCGTGGCCCTGCGTCTTCCAGCAGCGGATCGGGGTTGTGCGCCCGGTCACGTTGACGCTGCCGCCGCAATAGAAGCTGTCGGAAAGGCTGACCGCTCCTTCCTCCAGCGCCATGGCCAGCGTAATAATCTTGAACGTGGAGCCGGGCTCATAGGTGTCCGAAAGGGCTTTGTTCCGCCACTGACGGTTCTGCGCCTGCGCGAGAAGGCGCTGCGCCTCCTCCTCGCTCTGCGCCGCGTCGATCCGCCGCTGCGCCTCAGGTCCGACCTCCAGGAAATGATTCAGGTCAAAGCCGTCCAGCGAGGCCATGGCCAGAATCTCTCCCGTATTGACATCCATCGCAATTGCTCCGGCGCCGTTGAGCACATCATAGTCCGTCACAGCCTGACGCAGGTGCTTTTCGACAAAAAACTGAATGCTGCTGTCGATCGTCGTAACCAGGCCATAGCCTTCTTCCCCCGGCTGATACGCCTCAAAGCGATTGAACAGCATTTCCGTTCCGAAAGCGTTGCCCGCACGGACGGTGCGCCCCGCCGTTCCCGAGAGCGCGGCGTCATACTGCGCTTCGATCCCTTCGAGGCCGTAATTATCGGTTCCGACGAAGCCGATCAGATGGCAGGCCAGAGTGGAATTCGGGTAATACCGCTTGACATCCGGTTCCAGGCGGACGCCGCGCAGCCCGTACCGCGATTTAAACGCGCGGATCTCATCCGCCTGCTCACGCTCGATCTTGCGGGCAAGGGTGACATACCACGAAGCTGTCTGTTCCATCTTATTCAGAATATCATCCGTGTCAAGCCCCAGGATACGCCCGAGCTCACGGGCAATCAAGTCTCTGTCCTCGTGGTAGAGCTCAATCTCGGCCGGACTGAGATAGACATTGTCGACCGAGGCGCTCATAGCCAGGGGCGCGAGATTCCGGTCATAGATGGTCCCGCGAAGCTGAGAACCGGGCGCCTCCCGCAGCTGCTGCCGAATGGCCATGCTTTCGTATCGTTCGTGCTCCACGATCTGAATCTGATACAGGCGCGCCAGCAGTACAGCGAAGAGAAGCAGGCCAAACAGGACCGCAAGGAACAGCGTGCGCCGCAGCATCTGTCGGCTCGGCGGCATGGAAAGCGATTTTTCACTCATGAGAAACTCCTGCAGATAGGCTACAAGCACTATATGCAGGAGTTTTTCAAATCATGACCGGATATTACGAAGGAAAAGGCAGATACACAATCTGTTCCGGTTCGCACGGCCGCATGCCCAGCACGTCGCGCGCATAGAGCTCGATCCGTTCCAGACTCAGCTGCTCTGCGGCACGCTCCCGCAGAGAGGCATTTTCCTCGTTCAGCGTCTCGATCTCGCGCAGAAGACTATGTGCCTGCTCGCGCTGCGCCGCATAGTCGATATCCGCGAGCAGGAGCAGAACCAGCACCAGGCCGGAAAAGCACAGGCAGATTGCCCGAAACAGTGTTTCGTTCACAACGCGCATCCGTCAAACCCTCTCGGCCACGCGCAGCTTTGCGCTGCGCGCACGGGGATTGCGTTCGATCTCTTCCTCGCCCGGCAGAATAGGCTTGCGGCTGACGCTGCGCAGCGTGCGCACAAAGCCGCACACGCAGACCGGCGCCTCCCGCGGGCAGGTGCAGCCGTTCTCCCGTGCGGCAATTCCGTTTTTCACGATGCGGTCTTCCAGCGAATGAAAGCTGATGACGCACAGCCGCCCGCCGACGCGCAGTTTGTCCGGCGCGGTACGCATCATCGTTTCAATCGCGCCGAGCTCGTCGTTCACGGCAATACGGATCGCCTGAAAGCTGCGCTTGGCCGGGTGCTGTTTCTCCCGCAGCGCCGCGGCCGGCATGGCCGAGCGGATGATCTCCGCCAGCTCCGTTGTCGATTCGACGGGCTTCTTCTCACGCTCGCGCAGGATGGCGGCCGAAATTCTGCGGGCATAGCGCTCTTCGCCATAATCCCAGAGAATGCGGTTGAGGCGTTCCGCGTCCCAGGTGTTGACAATTTCATACGCGGTCAGACCATCGGAGGCGTCCATACGCATATCGAGCGGAGCCTCAACTCGATACGAAAAACCCCGCTGCGCCTCATCCAGCTGCGGCGAGGACACACCGAGGTCAAACAGCATCCCGTCCACACCCTCGATTCCGAGGGTATCGAGAATGGCCGCGGTATCACAGAAATTCCCGTGAACCAGCGTGACGCGCTCCCCGAAGGGCTCCAGCCGCTTTCCCGCGCGTTCAATCGCCGTTTCGTCCCGGTCGATGCCGATCAGGCGTCCGCTCTGCAGGCGCGAGGCGATCGCATACGAATGCCCGCCGAGGCCGAGCGTACCATCGACGTAAATGCCGTCCGGCCGGATATTCAGATTCTCAATGCACTCCTCCAAAAGGACGGAGACATGCTTGGGCTGATCCATTCAGAAATCCAACTCCTCCATCACAGCGGCGATGTTCTCCGGCGTCGTCTCCTCATCGTAAACAGCGCGCCAGGCTTCGCTGTCCCACAGTTCAGCGTGATTGTTGCATCCAACCACCGTCACGTTTTTCGTCAGTCCCGCGTAATCGCGAAGCGCCTGGGGCAGCAGGGCTCTCCCCTGTGCGTCCAGCTCGCAGCGAGCCGCGTGCGCGAACAGCGGCCGCATTTTCCTCTGCTTGACATAGGGCATGGCGCTGACCTTTTCCGAGAGTGCTTCCCAGTTGGCTCCGCTGTAAGCGCAAAGGCAGCGATCCATCGACAGGGTAATGAAAAAAACCTCGCCAAGCTCGTCACGCAGCTTGGCAGGGATAAAAATACGCCCCTTGTTATCCAGGGAGTGTTGATAGACGCCTGTCATGGTTCTGCCCCTCCTACCAGTGGATGAAACCGCCACTTTCCACCACTTTTAACCACTTCGTACCATCATTATAGGGGAGCCGATTTACAAAAGTCAAGGGAAACTTTTTGACCACTTTTGTCACTGTTTTGACCCAATCAAGGACACAATATCTGCTCTTTTTCTCCATATTTCTACTATATTTGGGGCGGCGGCAAAGCATGGTTTTCTCAGGTGCTTTCAGACTCCCGCACACAAAAAAGACGAACACGCTTATGCAGCGTGTTCGCCCCGGTTCTCTCTATCAGGTCGGATCTCAGCCTTTATTTATCTTCTCTTTTCGCGCTGTCTTCACGCTTGGTCGCCGCAGTGGCCGACTGCAGGCTCCGGTTTGCAAGCTGAATCGTGTTGAGCGCGCTGGTAATGCTGTCCTCGCACTGGCGCATGATATCCGCCACATAATCACTCGCGAGCTTGCGCAGCTCGCGCGACTTGGCCTCGGCGGAGGAGATCATCTCGCTGCTTCTCGCCCGAGCCACGCGCATGACTTCCTGCTGCTCCACCATCGCCTTCGCCTGCTCCTCTGCAGCCTTGCGCACAGCCTCCGCCTCACGCTTGGCATTTCCGATAAACTCATCCCGAGCCGCGACCAGTCGTTTGGATTCAGCAATGGAACTGGGCAGGCTCTCTTTGATATCGTTGATCAGCTCGATCGCTTTGGCGCGCTCGATGATGCACTTGTCGTTCCCCAAAGGGACGTTCCATGCTTCGGTCACCATGGCGTAGAGCGAATCCAGCAGAGCGATCACGTCTTTATTATCCATTACTTTGCCCTCCAAACTTTAGCTTTTGCCTGAATCTCGTCGATGATCTCATAGGGAACAAGCCCTGTCAGGTCCGCCCCGAAGAGCGCCATTTCCCGTACGACGGAGGAGCTGAGAAACGTATATTTTTCGCTGGCGGTCAGGAACATGGTCTCAAGATCGGGGTTAATCTTTTTGTTGATGAGATTCATCTGAAACTCATATTCAAAGTCCGAGGCCGCCCGCAGCCCCTTGACCACCACCGCGCCCTTGTATCGCTTTGCATACTCGGCCAACAGCCCGTCCGAGGAGTCCACCGTCACATTCGGATACCGCGACACCGCCCGGCGCACCATATCCAGCTTTTCCTCCACCGTAAACATGGGGTTCGTCTTATTGGGATTGTGCATCACGCAGACAACAACCTGATCAAAAATCTGCGCCGTACGGCGGATGATGTTCAGATGGCCCAGTGTGATCGGATCAAAGCTTCCGGGGCAGATCGCTATGCTCATTTACGTCGTCTCCTTCGTATACAGACAGAGTTTGACCTTTCCGTAGACGTACTCTCTGCCCTTCCGATACGGCGCAAACATTTCCGGCAGTACCGTTTCTCGCCGTGCTTCACAGATTATTATACCACCATCCGACAATATGTCAACCGAATTGATGCGCTCCAGCACCGGGCCGTAGAGTCCGGAATCATAGGGCGGATCAACGAAAACGAGGTCAAATGTCCCACAGCGGGCAAGAAACGAGAGCGCGTCGCTCTGCAGGACCGTCCCGTTCAGACCGCAGGTTTTCAGGTTCTCCTTCACGATCTGGATCGCCTTGCGGTCGGCGTCGACAAAGGTGACCGATTCAGCGCCGCGGCTCAGGCACTCGATGCCGAGCTGGCCCGTGCCGGCAAAGAGGTCGAGCACCCGCCGTCCCTCGATATCAAATTGCAGGATGTTGAACAGCGATTCCTTGACGTTGTCGGTCGTCGGGCGGATATCGTAGTTTTCGGGGGTTTTCAGGCGTCTCCCCCGCGCCGTGCCGGTGATGACTCGCATGGTTTTCTCCTGTTAGAATAGTCGTGAGTTTTGAGTTTTGAGGAGAGGCTGTCACGCCTTTCCTCCTTTCACGTTGAACGGAGGCGAGGCCGCACGCATCTGCCATGTTGAGCGAAGGCGTGGCTGCCGTCCCCTGTCATGTTGAGCGGAGGCGCTATGC